>Ga0157380_10002492_pt1 | contig 12415 bp, 13 predicted proteins | sample S35metaG_FD_119757 | JGI IMG/M metagenome (GOLD analysis project Ga0157380, IMG submission 119757) | Switchgrass rhizosphere microbial communities from Kellogg Biological Station, Michigan, USA - S3-5 metaG | ecosystem: Host-associated > Plants > Roots > Rhizosphere > Soil | place: USA...
AATGCAAAGTGACCGGCGGCCTCGGCGATCAGCAAGTTGATACGCAGGACATGGCCGCCAGTATCGGACAGGTTGGCAGATGCGATGTCGCGTGCAACCAAGAGGCGACAACGCAGATCGCGCTCCTCCTGGTCGGTGCAACCCGGAAGAAGGGCGTCGAGCGCGCCGCCGTAAAGGGCGCGATGATCGAGGGGGGCGGTCATATCGAACGCTCCCCGAAAGCAAGCTGGGCAACCAGATTCGCCCACGTCTCGGACATACCGAAACGGGCGATCAGACGTTGTGTTGCGGGATGGTTTTCCGTATATTCGTTGGGTTCGTGATTGATGATGATGGCGGGGGACTGGTGGCCGGGCGTGGCCTTCCAGTCCTCCTTCGCTTCAAGGCCGATCGCCTTTACTGATGCCACCTCCGATTACGCCGCGACCTGTTCGCTGGTCGAATTGACCTTGCGGGCTTCCAGCCATGCGATGGAGCATTTCTTACTGTAGCGGACCAGGTGGCCGATCTTGAAATAAGGCGGGCCGTCGCCAGTCAAGCGCGCCTTATTCCAGCGCGATTCTGGTGTTTTGGTATAGGCGGCGAGATCGCCAGTATCCCAAATTTCGTCGTCCATCGAACTTCTCCGACATGATCGGAAACGCGGGGTGCGTCACCTGACGAAGGAGAAATTGGGCGAAAGAACTACCCAATAAAATTCTGCCGGGTTTAATTGGAGCAACGTTTGAGTGCGGTATTTACCGCACCGTTTAATGCGGCGTTTTCATATTTGATTGTCGTACTGACCGCCGCCCTTGCGATCTGCGCTCTGGAAAGTCCGAAGTCGCCAAATTCCAAGCTCGATTGAAGGCGCGCTCTGAAAGGTGATCCTGGAAGTAGGACGCCCAAAAGCCTGCCTTCACCCATGTCTCCTGGGGATGAGCGCCGTCTCGAAAATAGCCAATTAGCTTTGCTACGGCATCGCGCTCTGCGCGTGCCGAACTCGTTGCCTTCGAAACGGCGCTTCCGCGCGTCGCCAGAGCGATCTTCAGTGCATCCCTATCCACGAAGAGGGTGAAACGTTGCCGTTTGGCCTGACTTCCCAACATTATTGGCGAGTACGGCCCGGTAAACGGATTGTCCGGATCAATTCGGCATAGAGTGAACCTAATCGTGAGATTGTCAGCGTTCCACCATTCTGACGGCGTGAGGTGCATGCTACCAACGTCGTCTCTGTAGAATATCTTGAGGCTCTTATTGGCGGCATGGTCCTGGAGGAAATGCTCGACTTTAGCACGACGCGTGATTTGATCCGGTGTGCAGATAAGGTCGCCTTCAACGGGAAGCTCCGAGCACTGGAATTCAACACCATCCCAGTCTTTCGGGAATAGGGCTCTACCGACCTCGACGATTGCATCTGACAGCAACACGTATCCCTCTGGAATGAATAGCTTGTTTTTGTCGGGCGGGGTGACGTTTGGCGATACGCTCATGCCGCTCGCTCCGAAAGCGCAACCACGTTCGAGCCCTTCTCGGCCTCCGCCACCAGTCGCGCGAGAAAATCGGCCCATGCCTGCAAGGCGCGACGCTTCTCGTCGGTGTAGGCGTGCAGATTATAGACGCCCCTGATGCCAGCCGTTTCGCCGGACTTGTGATTGATCACCTTCTCCGTGACCTCGATCGGAATGCCGAGCGCTTGCATCTGCGTCGTGCCGGTGCGGCGAATATCGTGCAGCCGCCACGGCGTCAGGAATATGATTTCCGGCTGTTCGCCCAATGCTTCCGCCCGATCGTCCGCCATCTTCTGAAGGATCGGCAGCATTAACCGATCCAGCCGCAACTTGAGCTTGCTGAACCCGGAGATCGCGGTCGTGCCGGTCGTGGTGAACACATGACCTTTTCGCTTCCACGCCTTGCTGGGTGCAAGGTCGTTCAGCACTTCTATCGCCATCGGAGTGAGCGGAACCAAGTGATCCTCGTCGTTCTTCGTCCGCTCGCCGTCCTGGCGCCACAGGGCATGCATTTCGGATAATTCCGACCACGGCAATTCAGCAACCTCGCTGCGACGCTGGAGGGTCAGCATCAATAAGCGAATGAACTGTCCGAATGGCCGCTCAAGCTGAAACGTGACCTGCCATAGTGCCACCAGTTCATCAGGGGTGAGAACGCGCTTACGGGCTTTAACCGCCGGGGGTGCGGCGCAAATAGGAGACGTATGCAAATCCCCGCGCTCCACCGCCCAAGCGAGCATCTTACGCAGGACGGCATGTGTGTTCCGGGCGAGGGCAGGGCGGTCCCGCAGCTTGTCGATAAGGGCAGTGATTTCGTGCTTTTTGATTTCGGGGAGCGGGCGACCTTTCAACGCCGGGACAGCATGAAGCTCAAGCTGTCGCTTGGCCTCCGCCCAACTATCTCCCCATTCCAGCTTCAGATAGTGATCGCCGAACGTCTCAACATACTTAGCAAACTCCAGATCGACAGCGGCCCGCTTTCGCTCTTTAGCGACCTCCGATGGATCATCTCCCATCTTCACGCTGATCAGGATGTCCTCCGCCCGCGCACGGGCCTTCTCGCACGTCCAGGGTGAGCCATGAATGCCGATCGTGATCCGCTTCGCCGGTCGCCCAGGCAATCGATACTGCACGACGTAGGACCGGACGCCCTTGGGCGTGACGCGCAGGCCGAAGCCGCGCAGCTCGGTATCCCAGAAATAGCCATCCACCTTCGCCGGCACCGGAGCCGCATCGACGTTGCGTTTCGTGATCTTCAGGACGGCCATGACAGGCTCCACTTAATCGCTGCGTAATCACTACAGCCGAAAGCGGTCGCAATCAACCGAAAGCAGATGCAAGAACGTCGGGGGAACAGCGGCTGATTTAGGCGGCTGTCGGAAACTAGTTGAAACAGGCTGAAACGGCGAGCACAAAACTACGAATCTGAGGGTCGGACGTTCGAATCGTTCCGGGCGCGCCAATTTTTCAGCAGCAATAACGGCGCACTTTGCGGTGGGGGCTGCATTGCATCGCGGATAACCGAATATATCCTCCTCCTTGATCGGACGCGGCGATCCTTCCGCCTGCCAGATGTTTTGAATACCAGCATTTTTCGGCGTTCGGTAAGCGGTATCTTAACGGAACTGACCTAGTTGAATGCGCGCTTTGCAGTTGCGTGTATTTTAGGTGCTCAAAATGAAAATGGGTCGTGTGGAGAGCAGCCTGGCGAGTAAGCACGTCTATATCGTCGATGATAATGTTGATGTTAGGCGCGGAATCCATTCGTCCCTTTCCATCGCGGGTTTCACGCCGCGTGCTTTTGCCTCGGGGGCTGACTTTGTGGAAGCTGCCCCCGATCTCGCTCAGGGGTGCGTGCTGCTGGATTTGCGGATGCCGGATGTCGACGGCATTGAAGTTCTCCAGGCCGCCAGCGACCAGCTTCCGCGCTTTCATGTCATCATGATTTCCGCGCATGGAGACGTTTCGACGGCGGTCCAGGCGATGCGGCTTGGCGCAAGCGACTTTATCGAGAAACCCTTTACCGAAGCGACGCTCCTCAAAACGCTCGACCAGGCTTTTGATGCATTGAGCCGGCGCCTTAGCCTGTTCGAGCGTAAATCAATGGCGAAAGGGCGGATCGCCACGCTGTCCGAGCGGGAGCGCGAGGTGCTTCAGGGCCTTGCCGCGGGGTTGGCCAACAAGCAGCTTGCAGCCGCTCTCGATCTCAGCCCGCGAACCGTGGAGATGCATCGTGCCCGGATGATGGATCATCTCGGGGTGAATAGTCTGCCCGATGCTCTCCGCATGGCGTTCGAAGCGGAACTCACCCCCCTTGCGGAGCAGCATTATCCCGCAAGCCGTTGATAACTATCGCTATACCGTAGAATTACGGCTCCCCGCATTACCATTTTTTTGGTGATCTTGCACTAGCACAGCGACAAGCCGAAAGGCCCGGGAGCTGGTCCCTCCCTTTGCCCGATGCCGCCGGCCTGCCACTACTCCCCCCGAAGCCGGCGGCATCCCCCGAACTGAAACCTGCGGGTTGGCCCGCGACCAGCCTTGCGATAAGCTCTCGCCCATGAAGGAGGCGGAAGGACATAATCGGGTGCGACTGAACCCGTTGGGCCTCGATGCCAGTGCGTCAGATGCCCTGCTCCGCTCGATCCTGGCCACCATTCCGGATGCGATGATCGTTTCCGATGTGACTGGCTCGATCATCTTTTTCAGCGCGGCCGCGGAGCGCATGTTCGGCTATTCGGCCGATGAGGTGCTCGGGAGCAATGTCCGTATCCTGATGCCATCCCCGGACCGGGAGGCGCATGAGGATTATCTCAATCGCTATGTCACGACCGGCGACCCGCACGTCATCGGTAGCAGCAGAATCACGATCGGCCGCAGGCGCGGAGGCGGTACGTTCCCGATGCAGATTTCGCTGGGCGAAGCACGGACCGAGGCGGGGCGGGTATTCACCGCCTTTGTTCAGGATCTGACCGAAAGACAGGAAACCCAGATAAGGCTGGAGGAACTGCAGAACGAGCTCGCGCATGTCTCGCGCATCAGCGCGATGGGTACGATGGCCTCATCCTTGGCGCACGAGCTGAACCAGCCGCTTGCCGCGATCGCCAACTATATCGAGGGGGCCTTGCAATTGCTTCAGGGAGGCGAAGGTGAGGATTTCGCGATGGCTAGGGCCGCCCTTCTGGAAGCGGCGCAGCAATCGATCCGCGCCGGAAGGATCGTGCGCGGGCTTCGGGATTTCATCGCGCGCGGCGAAACCGAGAAGCAGATCGAGAATTTGAGCCGCCTGGTGAATGAGGCGAATGCGCTAGCGCTGATCGGCGCGCGGGAAATCGAAGTTACGCTCCTTCTGGACCCCGCGGCCGACAAGGTGCTGGTCAGCCGGGTCCAGATCCAGCAAGTGCTTGTCAATCTGATCCGCAACGGCATCGAGGCCATGGCGTCGTCCCCGGTGAAGCGACTTGTGATCCGTTCGGAAAATTATCTTCGCGGCATGGTCCGGGTGAGCGTGGCGGATACCGGGTCCGGTCTCGATCCCGGTGTCGCGGAACGACTGTTTCAGCCCTTCCTGAGCACGAAAGATGAGGGCATGGGGCTGGGTCTGTCGATCTGCCAGGCGATCATCGAGGCGCAGGGCGGCACGATCTGGGCCGAGGCGGCGCGCGGCGGCGGAACGATATTTTACTTCACTTTGCTCGGTGCCAATATGGAGGACCGCGATGACGGCGAAACGCCTGATCTATCTGGTTGATGATGACGACGCGGTTCGCCGTTCCGCTGGCTTCATGCTCAAAACGTCCGGCTTTGAGGTTGAGGTGTTCGCCTCCGGACCAGAGTTTCTGAGGCGCATCAAGCAGGCGGAGCCCGGCTGCATCCTGCTCGACGTGCGCATGCCCGGGATGGACGGGCTCGAAGTTCAGCGAGAACTTAACACGCTGGGTATCGCCATGCCGGTAATCGTCCTCACCGGCCATGGTGACGTTGGCGTTGCCGTTACGGCGATGAAGGCGGGTGCGCTGGATTTCATCGAGAAACCGTTCGAGAAAGCGGTGCTTTTGAGCGCGCTGGAGGAGGGGTTCGCGCAGATCGAGCGTTCCGATCGCACCCAAAGCCGGGCGAGCGAGGCGACGATGCGGCTCAAGGCGTTGACCGCGCGCGAGAATGATGTGCTGCTTGGGCTCGTGCGAGGGCATGCCAACAAGACGATCGCCTATGATCTCGGCATCAGCCCGCGCACGGTGGAGATTTATCGAGCCAATCTGATGACCAAGCTCGGTGTGACCAGTCTTTCCGAAGCGCTTCGCATCGCGTTCGCGGCTGGTCTTGGCGACGTATCGGCCAATATCCGCCACGGTTGAGGCGTCGGATCCGGTCAGGGCGCCAGCGTATTGACGGGAAGGGGCGGCTGATTTCCGACGTCGAGCATTTCAGCAACGTCATTCAATTGCGCTGCCTCATCGGCGGTCAGGCCGCCCATCGTGGTGCTCTCATCACCTGGATCACCGCAACCGGCCAGCATCAGCAATGACAGAAGCATTATCGTCCGGGCGCGCATGTCGCTGACAATAAGGCGTCCGGCCGGCAATGGAAAAGACATAAAGAGAGGGGGCACATCGATGATGCACCCCCTCCCTGAATCCTTGGGCCGCGGCGAACCGCAGCCTCACTGATTACTGCGCGTTGGCGGCCGTGTCGCTCGCGTTGGCGGCAGCATCGGCCGCGTTGTCGGCGGCGACATCAGCGGCGTTGTCGGTGGCGGAGTTGACATCCGTCACGGCTTCGGCGGCGGTGGCATTGACATCCAGCGCGGCTTCATTGGTCGCATTGGCGGCAGCATCCTCGCTCTTCGAGCAAGCGGCCAGGCTGAGCGCGGCGGCGGCAACGATCGAAAGCGCAACAATCTTCTTCATGGGCGTACCCTCCTTGATCTGCAGATAAGAGTGGAAATAGCGGTGATCTACCGCGGCAAGACGTGTTTCCCCCCGAAACATGCGGGGGCCGTCATATCGTCACATTTGACGCGATGCAATGTCTCTTCTTTCAGTAGTCATTGCTTCGCCGACTGGGGATCGGTGGGCTGCCCGGCCTGCGTGTCCGCAGGTGCATCGATACCGGAAGCCTCGATGCTCTCTTCGCCGCCATCTTCTTCATCGCGGACCTGCGCGTGGCGGCGTTGCAAAAAGGCCGATCGCGCGGCGGCATAGGGATCAAGGCTGGTGTCGAGAAAACTGTCGGTACCGCTCTCTATCAGATCGGCCCGTGTCTTGATAACCTCGCCGGCATTGATGCCGAGCTGCTGCGTATTGGTCAGGCCGACATTCCGCAATCCGATGCGATAGGGATCGGCAAGTTGAGCGATGCCGCTGCCGACGCCATCCCGCAATGTCGATGGCCCAAGTAGCGGCAGCACGAGATAGGGACCGCCGTTCACGCCCCACCTTGCGAGGGTCTGCCCGAAATCCTCATCGGCGGGCTGGACACCGAAACTGGTCGCGTGATCGGCCAATCCGCCGACGCCGATCGTGCTGTTGACCACGAAGCGTTCAAGATTGCGCACCGCGCGATCCGGTTTGCCCTGGAGGATGTTGTTGACCATCGAAAATGGCTCGGAGAGATTCGCGAAAATGCGGGAGATTCCCCTCCGTGCCGGGGGAGGGGTGACGGTTCGGTAGCCAATGGTAACCGGCTTGATCGCAATCGTGTCCAAGGCGCGGTTGAACCCCCAGACGCCGCGATTGAAGCCTTCTAGAGGGTCGCGCTCCGCCAGGCGCTCTTCCCCCGGAGTCGTCGTGCAGCCAGCGAGGAATAGCAAGGCGAGGCATCCCATCCTCAGGCGCATGGTAGAATCTCCTGTTCAAATCGGGCCTGCACGACGGTCGTGCCCGGCACAAGCTGATTGACCAAATATAAAGATTTCTTTATATCTCTATCTTCCATGAGAATTGCCCTGTCCATCTTCCGAGCGCTTGCTGATCCGACGCGGTTGCGGATCATCGGTTTGCTGCGCGCGATGGAGCTTTCGGTCGGCGAGCTGGCGCAGGTGCTCGGCCAGAGCCAGCCGCGCGTCTCGCGCCATGTGAAGATCCTCGCCGATGCCGGACTCACGGTCCGCAGGAAAGAGGGGAGCTGGGTTTTCCTTGGGCTTGGTCCGGCGGCGCGCACAGCTCCGGTCCTTGAGGCGATCGATGTCTGGGCGGCCGATGAGCCGGGCGATCATTGGACTGTTGCCGATATTGCACGGCTCGCGGCCGTCCGCGCTGATCGAGCCGCCGCCGCCGAGGCCTATTTCGAAGCGCACGCTGCGGAATGGGATGCCATACGATCCTTGCATGTGCCCGAAAGCGCTGTTGAAACCGCTATCGCGGATATGTTGGCCGATCGACCGATCGGCACGCTTGTCGATCTCGGGACCGGGACCGGCCGTATGCTGGAGTTGCTTGCGCCGCAGGCGGGCTCGGCGATCGGCATTGATCGAAGCCCGGAGATGCTTCGCCTCGCCCGTGCCAAGCTGGCGGCTGCGGGAATGGAGCGGGTCGAGCTTCGTCAGGGTGATATCTATGCGCTCCCATTGACCAGCGGAGGCAGCGACACGGTCGTCCTGCATCAGGTGCTTCACTATGCGCAGCAGCCGGCTGCTGCGGTGAACGAGGCAAGCCGGCTTCTCGTTCCCGGTGGGCGCTTGCTGATCGTTGATTTCGCGCCACATGATCGTGAGGAGCTGCGAACCCGTGACGCTCATGTCCGGCTTGGTTTCGACGATGGGCAGATTGGGGGCTGGTTCGAAGCGGCGGGCCTGGCGCTGGCCTGTGTCAAGGAATTGAGGGGTGGCGAGTTGACGGTGAAGCTGTGGCTTGGCGAGCGACCGCAGGATTTCGCTGGAAAGGAGATCGCCGCATGAATTTCTCGTTGAGCCAGCTTGAGGAGGCGCGGCGGGCGCTGGATACGCCGCTGTTCGCCGATCTGGCCGGCGACGCCGCCATTTCGTTCGAATTCTTCCCGCCCAAGACAGACAAGATGGAGGAGACGCTGTGGACGGCGATAGAGACGCTGGTGCCGCTTCAGCCACGTTTTGTCTCGGTCACATATGGCGCGGGCGGGTCAACGCGGGAGCGCACCCATGCGACGGTGGAGCGGATCGCTCGGGAGACGTCGGTGCCTGCCGCCGCCCATCTAACCTGCGTCGCTGCGACACGTGAACAGATTGATGAGATTGCCAAGGCCTATTGGGACGCCGGGGTTCGCCACATCGTCGCGCTCAGGGGCGATATGCCGATTTTGGGCGAGCCCTTTGCTCCACATCCCGGCGGCTATGCCAATGCGGCGGAACTGGTTTCGGGATTGCAGAATATTGCCCCTTTCGAAATATCGGTTGCGGCCTATCCCGAAAAACATCCGGACTCGGCAAGCGTCGAGAGTGATCTCGACAATCTGAAGCGCAAGCTCGATGCTGGCGCGACGCGTGCCATCAGCCAGTTCTTCTTCACACCGGAAGCCTTTTTCCGCTTCAGGGATCGCGCGCTGGCAGCGGGCATCGATGCCGAGATCGTGCCGGGTATCCTGCCGGTGTCGAACGTCGCACAGGCCCGCAAATTCGCGGCTGCCTGTGGTGCGTCCATCCCGGCATGGATGGACCGGCTGTTTGAAGGGCTCGACGATCATCCAGCCGCGCGGCAGCTGGTCGCGGCGACGGTCGCCGCCGAGCTGAGCCGCCGCCTTTATGCGGGGGGCGTCCGGCATTTCCATTTCTACACGTTGAACCGCGCCGAGCTGGCCTTCGCCATTTGCCATATGCTCGGTCACCGGGCCAAACCCAAGGGACTGGAGCAAGCTGCATGAGCGCCGAACAGGCTTTCCGTGATCTCGCGGCCAGGAAGATCATGGTCTTCGACGGCGGCTACGGGACATCGATTCAGGAATATCAGCTGACCGAAGCTGACTATCGCGGCGATCTCGATCTCGCGAAGGATCAGAAGGGCAATAACGACCTGCTGTGCCTGACCCGGCCGGATATCATTTCTGCCATCCATACCGCCTGTCGCGATGCCGGCGCGGACATGATCGAGACCAACACCTTCAGCTCGACCAGGGTGGCGCTTGCGGATTATGGCTGCGAGCATCTGGTGCGCGAACTCAACCTCGCTGCCGTCAGGCTGGCACGGGAGGCCTGTGACAAGGCGCAGGCGCGCGACGGCAATCCTCGCTTCGTCGCCGGATCGATCGGGCCGACCAACAAGACGCTCTCCATCTCGCCGAAGGTTAATGATCCGGCGTTCCGCGAGATCGATTTCGATACGCTCAAAGGCTTCTATCGCGAGCAGTGCGACGCGCTGATTGAGGGCGGGGCTGATTTCCTGCTGGTCGAGACCTGCTTCGACACGCTGAACGCCAAGGCCGCCGGCATGGCCGCGCGCGAAGCCGAGGAAGCGGCGGGCCGTCCGGTTCCGCTGATGATGAGTTTCACCATCACCGACATGTCGGGCCGCAATCTGTCCGGCCATACGATCATGGCCTTCTGGTATTCCCTGCGCCACCTGAAGCCGCTGACGATCGGTGTGAACTGTGCCTTCGGGGCCGACCAGCTGCGGCCCTATCTGATCGAACTGGCCAAAGCGGCGGACACCTATATCCTCGCTTATCCCAATGCAGGCCTGCCCAATGAGCTTGGGCAATATGACGAGCTGCCGGAGCGCACCGCCGAATTGATCGGCGAGTGGGTGAACGAGGGGCTGGTCAACATGGTTGGCGGCTGCTGCGGGACGACGCCCGCACATATCGGTGCAATTGGAAGGGCGGTGGCGGGCCATCCGCCGCGCGTGTTGCCGGAAGTGACGGTCCACACCCGACTGGCGGGGCTTGAGCCGATGGATATCGCCGCTTGATTTCTCCTTCCCGTTCGCCCTGAGCTTGTCGAAGGGCTGCATTTTTCTTCAGAACAAGGACAGGGCTTCGACAGGCTCAGCCCGCACGGATTAAAGATTACATGACCCAAGCGACCGCAACCTTCGTCAATATCGGCGAGCGGACCAATGTTACCGGATCAGCGGCATTCAAGAAGCTGATCATGGCGGGCGACTATGCCAAGGCGGTTGAGGTCGCGCGGCAGCAGGTGGAGAACGGCGCCCAGATCGTCGATGTCAATATGGACGAGGGCCTGCTCGATTCCGAACAGGCGATGACGACATTTCTCAAACTGATCACCTCCGAGCCGGACATCGCGCGGGTGCCGGTGATGATCGACAGCTCGAAATGGTCGGTGATCGAAGCAGGGTTGAAATGTGTGTCGGGCAAGCCGATCGTCAACTCGATCAGCATGAAGGAGGGCGTCGAGGAATTCCTCAAATATGCCCGCAAGGTCATGGCTTACGGCGCCGCCGTGGTCGTCATGGCGTTTGACGAGGTTGGGCAGGCTGACACCAAGGCCCGCAAGATCGAGATCTGCGAGCGCGCTTACAAGCTGCTGATGGAAATCGGCTTCCCGCCCGAGGACATCATCTTCGATCCCAATATCTTCGCGGTGGCGACCGGGATCGAGGAGCATAACAATTATGCCGTCGATTTCATCGAGGCGACCCGCGAGATCAGGGCGCGCTGCCCGCATGTCCATATCTCGGGGGGCCTCTCAAATCTGAGTTTTTCGTTCCGCGGTAACGAGCCTGTGCGCCGTGCGATGCATTCGGTGTTCCTCTATCATGCCATACCGGCGGGCATGGACATGGGCATCGTCAATGCCGGCCAGCTCGACGTTTACGACACGATCGATCCCGAACTGCGCACCGCTTGCGAGGATGTCATCCTGAATCGCGATCCGGAGGCCGGCGAGCGGCTCGTCGCGCTGGCCGAGAAGTATCGCGGGACGGACGCGGTTGCCGAGAAGGCCGCCGAGGAATGGCGCGGCTGGCCGGTCTCGAAGCGGCTGGAGCATGCGCTGGTGAAGGGGATCGACGCCTATGTCATCGACGATACCGAAGAAGCGCGCCAGACCGTCGCGCGCCCGATCGAGGTGATCGAGGGACCGCTGATGGACGGCATGAACGTCGTCGGTGATCTGTTCGGGTCGGGCAAGATGTTCCTGCCGCAGGTGGTGAAATCCGCCCGCGTGATGAAGAAAGCGGTCGCCTATCTTTTCCCCTTCATCGAAGCCGAGAAGGAAGAGGGCCAGCGGTCAAAAGGCCGGATCGTGATGGCCACGGTCAAGGGCGACGTCCACGATATCGGCAAGAACATTGTCGGCGTCGTGCTCCAGTGCAACGGCTATGAGGTGATCGATCTCGGCGTCATGGTGCCGTGGACCGATATCCTCAAGGCGGCCAACGAGAATGAGGCCGACATGATCGGCCTGTCCGGCCTGATCACGCCGTCGCTCGATGAGATGGTGACGGTCGCGGCCGAGATGCAGCGCGCCGAGATGACGATGCCGCTGCTGATTGGTGGCGCGACCACCTCGCGCGTACACACCGCATTGCGCATTGCCCCGGCCTATGAAGGGCCGGTGGTGCATGTGCTTGATGCCAGCCGTGCGGTGGGCGTCGCCTCGACGCTGGTTTCGGACACGCTACGCGACGCCTTCGTCACCAAGACGGCCGACGAATATGAGGCGATCCGCGTCGCGCGCTCCAACAAAGGTCAGAGTGAGCTGATCTCGCTTGAGAATGCGCGGGCCAATGCGTTTCCGACCGACTTCGGCCTGTCGCCGCCTGCGCCCTTGCAACCCGGCGTGCATCAATTTCCCGATTGGCCGCTGGAGGACCTGCGCAACACCATCGACTGGACTCCCTTCTTCCGCGCCTGGGAGTTGGCGGGTAATTTTCCGGCGATCCTCGACGATCCGATCGTCGGCGAAAGCGCGCGCAACCTCTATAGCGATGCGCAGGCGATGCTCGACCAGATCATCGCCGAGAAATGGCTGACCGCGAAAGGCGTCGCGG
>Ga0157380_10002494_pt1 | contig 12406 bp, 11 predicted proteins | sample S35metaG_FD_119757 | JGI IMG/M metagenome (GOLD analysis project Ga0157380, IMG submission 119757) | Switchgrass rhizosphere microbial communities from Kellogg Biological Station, Michigan, USA - S3-5 metaG | ecosystem: Host-associated > Plants > Roots > Rhizosphere > Soil | place: USA...
TCCAATTGGGGCGGATTTCGCGTGCTGCCGCTGGTCATGGAATTTTGGCAGGACCGCGAGCACCGGCTGCATGAGCGGCGCCTGTTCCTCGCCCAGGAAGATGGCAGCTGGACCGAAGGGCTGCTGTATCCATGAGCGGGGCCCATCATCATCACGCCCATGGCCACGGCAACCACCATCACGGTCATGGCCATCACCAGGACCGCGCTTCGTTGACCGCGCGTGCAGCCCTCGCCAGCATCACGATGGCGCTTTTCCTCGTTGCGCTGAAGTCCTGGGCCAGCTGGGGCACGAGTTCGGTCGCAATGCTGGGCTCGCTTGCCGACACCTCGCTCGATTTCATTGCCAGCTTGATCACCTTCCTTGGTGTCCGTTGGGCGGCGATGCCGGCCGACGAGGAGCACCGCTACGGACATGGCAAGGCGGAGGCGCTGGCTGCGCTGACGCAGGTCATCCTGATCACCGTGTCCGCGATCGGAATTGCATGGCGGGCGTTCGACCGCCTGAAGAGCAGGGAGCCGACACAGGGCCTTGAGCTGGGTATCGGCGTGTCAGTCATCGCCATGGCCGCGACCTTCGCGCTGCTCGCCTATCAGCGTTACGTCATTAAACGGACCGGTTCCGTCGCGATCCTGACCGATCACGTCCATTACCAGACCGATGTTCTTCTCAATTTCTCCGTTATAGGGGCGCTCATCCTTGACCAGCTGCTCGGATGGCGGTTGGCCGACCCACTGTTCGGTTTCGCCATCGCGGGATGGCTGATGTACGGCGCATGGGGCGCGGCGAGCCACTCTGTCGATCAGTTGATGGACCGCGAATGGCCGGAGGAGGAGCGCGACGCGTTCCTGGCCGCCGCGCAGGACTACCCGGAGCTGGCGGGCCTCCACGACCTCAGGACTCGCACGTCAGGAGCCCATCGCTTCGTCCAGTTCCATGTTTGGGTGCCCGGCAACTGGACCGTAACGGAGGCGCATGATCGGATGGATGCGGTCGAGGAGAAGCTTCAGAGCCGCTTCCCGCGGACCGAAATCATCATTCACCTCGATCCGGAGGGACATACCGACCGAGAGGGAATATTGCCCATGCATTTGACGGAGAGCGCGCGATGACTCCTCTCCCAATATTTCAGGTCGATGCCTTCGCGACCAAGCCATTCGCCGGCAACCAGGCTGCGATCATGCCGCTCGATCATTGGCTGCCGGACGATGTCATGCAGGCGATCGCGGCGGAGAATAATCTCAGCGAGACTGCCTTCACTGTGCCGAGCGACCGGGACGATGCAGATTACGACCTTCGCTGGTTCACGCCGGCGGTTGAAGTGCCACTGTGCGGCCATGCAACGCTGGCCGCCGGGCACATTTTGATGCATGGCCAGCTGGTCCGATTTGCCACCAAGTCAGGCATTCTGACAGTAGCTCGCGACGAAGAAGAACCAAGCTTGCTGAAGCTGGACCTGCCATCTGCGCCGCTCACCGAAGTGTCCGAACCGGCGGTTTGCAGTGCACTTGGCTTGTCTGAACGACAGCTTTGGCTCGCCGAGGGTTGCAACGATAGCATCATTGCCCCGGTCGAGAGCGAGGCTGAAGTTCGGGCCATCGCACCGGATTTCGCCGCCTTGGGCAAGATCCATAGGATGGCGATCGTCACCGCGCCCGGTGACGATCAGGACATCGCCAGCCGTGTGTTCGTTCCATATGCGGGCATCGATGAGGATCCGGTCACGGGATCAGCCCACGCCGCGCTTGTTCCCTATTGGGCGGAGCGTTTGGGTAGGAACCGCTTTACCGCCTTGCAGGCGAGCGTGCGCACGGGAATCCTGGACTGTGAGCTGCGCGGCGACCGGGTGATCCTTGGCGGACATGCCGTCACGGTAATCGAGGGCTACTTCCAGCTTTAAGCTAGCGTCCACTGCTCCAAACCAGGCTGTCGACAAGCCAATTCCCATCCTGCTCAACGAGGGTGGACGTGACCACTCCTCGAATTTCATAGTCGCCGGCGGTCAGCTTGCCTTGCAGGCAACCGGGGGCGACGATGTAAGCCCTGCCGCTGGCTACTTGAACGTCGGCCGTGTCCAGGCTCAGCGATGCATGCATCCGGCTACGCGCGTTTGCGAGCCGCCTAAACCATTGCTCCGCTTCCTCGCGACCCGTTCGTTGAAACGGCGCAACGTCATCGATAATGACGACATTCTCGCTCATGGCCGACAGGCCAGCGCTGTTCTCACCGCTGTTAACGGCGTCAATCACGCGGCGCATCGCGTTGAGGGCAGCTTCCTTTTCCGACATTACAAACTCCTGGTAGGCGCCGTCAGAATGGCGTCAGGCCCGTTGGGCGCAATCGGGGAAAGCCCGATAACTGGACTCCCCGTCGCCAATCCCGGCCGAAGTCGCTAGGGGCCGTGCGATGCCAGCCGTCCGCCAATTCGACGCAATCATTATTGGCGCTGGTGCTGCCGGGATGTTCTGTGCTGCGCTTGCGGGCCAACGGGGACGCAAGACCCTCCTCATTGACCACTCATCTGAGCCGGGCCGCAAGATTTTGATCTCAGGCGGCGGGCGCTGCAATTTCACAAACGTCGGCGCGTCGGCGGCGAATTTCCTCTCGGCCAATCCGCATTTCGCCAAATCGGCCCTTGGCCGATTCACTCCGGCCGACTTCATCGAGCTGGTCGATCGACACCGCATTGCGTGGCACGAAAAAACCCTCGGCCAACTCTTCTGTGACGGACCGTCCAAGCAGATTGTTGCGATGTTGCTCGACGAGTGCGCCGCAGGACATGTCGAAACTTCGTTCGGCCAAGCGGCGAGCGTCGAGCACCGCGATGGAAATTTCCATATCGGCTTCGGCCAATCTGCGGCACGGGCACCGGCCCTGGTGCTGGCGAGCGGGGGCCTCTCCATCCCCAAACTCGGCGCCACCAGCTTCGCCTACGACGTTGCACGGAGCTTCGGTCACAAGATCGTCGAGCCCCGCCCGGCATTGGTCCCGCTGACGTTGCCGCAGGATCAGGCCTTGTTCAAATCGCTTTCCGGCGTTTCCGCCAATGTGATTGCGCGCGCAGGCAAGGGGAAGTTTCGTGAGGCGGCTCTGTTCACCCATCGCGGCCTGTCGGGCCCCGCCATCCTTCAGGCGTCTTCCTACTGGCGGAACGGCGAACAGGTGGCGGTCAACTTCTTGCCCGACCACGCCGCCGGCTGGCTTCGCCAAGTGAAGAGGGATGAGCCGCGAACAACGGCTCGGCGCGCACTCGGTCGATCGCTGCCCGACCGACTTGCTGAGACCCTCGGCGATCAGCTGGCACTGGCAGGGGAGCTAGCAAATATTTCTGATAAGTCGCTCGAGGCCGCTGAGCGACGCCTGTCCGACTGGCATTTCATTCCAAACGGAAGCGAGGGCTTCGCGAAGGCCGAAGTGACAATTGGGGGCATCAGCACAGGGGAGCTTTCGTCGCAGACAATGCAATCGAGCCGAGTGCCCGGCCTCTATGCAATCGGTGAGGCGGTCGACGTGACCGGCTGGCTAGGCGGTTACAATTTCCAGTGGGCCTGGGCCAGCGCACATGCTGCGGCACGGGCAATCGCCGCTGGCGACCGCTAGGCCGCAACCGCTTCGTCGAGCGCGGCAGATTCGGTCGCAACGATCGTGCCGCCGCCGAGCAGACGATCACCGTCATAAAACACTGCCGACTGGCCTGGCGCGACGCCATATTCGGGCGTCAGGAAGTTTAGCCGTTCACCGTCCCAACTCCCCTTCACAGGCTTTGCGAGCGAGCGGACCTTCGCCTCGACCTCAACCTGGTCTTCGGCAAGCCAGTTGACGCCTTCAACACCGGCCGCGGCTATCGCCAAGGCCCGGCGGGGGCCTATCACGAGCCTTTGCTCTTTGGGTTCGATGCGGACGACATAAAGCGGCTCCGGCTGGCCACCGATCTCGATTCCGCGCCGCTGGCCGATGGTGAAGTGAACCACGCCCTGATGTTCGCCCAATACCCGGCCTTCGAGGTCGACGATCTGACCCGGCGCTGCCGTTTCCGGGCGCAGCCGCTTGACCAGGCTCGCATAGTCGCCATCGGGAACGAAGCAGATATCCTGGCTGTCGGGCTTGTCGGCAACGACCAGTCCGGCCTCCACCGCCAGCTTGCGGGTCTCGCTTTTCGGCAGGTCACCGAGCGGGAAGCGAAGATAGTCGAGCTGGTCGCGGGTCGTTCCGTAAAGGAAATAGCTTTGGTCTCGGGCTGGATCGCGGCCCTTCCACATTTCGATCCTGCCATCGCGCTCGACGCGTCGGACGTAATGGCCGGTTGCCAAGCAGTCCGCGCCAAGGTCGCGCGCGAATTCGACCAGGTCGGTAAACTTAACGCCTTGATTACAGAGGCTGCAGGGCACGGGCGTGCGCCCCTCAGCATATTCGTCCGCGAATCGGTCGATCACGCCGGTCCGGAACCGACTCTCATAATCGAGGACGTAATGCGCGATACTGAGCCGGTCACAGACGGTCTTGGCATCATAGATGTCCTGGCCCGCGCAGCAGCTGCCCGAACGCTTCACCGCTTCACCATGATCGTAAAGTTGAAGCGTTACCCCGATGACCTCCGCACCGGTCTTCGCGGCAAGTGCGGCCACGACGCTGCTGTCGACGCCGCCCGACATGGCGACAACGATACGGGCATCGGTTGCTGGCCGGCCAAGCTGGAAATCAATCGTCATTTTGGATTTGAGAATCGGCGCGTCTTTACTCGAAATTCACCCTGTCCGGCTAGAGCAAGGTTCCCGTTACGGGGTGTGGGGGACGTTAATTGGCGCGATTCGACGGCAAACTTAAGGCAGCAGGGGAGGCGAAGCTCGACGTCGATGAGCTTCTTTCGGCCCTCTCCGGCTCATCCGGAGCGGGCCAAAGGGAAAGGCAGGAGGCAATCGCCTGTTTCCTCTCGGCCAGCGAGGGGTGGAGGGATGCCAAAGGCCGGTTGAAAGGCACGTTTGCCAGCGCGGTCAGGGCGTCATGGTTAACGGAAAATAAGGATTGATGAAGGGGAAGGTTACCGTTGTGTTTCAGACCTTCTCAACGGCTTTCGGTTAAAAATCGCCCATCGACAAAAGTTTAACGTGGTTGAGGTTTTGCAATGCTCGAGAATCAGAAATTTCGTCCCGCACAGGTCATCGGCCCGCTTGGCGAACCCCTGACTCTTGACTCGCTTCCGCCGGCCAGCACGACCCGCTGGGTCGTCCGTCGCAAGGCTGAGGTCGTTGCTGCAGTTGCCGGCGGCTTGCTAACGGTTGACGAAGCTTGCGAGCGCTACACGCTCAGCCTCGAAGAGTTCACCGGCTGGCAGCGAGCGGTCGACCGCTCGGGCATGCCTGGCCTTCGAGTGACCCGCATAAAGCACTATCGCGATCAATATGAGCGCCAACAGCGCTACTGATTAATTCGTCCGTCCCCAGCGGCGAAAAGCAAGGGGGCTCCGCGGCGACGCGGGGCCCCTTCTGGTTGAGAGTGCCCCTTTCGTTTCATTTCCGACACTAGACTTATTCGTTCCTTTGCCGGAACACATTCCGGCATCATGCGTCTGTGATGCCGTGAGGCACCCCGCGTCAATGGGGGTCGCCAAAACAGGAGGGAACGCAATGGGTATTATCATTTGGCTCATCGTCGGCGGCGTTGTCGGCTGGCTTGCCAGCCTCATCATGCGCACCGATGCCCAGCAGGGTATTCTGATGAATATCGTGGTCGGCATCGTCGGTGCCGTCCTTGCCGGGCTGGTGCTCGGCAAAGGCAACATCAACCAGGGCCTGACGGTTGAGACCTTCCTCTGGTCGCTGCTTGGCGCCGTCGTTCTGCTTGCGGTCGTGAACCTCGTCCGCCGCGGCAGCGTGCGCTAAACAGTATAAGACGCAAATGAAGGAAGGCCGCCCGGCGCAAGCCGCGGCGGCCTTTCTATTGTGCCGTGCCCTTATTGAAGCTCAAAACTCATCGACACGTTGACTTGCAATTGCTGGGTCCCGGGATCGATCTTGGAGTCGGCGGCCGCGCCACGTTCGGCCATCATGGCAACCATCGGCATTGGCGGCGGGACGTTATAGCCCCCGCCTTCGCTCACCGAGATTAACCTCACGACACGCATTCCCAATGCGCGTGCATACAGATCCGCTCGGGCCCGGCCGTTGGCGATGGCCTTGGTCCTGGCCTCGTCCAGTGCCGCTTCCGGCTTGTCGACAGTCAGGTTCGGCCCGTTAATCTGGTTCGCACCTTCCGCAACCAGGGCATCCAGGATCGAACCGGTGCGCTTCAGGTCGCGAAACTTGACGTTCACCGTATTTGTCGCGCGATAGCCGGTCAGCCGCGGTGGACGGTTCTGGTCATATTGATATTCCGGATTGAGGTTGATGGATGACGTCTGAATGTCGCGATCTTCAATACCGGCGCGTTTCAAGGCCGCACGGACGCGCTCCATTCGAGCCGCATTCTCCTCGATGGCGGCAGTGGCGGTGGGCTGAAGCGTCTGAACGCCGGCGGAGATGATCGCCAAGTCGGGTACCCGAGTCACCTCCCCCGACGCACTGACGTCCAGGCGAGTCCCGGTCATCACGGGCATCTGAACCGGCACGGTCTGGACCTGTGCAATCCCGGCAGTCATCGGAACGGCCGTCGCCAGGACAAGCGCCGCAAATAATCTCGTTCGCATCAATTCCTCCCGCCAAAAAACAGGGCCATCGCTGCAACCTGGAGGAAGCGCGATGGCCCGAATATGAACGGTAAAGCGTGCAGGATTAGCGGCGGCGCAAAACCAGCCTGTAAATCAAGAGTATCAGGAATGAGCCGATGACCGCGGCCACGAAGCCGGCCGCTTCGCTTTCATCATACCATCCGACTGCCTTTCCGAGGAAACCCGCGAGCAATGCTCCGGCTATGCCGAGAAGAATGGTGATCAAACAACCTCCCGGGTCCTTGCCGGGCATTAGCAGCTTGGCGATGCCGCCGGCCAGCAAACCGATTACTATCCAGCCAAGGATTCCGTAGTTTTCGATCATCCTTCCTGCCTCCCTGTGGTAAAACGGCGATTGGACCTTGGACCATGCTCGTTTCAGCTTTGCAACAACGCGCTTCGGTGTAACGGGTGCCGCCGTTCGTAGAAAAAGCCTTTCCACCGACGGTGAAGGCAGGGCAGTTGCGCGCGGTGACCTATTTGCGTAATACAGTGAAAGCAGCTTATTTCGCTGCTGCTGGTTACGATTGGCGGGAAGAATGCGTCTTATGAACCGGGAAACGACTTTCTCCAGCTCCGACACACTGGTCGTTGTGGACCGGTCGACGCGGCGGCGGAACATCATCATCGCTGCGGTGGTGGGAATCGCTGCCTTGGTAGCGGCTTTCTTGATCTTTGGTGGCGGCGGCGAGGAGCAGACCGCCGGTGGAGCCGGCGCAGGTGCCGGTGGCGGGCAAGTACCGACCGTGACTGTGGTCGTACCAGGCCGGATCCAGGTTGCGCGCACAATTGCCGCCACCGGATCGCTTGCGGCCCGCGTCGACATGCCCGTGGGTGTTGCCGGCGAAGGCGGTATGGTCGCTACGGTACTGGTCCAGCCGGGCCAGTGGGTCGGTGCAGGTCAGACACTTGCTGTCATCGATCGGGCCGTTCAGGCGCGCCAGGCGCAGCAGCTTGCCGCTCAGGGCCAAGTGGCCCGCGCCGATGCAGCGCTGGCTCAGAATGAATATGAGCGCAGCGAATCGCTGGTCGGCCGCGGCTTTGTTTCCAAGGCGGATTTGGACCGCAAGCGGGCTGCCCGCGACGCCGCGACTGCGCGCGTGCGGGTTGCCGAGGCGAGCCTTGCCGAGAGCCGCGCACGGATCGGCCGGCTCGATATTCGCGCGCCGGCGGCGGGCCTGGTTCTTGAAAGGAATGTCGAGCCCGGCCAGGTCGTGAGTTCCGGGTCGGGCGCCCTATTCCGGGTCGCGCGCGGTGGCGAAATGGAGCTCAAGGCGCAGCTGAGCGAAGCTGACCTCCTCAGCCTGAAGGTCGGCGCTCCAGCCAGCGTGACGCCCGTAGGTTCGACAGTCAGCTTTGCCGGTTCGGTTTGGCAAATTTCCCCGGTGGTCAACATGCAGAACCGGCAAGGCGTGGCGCGTATAGCCCTGGCCTACAACGAGACGTTGCGGCCGGGCGGCTTCGCATCGGTCAACATTGTAGCTGGATCCCAAGACGCGCCGGTGCTGCCGGAGTCCGCTATCCAGAGCGATGACAAGGGCAACTTCGTCTACGTCGTCAGCAAGGACAATCGCGCGGAGCGCCGGCCGGTCAAGACCGGTACCGTCACCCCGGCGGGTATAGCCGTGGTCGAAGGCCTGAGCGGCAACGAGATGATCGTGCTTCGCGCGGGCGGCTTCCTAAATCCTGGGGACAGGGTGCGGCCGCAGCGCCGGAAGAACTAAGACAGGCCGGATTGGGAATAGTCGCATGAATTTCAAGAATATCTCGGCCTGGTGCATTCGTAACCCGGTTCCCCCGATCGTCTTGTTCATCGGGTTGACGCTCGCCGGCCTGGTTGCGTTCATGCGAATGGATGTCCAGGACACTCCGGACATCGAATTCCCGGTGGTCATTGCCAGCATCAGCCAGCCGGGTGCGGCCCCGACCGAAATCGAAAACCAGATAACGCAGCTCGTGGAATCTTCGGTCAGGACGCTGCCCGGCGTGCGCAGCATCAGCTCGACGGCCAACGAAGGCTCTTCGACTACGGTGGTCGAGTTCGAGATGGGCACCGACGTCAACCAGTCGGTCAACGAAGTGAAGAACGCCATCGACCAGATCCGCAGCGAGCTGCCGGACGGGATCCTTGAGCCGTTCATCGAGAAGGAGACCACCTCCAGCAATCCGATCGCCTATTTCGCGGTTGCCGCGCCTGACATGACGATCGAGCAATTGAGCTGGTTCGTCGATGATGCAGTTGCAAAGCGGCTGCTGGCGATTGACGGCATGGCGCAGGTCGAGCGCAATGGCGGCGTGGACCGAGAGATCAGGGTCATCCTGGATCCGGCACGCATGCAGTCACTTGGAGTGACCGCGTCACAGGTCAATTCCGCCCTGAGGCAGCTCAACGTCAATGCCGCTGGCGGACGGGCCGAGATCGCCGGCTCCCGCCAGTCGGTACGCGTCCTGGGCAATGCGCTCAATGCCTATGAACTCTCGCAGACGCAGATCCAGCTGCCTGGCGGCCGCACGGTCCAACTCGCCGATATCGCAAGTGTCAGCGACAGCTTCGGTGAGCAGCAGCGGATCGGCAAGATTCGCGGCGCGCAGGTGGTCAATTTCTCGATGGCTCGAGCCAAGGGCGCTTCGGACGTCACCGTCTATGACGAGGCGATGAAAGAGCTTGAGAAGATCGAGAAGGAGAACGCCGGGATCAAGTTCACCCAGCTGTTTACCAGCGTCGATTATACCAAGCAGCAATATTCCAGCTCGATGCTGGCGATGATCGAAGGTGCGGTCCTCGCGGTCCTGGTCGTGTTCCTGTTCCTCCGCGACATTAGGGCGACGCTCATCTCCGCGATCGCCATTCCGCTCTCGGCGATTCCGGCCTTCTGGTTCATGGACCTGATGGGAATCACCCTCAACTCGCTGTCTCTCCTTGCCCTCGGTCTCGTGGCCGGTGTGCTGGTAGACGACGCGATCGTCGAGATCGAAAATATCGTGCGCCACATGCGCATGGGCAAATCCGCTTATCAGGCGTCGATCGACGCTGCCGACGAAATTGGCTTGGCCGTCCTAGCAACCACCATGTCGATCGTCGCAGTCTTCCTGCCGGTTGCGATGATGCCCGGCATTTCCGGTCAGTTCTTCAAGAACTTCGGCTACACGGTCGTGCTGGCCGTGTTGATGAGCTTGTTCGTGGCGCGAATGATCACGCCGCTAATTGCCGCCTATTTCCTTAAGGCCCACGGGCAGCAGTCGCACGGCGAAGGCAGTCTGATGGACCGCTACATGGGAGTCCTGCGCTGGTCGCTCGATTCGTCGAAAGCAAAGGCAATGCGCGCCCAGCTGGAGCCGGTGCAGCTTCGCCCGACCTACTGGTTCGTCGAGTTCATCTTCACCCTGCTGGTCATCGCGGCATTTGCCGGGACGATTGCAATGGTGCCGCAACTGCTGAAGCCGCTGGAACTTCCGACTATCGTGCCAATGATGATTGGGTTCGTGCTGGCGCTCGCGGCCGGTTACCTCGCGGTAAAGCTGCTCGGCCTGGCAATCCGCGCCATCAATGGCGGAGTCGGTCGCTATCATGAATTCTATGCCGGACGCTGGACGGCCCGGTTCCGCGACCATCGCATGTGGATCATGGGCATCGGTCTCCTTTCGTTCATGGCGACGATCGGCATGTTCATGTCGCTTCCCAGCCAGTTCTTCCCGACCACCAATTCGGATTTCAGCCGAGTCCGGATCGAAATGCTCCCGGGAACTACGATCGAGCAGACCGAGACGGTGGCCGACCAGGTCGCCGACATCATCAACCGGCAATCCGAAACGCTGACGGCGCTCGAGAGCATCCGCGAAGGAAATGCGAGCATCTTCATTACGCTGAAGAAGGATCGCGAACGGAGCAGCATCGACTATGAGCGGGACCTGACGCCTCAGCTGGCCCAGATTCCGGACGCGCGCGTCAGCTTCATGTCGCAAAGCGGCGGCGGCGGCACCGGGCGCGACATTTCGATCATGCTTTCTGGCTCTGACCCCGTGCTGCTCAACCAGACCGCGAGCAAAGTGGTAGACGAGATGAGCGGCCTCAAAGAGATCCGGGCGCCTCGGGTCAACGCCGACCTGCGCCGCCCGGAATTGCTGATCAAGCCGCAGCTAGACCTCGCTGCTCGGCTTGGAGTGACCACGACGGCGCTCAGCCAGACCATCCGCATTGCGACGATGGGTGACATCGATCAGAACAGCGCCAAATTCTCGCTAAGCGACCGCCAGGTGCCGATCCGGGTCATGCTGCCGGAGAATTCACGGCGAGACCTTGAGACGATCCGCAATCTGCCCGTGCCGACCACATCCGGCGGCAGCGTCCCGCTGAGCCGGGTCGCGGAAATCAGTTTCGGATCCGGTCCGACCACGATCCAGCGTTACAACCAGAACCGCCGCATCTTCATTGGCGCGGATCTGGCACCAGGAGTCGTCAAAAGCGAAGCCATGGCGAAGATCAATGCGTTGCCGACCATGTCCAACCTGCCGACCGGCGTTTCCAACGCACCATTCGGCGACGATGAATGGCAGCAGGAGATGATGCAGAGCTTCCTGGTGGCCTTGGTCTCGGGCGTCATGCTGGTGTTCGGAGTGCTGGTGTTGCTCTACCGGCGGTTCATGTCGCCACTGGTCAACATGGGCTCGCTTTTGCTGGCGCCCCTCGGCGGCTTGATTGCGCTGGCTATCATTGGGCAGCCCCTGTCGCTGCCGGTGTTCATCGGCATCCTGATGCTGTTCGGAATCGTCGCCAAGAACTCGATTCTGCTGGTCGATTTCGCCGTGGAGATGATGGACCACGGAATGACGAAATTCGAAGCCCTGCTGGAGGCCGGTCACAAGCGGGCCCAGCCGATCGTGATGACCACCGTCGCAATGGTCGCGGGCATGGTGCCGACGGCCGTATCGCTGTCAGGTGACGGCGCATGGCGTGCGCCGATGGGCACGGTGGTGATCGGCGGGCTTATCCTGTCGACTCTGCTGACCCTGCTAATCGTGCCGGCGGGCTTCAGCCTGGCCGATGGCCTGGAGAAGCGGGTTGGGCCATGGCTGCGCCAGCGCGTCTTGACGCTTGAACATGGCCATGAGGATCCTGGCCATATGGCGCCCCAACCGGCGGAGTGACATCGGCAAAGCTGAGTTTAGGATGGCGGTGATGAGTTCACCGCCTCCAGCTCCGGTTCTTGCCCGTTTCAACCCGGCCCAGCCCGGCGCTGCAGGGATGAAGGCCGCTGCAACCGGGCTCCTGGTGGTCATGGCGGCGATCTTTATCGTCGCCCGGCAGTTTGAACATGCCTACCCTTGGGTCGGCTATGTGAAAGCTTTCGCGGAAGCGGCGATGGTCGGCGGTCTTGCCGACTGGTTCGCGGTCACGGCCTTGTTCCGTTACCCGCTCGGCCTTCCGATTCCCCACACCGCAATCATACCGCGAAACAAGGATCGCATCGGCGAGGCCCTGGCCAATTTTCTCCAGCAGAACTTCCTCGTTGCACCGGTCGTGGCCCGCCGGATGCGAAATATGGATGTCGCGGGGGCCGTTGGTCGCTTCTTGCAGGCCCCGCAGGGTGAGGAAACGCGGATTCGGCGGGGCGCTAGTCGACTTATCGCCGACCTGTTCGAAAGCCTCGACGATGAGCGGCTCGGGGGTCTCGTCAAGACGTCGATCGCCAACCGAATTCGCAA
>Ga0157380_10002495_pt1 | contig 12405 bp, 12 predicted proteins | sample S35metaG_FD_119757 | JGI IMG/M metagenome (GOLD analysis project Ga0157380, IMG submission 119757) | Switchgrass rhizosphere microbial communities from Kellogg Biological Station, Michigan, USA - S3-5 metaG | ecosystem: Host-associated > Plants > Roots > Rhizosphere > Soil | place: USA...
CGATCCCGCTGTCGCTGAGGTTCAGCGCCTGGGCCCGCCCTTGGTTGCCATAGCCGATAATCGCCACCCGCTTGCCGTCGAGCTGGGCCGGATCGATGTCGGCGTCGCGGATCGCGTCCATCGCGGCGGCCTAGCCCGGCTCGCCGAACAGCGCCAGCGCCCGGTCCGCGGCGTCGCCTTCAAGCACATCATGAATTCGCAGCCAGTCCGGCGGCGGCTGGTGGGCGAACCAGGTATATTGGCGCTTGGCGTAGCGGCGGGTTGCCTGCTGGCCGGCGGTCATCGCCTGATCGAGGGTCAGCTCGCCGCGAAGATGCGCGCCAAGCTCGGCCACGCCAATCGCCCGCATCGCCGGCAGGCCGGGATCCAGCTTCCGCGCCAGCAGCGCCGCAACCTCCACCAACGCACCCTGCTCGATCATCGCCGCGAACCGCCGGTCGCAGCGCTGGTACAGCCAGGGACGGGGAGGGAGTAGAACCAGGGCTTTCAAATCGATTTCCGCGCCGATTCCGCCCACGCGATGCTTCTGCCACTCGCCCAGGGGTCTGCCGGTCGACTTTACGACCTCCAGCGCCCGCGCGATGCGGGTCGTGTCGGCTGGGTTGAGCGTGGTTGCGGCGACCGGGTCGAGCGGCATGAGCTCGGCCAGATTCTCGGCAACGCCGTTGCCGCGGATCTTGGCCCGGATCCCGGGATCGATCGGCGGAACCGGAGCGATTCCGTCGAGCAGCGTCCGCAAATAGAGGCCGGTGCCGCCCACCAGGATCGGCAGCCGCCCGTCGCCATGCAACCGTGCGACCTCGGTCTTGGCCAGCGCCGCCCAATCGGCCGCCGAGCAGGGCTCCGCCCCGTTGAGCACCCCATAGAGCAGATGCTCGGCGCGTGCCCGATCCTCTGCCGTCGGGCCGGCGGAGAGGATCGGCAGGTCGCGATAGATTTGCGCGCTGTCGGCATTGACGATCGCGCCGCCGGTCGCCTCGGCCAGCCGCAGCGCCAGCTCCGACTTGCCGCTGGCGGTCGGACCGGCGATGAGGGCGAGTGGAGGCTTAGGAGGGTTCACCTTGACCATCGCCACGCTGATAGCAGCCGGACGGCTCGACGAAAGACTGCTGGCGGCGGCGCTGAACCGGTTGCCTGGTGCAAGCCTTGTCCGGTGGATCGACGGGGGCGACGCGGCTGACATCGAATCCGCTGCCGGCCGGGCCAGCATGCGCTCGGCTTACGAGGGCTGGGAAGGCGTCGACGTGATCGCTCACCCGCCCGGCCCGCGAGACAAGAAGCTCCTCGTCGCCGATATGGATTCGACCATGATCGGGCAGGAATGCATCGACGAATTGGCCGATTACGCCGGCCTCAAGGCCGAGGTTGCCGAGATTACCGACCGCGCAATGCATGGTGAGCTGGATTTCGCCAGCGCGCTCGAGGAGCGGGTCGCGCTGCTGGGCGGGCTGGACGAGTCCGTCATCCGGCAGTGCCTGGCGGAGCGGATCCGGCCCAATTCGGGCGCCGCGACGCTTGTCCGGACGATGCGAGCGAGAGGGGCCGAGACCATCCTTGTGTCGGGCGGCTTTACCGCGTTCGTCGCGCCGATCGCGGAGCAAATCGGATTCCATCGGTACGAGGCAAACACCCTCAGCGTGAGCGACGGCAAGCTGACCGGTGTAACCGAAGGCCGAATCATCGATTCCCGAATCAAGCATGACGTTCTGGTCGACGCGCGCGACCGGCTTGGCCTCTCACCCGATGACACGCTCGCAATCGGCGACGGTGCCAACGATATTCCGATGGTGATGGAGGCGGGGCTGGGCATTGCCTATCGCGCCAAGCCGGCGCTCGCCGCCGTCGCCGACGCCCGGCTCGATCATCATGGGCTCGACGCATTGCTCTGGGCTCAGGGCGTTCCCAAGGCAGAATGGAATGATGAAGAGTCTCGGTCGTCCTGAAGGAAGCGCGAAGTCGAGGGCGCCGGCGCATCCGCCCTTCGACTCCAGCCTTTCACGCGCGAAAGGAAGTGCCCGGCTTATTTGCCCGCGACCGGGAAGCAGGGCTGCGGCGCGAGACCGGCGCAAGCCGCCGAGGCCGCGGCCCGGCTCTCATACGGCCCGGCCTGGAGCCGGACCACCGCTCCGGCCGGAACATAGAAGGCCTGGCGTCCGCCAAGTTTGCCTGACAATTTGCCGAACAGCGCCTCGGCCGACTTCCTCTGCCCGAACGCACCCAGCTGGATTCGCCAGTTGCCGCTTGCCGCGACAGCAGGCTTTGCAGGTGCCGGTGCAGGCTTCGCGGCCGCCGGCTTTGGCGGCGCCGGCCTGGGTTCCGGCTTGGCGCTCGCGGTCTTGGCGGGCTTTGAGGGGGCAGTGGCCCGCTTCCTGGTCTCAGCCATCGTCTGGGCCAGCGCCACTCCCTTTTGCCGCTGCTCCAGCGGCATTACCGCATCCATGTCCGCCAGGGTCGCCTGGGCCGGCGCCAATCCCTTGGCGGCGGCGCGGCTGACATAGGCATAGGCGGTCACCGGATCGGCCGTTACGCCATCGCCGTTGTAGAGCGCGGTGCCGACGATCAGCATCGCTCGGGGCTCGCCTGCTTCAGCGGCCGATTTCAGCCAGCGCATCCCGCTTACCCGGTTGCCGTTCTGGAACAGCAGCAGGCCGAGCGTCGCCTGGGCATCGACATGGCCCTTGCGCGCCGCCCGCTCGAGCCAATCCTGGGCCTGGGCGAGGTCCAGCGGCACGCCTTTGCCCAACCGGTAGGCCTGACCAAGATTGAAGGCCGCGTCGGGATCGCCTTTATCAGCAAGCGGCCGCCAGATGGCGACCGCGCCCGCCGTATCGCCTTTCTGCCAGGCTTCGATCCCCGATCGTACCGATTGCGCCTCCGCCGGCAGCGCCGCCGACGCAATTGCCAATGCAAGCAACACGTTACGCATTGTCCACAACCCTTCGTCCGGTCCGGACCCCGACCCTAGCGCTCCTTTGGAACCGACAACAAGGTCGGACCGACATTAACCAGTTTTTAGGGCCTTTGCTGTCAGGTGGCGTCAGATTTTATGTCTCTTTGCGCAAGGGGAATGGAATGCGCGTTCTGGCAATGGCATCGCAGAAAGGCGGGTCGGGTAAGACCACCCTGTCCGGACATCTTGCGGTGCAAGCGCAATTGGCCGGCGCCGGCCCCGTCTGCCTGATCGACATCGACCCGCAAGGCTCGCTGGCCGACTGGTGGAACGAACGGCAGGACGACATGCCCGCCTTCGCCCAGACCACCGTCGCCCGGCTTGCTTCCGACCTTGAGGTGCTTCGCCAGCAGGGCTTCCGCCTGGCGGTGATCGACACCCCGCCGGCAATCACCATGGCCATTCAATCGGTCATTGCGGTGGCCGAATTGATCGTCATTCCGACCCGGCCTTCGCCGCACGACCTTCGCGCCGTCGGCGCCACCGTCGACCTCTGCGATCGCGCCGGCAAGCCGCTGATCTTCGTCGTCAACGCGGCGACGCCCAAGGCCAAGATCACTTACGAAGCCGCCGTTGCCTTGTCGCAGCATGGCACCGTCGCTCCGGTTACCCTTCATCATCGCACCGATTTCGCGGCGTCGATGATCGACGGCCGAACGGTGATGGAAGTCGACCCCAACGGCCGCTCGGCCCGCGAGGTGACCGAGTTGTGGGATTATATCTCCGACCGGCTGGAAAAGAATTTCCGTCGCACCGTCTTTGCCGCGCCGAACCAGGCGCCTGGCATCGGTGCGGCCAGCCCGCGTCCAGTCGGTGGCTTCGGCCGCCGGGTGATGGGCCAGTAAGGAGTGAGCGCGATGGGAGAACCCAAGGCATTCGCGTCGCTCTCCTCGGGCCTGCTGGCCCGCAAGGGCGCCGCCCGTCCGGCGATGAAGCCGCAGGGCTTCGGCCAGGTTGGCTCGGGCGTCGAGGATCTCGGCTGGAACGACATGGGTTTCGAACCGCCCAAGCCGGTCGTCGCCCCGATTCGCGATGAGGATCATGACGCGTTCGGCGAGGAACTGCCGGATCAGCCGCTGCGCAATCCGATCTCCGCGCTGACGCCGATCGCTTCGCCGGTCCACGACCAGCAAGCCGAAATCGCCGAACGCTTCGCCTCGCACGACGAGGACGGCGAGGACGAGAACGGCGAATATGTCGACGAGACCGCCGAAATTTACGATCCGGAAGCCGACGACGCGGAGCCTGTAACCGGGCCGCTCGCAGAGCCGTCGCCGGTTCTCGTCATTCCGCCGCGCGCCGTTGCGCCTGCTGTTCCCGCTCGCACGCACCGGCCTCGAGCCGCACCGGGCAGCAAGGGTAAGTCGGCGTTTACGCTGCGGCTCGATCCGGCGCGTCACTTGAAGCTGCGCCTGGCCTGTGCGGTCGATGGCCGCTCGGCCCAGCAACTGGTGACCGATGCGCTCGATCAACTGCTTCAAGCGATGCCGGAATTGGAAACAATGGCTGAGAAAGCGCCCCGCAAGAAGAGCGCCTGATTGAACTAGGACTGGGGGAATTGTCATGACCAAGCCGAACCGCCTGGCGACCGCACTGACCGCTGCGTCGCTCCTCGCGATCGTCACCGCCTGCGCCGGACCGGGCACCAAGCCCAGAAGCGCTTCGATCTTCGGCGGCAAAGTCGACACGTCCAACATCGGCATCGCCACCAAGGCGCAGATGGCGCTGGCCGCCAACGATGTCGCCACCGCCGTTCCGCTCGCCGAGCGCGCCGTTGAGCGCAGCCCCCGCGACGCCGGCTTCCGCGCCTTGCTCGGCAATTGCTACCTGGCCGCCGGGCGCTTCGCCTCGGCGGAAGCCGCCTACAAGGATTCGCTGACCCTGGTCGCGCAGCAGCCTCAGATCGTGCTCAAGCTGGCCTTGGTCGAAATCGCGCAAGGCAAGAGCGACGAAGCCAAATATTTGCTGGCTCAGGCCCAGGGAATGCTCGACGCGGCCGATGTCGGACTGGCATTGGCGCTGGCCGGCGATCCGCAGACTGCGATCGCGGTGCTCGACCCCGCCGCCCGGGCCGTTGGCGCCGATTCACGCACTCGCCAGAACCTCGCGCTGGCCCACGCCCTTGCCGGCAACTGGGAACAGGCCAAGATCGTCGCTTCGCAAGACGTTCCGGGCGACCAGGTCGACGGCCGCATCCAACAGTGGATGGCGCTCGCCAAGCCGGCCCGCGCGTCCGACCAGGTCGCCGCGTTCATCGGCATTCAGCCGGTTGCGAGCGATCCGGGCCAGCCGGTCCGCCTGGCGCTCAACCAGGCGGCGGAACCGGTCCGCCAGGCCGCTGCCGAGCCGATCGCCGATGTGCCGGAGGGGCTGACGTCGACCGCAACGGTCGAGCTTCCGCCGGTTGCGACTGCAGCCGAGCCGGTCGTTGTCGCGGCCGCCGAGCTTGCTCCGGCGCCAGAAATCGTTCCTGCCGCAACGGTCGAAGTTGCCCCGGCGCCGGTCGCCGCGGCAATGCCGGCCCCGGCCATTACCGACGCCCGTCCGGCACTGTCGCCGGCCGCCGTTCGCTTGTCCGATCCGGTTCCGGTGCTGCGCAAGGCCGCCGCTCCGCGCCTGGCCAAGGGCAAGAGCCGGGCGGTCGTGCAGATCGGCGCCTATTCGTCGCGTGATCGCGTCGCCAGCGCCTGGAACAAGGTTACCGGCAAGCATGGCTCATTGAAGCGCTATATTCCGGTCACGGCCCGTTTCACGGCCTCCAGCGGCACCGTCTACCGTCTGGCGGTCAAGGGGTTCGGCAGCGATCGCGAGGCGGTCAACCTGTGCAACGCCCTGAAGCGCGCCGGCGCCAGCTGTTTCGTCCGTTCGACCTCGGGCGACGCGCCGGTCCAGTTCGCTTCGCGCTAGTTCAGCCGTTCCGCGGTCAGCAGGTCGAGGCAGGCCATTCTGACCGCCACGCCCATCTCGACATGCCGCACGATCAGCGAGCGGGCCGGGTGGTCGGCCAGCGATCCTTCGATTTCGACGCCGCGGTTGATCGGGCCCGGATGCATCACCACCGCATCCGTCGCCGCGGCCGCGAACCGTGCCTCGGTCAGGCCATAGCGGGCGAGATATTCGCCGGGCGCATCGCCCAGATCCTCTTCCAGCCGCTCGCGCTGGACCCTCAGCATGATCACCACATCGGCGCCGTCGACGGCTTGATCGATCCCGGTTGCACCAAGCTCGGCGGGCAGCAGCGACGGAGGTCCGGCGAACCGCAGCCTGGCCCCCAGCCGCTCCAGAAGCTTGGCGTTGGAGCGGGCGACCCGGCTGTGCCTGAGGTCGCCGCAGATCGCGACCTTGAGGCCTTCGATCCGGCCGAAATGCTGGCGGATGGTCGCGGCGTCGAGCAGGGCCTGGGTCGGATGCTCGCCGATCCCGTCGCCCGCGTTGATCACCGGGCAGTCCATGATCGCGGCCACGCCGGCGGGCGCGCCGCTGGTGCCGTGCCGGATGACGAGGACATCGGGCCGCATGGCGTTCAGCGTCCGCGCGGTGTCCTCCAGAGTCTCGCCCTTCTTGATCGAGCTATGTTCGACCTGCATCGTCACCACCTGCGCGCCGAGGCGGTTGGCGGCGATCTCGAAGCTCAGCAGCGTGCGGGTGGAATTCTCGAAGAAGGCGTTGACGATGGTCAGCCCGTCGAGCCGATGGTCGTTGCGCCGCGGCTGGCGGTTATAGGCGAACCAGCGCTCGCCCTCGTCGAGGATGGCCTTGATCTCAGCGTCGCTCAGATCGTCGATGGACAGAAGGTGCATTAAAATCCGGCCCTAGCTTGAAGGCGGCAAATTGACCAGCGCGTCGATCGCGCCCTGCAAAATATGCGCGGCGGCATGGGCGTCGACCTTTTTCGCGCGCTTGGCGCGGCTCATGTCCGCCTCGATCATTGCCCGCTCGACCGCCACCGTCGACCAGCGCTCGTCCCACAGCAGGACGGGGAGGGCGAGGGGCGCGAGGTTGCGGGCAAAGGCGCGGACCGACTGGGTGCGGGGGCTGTCGCTGCCGTCGAGGCTGAGCGGCAGGCCGACGGCCAGCCCGACGATGCCATGCCTGGCGATGAAGGTCCTCAGCGCCTCCAGATCGGCAGTGAACTTGGTGCGCCTGAGGGTCTCGGCGGCCGTTGCGTAACTCCATCCGGCGTCGCAGGTGGCAAGTCCGATCGTCTTCGTTCCCACATCCAGTCCTGCCAGGCGTCCATGGCTGGGCAAGGCGGCGGCGAATTCGGCCGCGGATGCGGTGATCAGCGCCATGCAATCGACCTTTGGAAAGCGTCGCGGGCGATCGCGGCCCAGAACAAGGCATAGTCGTAAACATGGTAATTGTTGCCGGGCAGCACATAGGGCCCCATCGCTGGAATCTGCCCGCCGATCATGAGGAATCCATGGTCGCAACGGCTGCCGACCTGCCCGGGCGCCAAGCTGGCGTTGGTAAGGTCAGCGGCCGGAACGAGCGTTCCGGGATTGTCTCTGGCGATGGAGTTGCCGTCCTTCGCACCGCTGACGGGATTGACGCACAGCATGTCGTCACGATTACGCATGTTGCCTGTGAGGCCGCGAGTTCCGACCCAGGCATCGGTGATCAGCGACATGTTGGCCGGCTCGCCGAAGCTCTGCCAGCTCAAGACGCAACCTGTTTCCCCGGCTCGCGCGCAGGCGGGCAGGCCCGTCGCCGGAAGATCGGCCTGAATGCCGACTGGCCAGCCAATGACGTAGGCCGCAACCAGCCGTCCCTTCAGCTGGTCCTTTCGCTCTGCCAGCAGCCGCAGCAGGTGCAGCGAGCCCTGGCTGTGGCCAGCGAGGATGATCGGGCCAGCCGGATTGCGGCGGAGAAATTCATCGAAGCTGCGGGAAACATCCCCGTAGGCCATGCCGAGCGCCTTGCTTGCGTCCTCGCTCTTCAGCAGGAAGGCGCCATAGGCGGCATGGCGATATTTTGGCGCCCAAACGTCGGCGACGTCTCCGAATGCACTGGCCTGGCTGCGAACGAATAATGCCGCCCGATCCTGACTCGCCTTGTCGGTGAGAGGCGCGTTCCAGCGGTCTCGTTCCAGGTAAGTCGTTGGGTGGATGAAGAAGGCGGCCGCCCTGACCGGCGGGGGTGTCTGGCCTGGGTAATCGTCGGGCGACTTCGTCGCGCCATTGACGTAGCCCTCGGGCGCCCATGTCGAAGGATTGCCGGCAATCTCCGGCCGAGCGATCCAGCTTTCGGCCTTACCATAATCCGGCCCGGAACCCGCTTCCGCCGCTACGAAATGGCCCTGCGGAGTCGCGCTTTTCAGAAGCACATTTCCGCCCCACTGATACAGCGCGAACGCTCCCCCGACGACAATCAGCGTCAGGATGAAGATCAGCATCAGGAAGCGGCGGGCGCACATCGGGCCGGACGGGTAGGGGACGACGCCCGGCTCGGCAATGTGCATTTCATCGATTGCTCACCCGTTGCTCATTGCGGACCGAACAGGGGCCGCTAGGCTGCGCTCAATCGATGGGGAGAGGGCTATGGGCGAGCGTTACGATCAACAGGATGCAGCCTGGCCGGCGCGGCCGTGGATCATGGCAGTGGTCGGCGCGATCGGCGGTTTGGTCATTCATTTCCTCACCGATCGCCACAGCTACGCAATGCCCTTCCCGGTGTGGAAGCAGGCCGCGACCAGCTTCACCGCCATCGCCGTCGTCAGTTTCCTGCTGACCGTCGAGCTCCGCCGCTGGACCTGGTCGATCGCCTTCGCGGCCGGTTGGGGATCGGTGATCGCGCTGATCGGCTGGTTCACCGCACAGTATAATCAGGTCGGCGACATCCTTGAATTTCCGTTCTTCTCGGGGATCCTCGCGGTGCTGATCGCCGCCCCCTTGTTCCAGACCATCCGCGACGAAGGAGCCTGGCGCTTCCCCTATGCCCGGCTTCACCGTCACGCCTGGACCGATGCCGTCATTGGAGCCGCCAGCCTCGCCTTCACCGGAATCACCTTCATGCTCGCCTGGCTGATCGCCTCGCTGTTCGATGTGATCGGGATCGATGCGATCAAGGATCTGATGCAGAAGGATTGGTTCGGCTGGATGCTGGCCGGTTTGGCATTCGGCGGAGCGATCGGAATGCTGCGCGAACGCGATGCGCTGGTCGCCACGCTGCAGAAGCTGGTAACCGTTGTCCTGGCCGTCCTGGCACCGGTCCTCGCCGTCGCTCTCGGGGCATTCCTGATCTCGATCCCGTTCACCGGTCTCGGCGGCTTGTGGAAATCGGGAATTCCGGCAACCCCAATGTTGCTGCTCGCGGCGATGGGTGCCTTCGTCTTCCTCAACGATGTGATTGGCGACGGCGGCGAAGATCGCCATCCCAACATCTGGCTTCGCCGTTCGGCGCTGGTTCTGGCGCTGTGCATCTTGCCGCTGGCCTTTCTTGCGGCGCTGTCGATGGGCCAGCGCATCGGCCAATATGGGTGGACGCCGGAGCGCATCTGGGGCGTCATCGCCGTCGGCATGGCGCTGGCCTATGGCGCCGCCGGCTGGTGGGCGGTGTTCAAGGGCCGAATGAATTTCGACGATCCCTTGCGGCCGCTGCAAACCAAATTGGCAATTGGCCTGTGCGGCCTGGCCCTCCTGCTGGCCCTGCCGATTGTCGATTTCGGAGCGATCAGCGCGCGGTCCCAGCTCGCTCGCCTGGAAAGCGGCAAGGTCAAGGCCGAGGAGTTCGACTGGACGGCTATGGCGTTCGATTTCGGACCGGAAGGGCGCGAGCGCCTGACCGAAATGGCCAAGAACGGGGCAGCCGGCATGCGCACCCTCGCGAAGGCCGCGCTGGCCACGGAAAGTCGATACGACAGGGAGGAAATCACTAGCGCTGCCCAGCGGCCGCGGCTCGACCAAAACCTGCGTATCCTGTCGCCGGATATCGTGGTGACGGAGCCGCTGAAAGCCGAATTGACTGGGTATGAGGGATGCAATGACCGTCCCTGCGCGCTGCTGCTCCTCGACAAGGACCGGCTGTTGCTGGTCCGCAAGCCCGAGGGCGTCTCGGCCAATTACCGCATTATCGATCTTGCCGGCCTCGGGAAAAACAAGAATGCGGCGAGGGCCGTTCCCGCAGCCGATACACAGTCTCCCGATCTCGCCAAGGCCGCGATTGAGGTTCGGCCGGTCGAGCGCCGCCAACTCTATGTCGACGGCAAGCCGGTGGGCGAACCCTTCGAATAGGCGTTGAAGGGCGGGGGGCGTCCTGCTAGCCGCGCCACCATGTCCGTAAACGCAGATCAGGTGCGCCACGTCGCGCGTCTCGCCCGGCTGGCGCTCGGCGATGACGAAATCGACCGGATGGTGCCCGAATTGAACAATATCCTCGGCTGGGTCGAACAGCTCGGCGAGGTCGACACCGGCGGAGTCGAGCCGCTGACCGCGGTGATCGACAACCAGCTTCGCCTCCGCGACGATGTCGTTAACGACGGCAATATCCGCGACGAGGTGTTGAAGAACGCCCCCGACGCGCAGCACGGCTTCTTCGCTGTGCCAAAGGTGATCGAATAGTGTCCGAGCTGACCCTCAAGACAATCACCGAGCTGCGCGAGGGCTTTCGCTCCGGCGACTTCTCGGCGCGTGAGATTGCCGAGGCGTTCAACGCGGCCGTCGAGGCCGGCCGTCCGCTCAACGCTTATACGGTAGAGACGCCCGAGCTGGCGTTGGCCGCGGCCGACGCCGCAGACCTCGCCCGCACCGCAGGCGATTTGAAGCCGCTCTCGGGCATTCCGCTCGGCATCAAGGATCTGTTCGCCACCGAAGGCGTCGACAGCACCGCCGGCTCAGGCATCCTCAAGGATTTCAAGCCGACTTACGAAAGCACCGTCTCCGGCAATCTCAAGGCAGCCGGCGCCGGCATGCTTGGCAAGCTCAACATGGACGAGTTCGCCATGGGCTCGTCCAACGAGACCAGCGCCTACGGCCCGGTGATCAGCCCGTGGAAGCGCAACGACGGCGGCAATGCAGCGCTGACGCCCGGCGGTTCGTCGGGTGGCTCCGCGGCGGCGGTTGCCGCGGGCCTCGCCCCCGGCGTCACCGGCACCGACACCGGCGGCTCGATCCGCCAGCCGGCCGCTTTCACCGGCATTTCGGGCATCAAGCCAACCTACGGCCGCTGCTCGCGCTGGGGCATCGTCGCCTTCGCCTCCTCGCTCGACCAGGCCGGGCCGATGGCCCGCACGGTGCGCGACTGCGCGATCATGCTGGAGGCGATGGCCGGCTTCGATGCCAAGGACGCCACCTCTTTGAACCTGCCAGTGCCGCAGTGGGAAGCGGGCCTCAGCGGCGACCTTCGCGGCAAGAAGGTCGGCATCCCCAAGGAATATCGCATCGATGGCGTCCCCGAGGAGATCAATGCGATCTGGGATCAGGGGATCGAATGGCTAAAGGATGCAGGCGCGGAGGTGGTGCAGATCAGCTTGCCGCACACAAAATATGCGCTTCCGACCTATTACATCATCGCCCCCGCCGAGGCCTCGTCCAACCTCGCCCGCTATGACGGGGTGCGCTACGGCCTGCGCGAAATGGGGGTGAAGAGCCTCGACGACATGTATGCCGCGACCCGTGCCGCCGGCTTCGGCGCCGAGGTCAAGCGCCGCATCATGATCGGCACCTATGTGCTTTCGGCGGGCTTCTACGACGCCTATTTCACCAAGGCGCAGAAGGTCCGCACCCTGATCAAGCGCGACTTCACGCAAGCTTTCCAGCAGTGCGACCTGATCCTGACCCCGACCGCGCCATCGGCAGCGTTCGGCTTGCAGGAGAAGATGGCCGACCCGATCGCCATGTATCTGAACGACGTGTTCGCGGTCCCGGCCAGCCTCGCCGGCCTTCCGGCGATGTCGGTCCCGGGCGGACTCGACAGCCTCGGCCTGCCGCTCGGCATCCACCTGATCGGCCGAGAGCTCGACGAGCAGGGCGTCTTGAACGCCGGCCTCGCGATCGAGGAGCGGGCAGGGTTCAATCATCGACCCAGGAGGTGGTGGTAATGAGCGACTACCGCGTCAAAGGCTCCACCGGCGATTGGGAGGTCGTGGTCGGCCTCGAGGTCCATGCCCAGGTCGTCTCCAACGCCAAACTCTTCTCCGGAGCGGCGACCGCGTTCGGCGCCGAGCCCAACACCCAGGTAAGCCTGGTCGACGCCGCCATGCCCGGCATGTTGCCGGTGCCCAACCGCGAATGCATCCGCCAGGCGGTGCGTACCGGCATGGCGCTGGACGCGGTGATCAATCGCTGGAGCCGCTTCGACCGCAAGAATTACTTCTACGCCGACCTGCCGCAGGGCTATCAGATCAGCCAGCTCTACCATCCGCTCGTCGGGCCGGGCGAAGTTGAAATCCTGCTCGATGAGAAAGACGAGAATAGCGTCAAGCAGATCGGCATCGAGCGCATCCATGTCGAGCAGGA
>Ga0157380_10002496_pt1 | contig 12397 bp, 9 predicted proteins | sample S35metaG_FD_119757 | JGI IMG/M metagenome (GOLD analysis project Ga0157380, IMG submission 119757) | Switchgrass rhizosphere microbial communities from Kellogg Biological Station, Michigan, USA - S3-5 metaG | ecosystem: Host-associated > Plants > Roots > Rhizosphere > Soil | place: USA: Michigan...
AAAAACTCTGCCCGCCTCTCGGGAGAAAGCGCCGCGTAAGGCTCGAACGCCCGCTCGGCCGCCCGGGCGGAGGAGTCGATTTCGGCCGGCGTCGCTTCGAAGTAATCGCCGTCGAGAGTCTCACCGGTCGCCGGGTTCCTGGCGCGAATCGACGCGCGCTGGCCGAGGCGCGAATCGCGATGCGCGCTCATCGCTGGCTCCCTGGAGCCGCGGGCGCAGGCGCCGCGGCCGATGCCGAAGCCGAGGTCTGGATCCACGCGTCGACCTGGGCTTCGAGCACCGGCAGAGGCACCATGCCGTTGCCGAGGACGGCGTCGTGGAACCCGCGCACGTCGAAGCGGGCGCCGAGCGCCGCCTCCGCCCGCTTCCGAAGCTCCCGGATCTTCAACTCCCCCATCTTGTAGCAAAGCGCCTGGCCCGGCCACGAGATGTACCGGTCGGTCTCCGTCGTGCACTCATGGACCGACAGCGCCGTATTCGCGACCAGGTAGTCGATGGCCTGCTGCCGCGTCCAGCCCATCGCGTGGAGGCCCGTGTCCACGACGAGGCGGCAGGCCCGCCACATCTCGTAGGTCAGGCGTCCGAATTCGCTGTAGGGGTCCTGGTAGAAGCCGGCCTCGCGCCCGAGCCATTCCGAGTAGAGCGCCCAGCCCTCGCCGAACGCTCCGACGTCGGAGAAGCGGCGGAATGGCGGCAGCCCCGTCAGCTCCTGCGAGAGCGCGACCTGGAGATGATGGCCGGGAACCGCTTCGTGCAGCGTGAGGGCTTCGAGCGTGTAGAGCGGACGCTTGTCGAGGGCATAGGTGTTGACCCAGTAGATCCCCGGGCGTGTGCCGTCGGCCGGAGGCTCGACGTAGCGGCCGCCGGTGTACTTCGGCGCGAGATGCGCGGGCACGGGCTCGACCGTGTACGGCAGCCGCGGGAGCCGGCCGAAGAGCGCGGGCAGGCTTCCGTCGGCCTTCTTCGAAATCGCGCAGGCGGTCTTGAGCAGCTCCTCCGCCGTCGGAGCGTAGAAGCGCGGATCCGTCCGCAGAAACGCGAGAAACTCGGCGAAGCTCCCCTGGAAGCCGGTCTTCCGCATGACCGCTTCCATCTCCGCATGGATCCGGGCGACTTCGGCGAGCCCGATCGCATGGACCTGCTCCGGAGTGACATCGAGCGTCGTGTAGTAGCGCACGAGATGGGCGTAGTAGTCGCGTCCGCGCGGCAGATCCGAGGCGCCGACGGAGGTCCGCGCCTTCTTCACGTATTCGTCGCGCATGAACTCGGCGAGGGCGCGGTAGGCGGGGACGACGGACTCGGAGATCGCGCGCCGGCCCGCGGCCTCGAGACGCACCCGCTCCCCCGCGGGCACGCCGACGGGGAACGCTCGGAACGGCACGTAGAAGACGCTCTTCTCGGGGTCCGTCACGACGTGGGCCTGCATCGTGCCGTCGAGCCCCTCGAGAACGGAGCGCGACAGCGAGAAACCCGCCGCGAGCCCCTGTCGCATCAGCGCCATCTCCTGCGACGCGAAGCGCGGAAACGCATTCAAGCGGGCGATGTACGCCTCGTAATCCGCGGCGTTCCGAAACGGGTTCCGGTTCGGGATGTCGGCGAAGTCGGTCTGGAAGCCGCTGTCCGCGTTCAGCGGAATGCGGTACGTCCCGAACTCGTAACCGGAGATCTCGTGGGTGAGCTCGCGGATCAGCATCTCGCGGCTGACACGGTCCGGCGTCGAGAGCGTCGCGGCGTCTACGGCCTCGAGCCTCCGGAGCATGCTGCGAGCGAAGGCCTCTCTCCGCGCGAAGTCCGCGGGCGCCATCGAGGGAAGGCGGTCGCCGTAGCGGTGATCGCCCGCGTTCGTCGCGAAGAGCGGGTCCTCGGCGAGGCGGAAGTCCCACTGCTCCCGGAAGAGGGCCTGGAGGGCGGCCGAAGGGGGCGCGTCGGCGGCAGGAACCGACGGCGCCGTGACCGCGAGAAACGCCACGACAGCTCCCACGGCGCGCACAGGGCGGGGATGGTAGCAGACGGGTCGCCCGCGGCGATCGAGGCTAGGGCGAGCCAGCGGAGGCGTCGAGCTTCTTCCGCAGCGATGCGACCTGGGAATCCGAGCGCTGCCCGACGGGGAGTTGCTCGGCGAAGGCCAGGGCCTCCTGCAGCGTCTTCCGTGCCGCCGCCGCGTCGCCCCGTCCGGCATAGATGTCGGCCCGCACCTCGAGCACGCGGACGCGCCGGGGCCCGTACACGAGCCCGAGCGCGCGGTCCGAGGCGGCGAGGGCTTCGTCGTACTTCTTCAACTTCAAGTACACGAACGCCAGCCGCGCCGGCGGGTTGTAGTCCTTCGGAAAGTCCTTCTCGGACTGCTCGAGCATCGGAATCGCCTTCTCGATCTCGTCGGCAGCCTGGAAGGCCGAGAGCCGGTTGGGGTCGAGGGCCGTTCGCTGCTCGGGATCCTGCAGTCCCGCCGCCACGCCGTCGAGATACGCCACCCACTGCTGCGAGATCGCTTTGGCGCCGGCCTGGTCGTTCGCCTGCTCGCGCGCGTCGAAGAGCAGGCCGTAGAGCGCCGACCGGTCGTCGGCCGCCAGCGGCAGCCTCATGTTGGCGACGATCGTTTTCGCCTGAGCTTCGAACTCGGAGATCGCGCCGGCGCGGCCGGGCGCATCCTGCGGCATCGAGAGCGCGCAGTCGAGGCCGGATGCGGCGAGCGTCGCCGCCGAGGGCGAGAGGCGCAGCTTCGGCGACGCGCCCCGCGCGAGAGCCACGCAGTCCGCGTATTGATTCTCGACCTGGAGACTGAAGAGGAGCGCTTCCACGGCGCGCGCGTACTCGGGCGCCACGGCCGGCGTGAGCTTCAACGCCGCGCGGTAGGCCGGGATCGCCTCGGCGTACTGGCCCGCGCCGTAGAGTGCATCGGCCTTCGCGAGGGCTTCTTCGGACCCCTTGCGTCCGCCGTGGGCGGCGCGCTCACCCTGGGCGAACAGCTTCTCGAGCTGCGGGACGGTCGCGCCTCCGACCCAGCGGAGGACGATCGTCTCCTTCTCCGGATCGATGACGTACATCGACGGCCAGGCCCGGATGGGGTACTTCCTGGAGAAGGCCGCGTTCGCGGACTTTTCGGTGTCGATCGAGAGCCAGACGAACTGCCCGGCGTGCTTCGCGAGAGCCTTGTCCGTGAAGACGAAGGCCCTCATCGAGCGGCACGTGTGTCACCAGGGCGCCCAGGCCTCCACGAAGATCGGGAGCTTCTTCGCGCGCGCCTCGGCGAGGGCTTTGGGATAGTCGTCGTCGATGAACGGAAGCGCGGGCCGGGCCGCGGGTGCCGGAGACGCCGAGAGCGCTGTCGCGAAGAGGAGCGGAGCGAGCGCGGCAGATCGGAAGGAGATTCGCTGTGCCATCCCGCAAACGATACCGCACAGCGTAGAATCCGCGTCGCAGGAAACAGACCGAGGAGGACAGGATGACCCGTCGCTTCGCCCGCATTCCGGCCACTGCCCTGGTGCTCGCTTTCCTGAGCGTCGGGGCGCTCGCCGGCCAGGACGCAAAACAAGAGAAAGCCATGATGGAGGCCTGGCAGAGGGCCGCGACGCCGGGCGAGGGCCACAAGAAGCTCGACGCGCTCGTCGGCACCTTCGACGCCAAGGTCCGCTCCACGGTGGATCCATCGCGGCCGCCCGAGGATTCGGTCGGGACCTCGACGAACAGCTGGGTCCTCGGCGGCCGTTACGTCGAGCAGGAATTCGACGGCGAGTTCATGGGCGAGCCTTACCGGGGCATCGGGTACACCGGCTACGACAACGTCCAGAAGAAATTCGTCTCGGTCTGGATGGACACCGCCGGGACGGGGATGATGTTCCTGACATCCGCGGCCGACAAGACCGGCAAGACGATCTCGGGCAGCGCGCGTATCTGGGACCCCCTCACCGAAAAGCCGCTCCCGGTCGAGTCCAAGATCATCGTCACCGACAACGATCATCACAGCTTCGAGCTGTGGGCCAAGGCGCCCAACGGCAAGATGATCAAACTGATGGACATCCAGTACACGCGGAAGAAATGACACGCCGCCGCGCTTGCGCGCGCGGCGTGTCATCCCGAGGGCCGCAGGCCCGAGGGATCCCGAAATCGACCAGCCGCGTCCCCGCGCGTCATCCCGAGGCGCGAAGCGCCGAGCCGACCACCGAAGGCAGACCCCCGGCAGTAGGTAACGCCGGCCGCAGGCCGGCGGTATCGATCCCGTGATTCTCAGAGACCCGCTTCGACTTCGGGATCCCTCGCTTCGCTCGGGATGACGTCGTAGAGCGCTTCGCTCGGGATGACGTCGTAGAGCGCTTCGCGACGGACCACGCCTTCGCCGCTAAGTCTCCTCGATCGGCCGCAGCTCCGCTCTGCCCCCATGCTTCAGGTGCGGGCAGGACCGCGCGATCGCGAGCGCGTCCGCCGGATCCTTGGCCGAAAAGATGAAGAAGCCTCCGAGCGGCTCCGGCCCGCTCGCCGCCGAGGACGCTCCCAGATCGAGGTTTCGCGACGCGAGCTTTTCTCCGGAGATGTCGCTGCCCGAGCGTCGCAGACCGATCGCCCAGTTGCGGTACTCGTCGACTCGTGCGGCCATCTCCGCGTCGGTGATCGTCGCCTCTCCCGGCGCGTCGTAGAGCAGGAGCACGTAGCGCGTCGCCGAAACCGCCGGAGCGGCCTCCGCCGCCGGCGCGCCCCGACGCTGTCCCACCGCCAGTCCCGCCGCGAAGAGCGCGATACCCGCCGCCGCCGCGAGAGCCCAGGCGAGGATCGGACGCGGTCGTGAGCGCGCGCGCCCGGCAATGAGCCCGCGCTCCGAGAGCCGCGACACGACGGCCTCTTCGAGGGCCCGAGGCGGTTCGGGACCGGATGCGAGGCCCGAAAGGGCCCGTCTCTCCTCGGCCGTCAGATCTTCGTCTCCATTCATGGTTTCCTCCCGGAAAGGCGCGTGCGCAGGGCGTTCCGCGCCCGTGAAAGTTGACTCTTGGACGTTCCGACGTCGATTCCGGTCATCTCGGCGACCTCTTCGTGCGTGTAACCCTCGACGTCGTGGAGCAGGATCGCGCGCCGGTAGCCCGCCGGAAGCTCCGCGAGCGCCCGCTCGAGGTCGACCCGGTCGATTTCTCGGCGAATGACGGGCGCCGCTGGAAGCGACGCCTCGTCCGGGAGCTCCGCGTCGCGCGCAGCCGTCCGCCTCGACTCCCGCCACCAGCGGATCGCTATCCCGGCGAGCCACGTCTTCAGCGACGAGCGCCACCCGAAGCCGGCGAGTCCCTGCGCCGCCCGGACCCACGTCTCCTGCACACCCTCCTCGGCCGCTGCCCCGTCTCCGACCGACAGGCGCAGCAGGAAGCGATACAGGAACGACGCGTGTCGCCGGTAGAGGGCCCGAAACGCCGCCTCGTCCCGGCTCTCGACGAAACGCGCGACGAGAAGGCGATCCTCCTCGTCGGCGTCGCCGCGAAGCGTGACGCTGGCGCTCAATGCCGGCGCGTCTGGACGATCTCTTCGAACCATTTCTCTGTTCCGTTCTCGTACCAGGTCCAGCGCGACGTGATCCGGTCGGGCCCCTCGAACCGCATGACCGCCTTGTCCATGTGCCCGCGGTCGCGCGTCGGGAGGTTCGCCCCGTCGACGAACGTGAAGACCACCGTCCTGCCGCCGTCGGCGAAGGCCGTCGCTTCCAGCCGCGGAGCGTTCTTCGCCATGCAGTAGTGGGTCAGCATGAGCCGGTCGCCGTCGAGATAGAAGGTCGTGGCCATCTCCTGCCCCGGGTGAGCATCGAACGACGTCTCGAGCACCGTCGTCCCGCCCGCGATGGTCCGGTACTGCAGGGTCTCCTCCCAGCCTTTCGTGCTCTTCCCCTCCCAGTCCCCGGCGAGGGCCTTGAGCCGTTCGAAGGCCGCCTTCGATAGCTCCGGTGTGGCCGGCACGGTTGCGGCGGGGGCCTCGAAGTCCGCTCCGGCCATCCACAGACCCAGGAATCCCGCAATGAGCGTTGCGTGCATGGTCCCTCCTTTCGGTCGACTGTGAGTGACCGAAAGGGCGCGTAGGGTTGCATGGGATCAGTTTCCGGCGTGGCCCGTGTCGTTCCAGAGCCGGATGACGGGCAGGGCGTGCTCGTCGGAGAGCTGCGACAGGCTCGCCGTGACGAGATAGAAGCAGCGTCCCCAGATGGGCTCCATCCCGAGCCAGCGGGCGCCGACCATGCGCAGAAAGTGTCCGCTCGAGAAAACGAGAACGTCGCCGTCGACCGCTCGCACCTTCGCGACGACGCGGTCCGCCCGCGCGGCGACCTGCTCCGGCGATTCGCCTCCGGGGCAGCCGTCGCGGAAGAGCTGCCAGTCGGGCCGTTCGGCCTTGATCTCCTGGCTCGTACGGCCTTCGTAATCGCCGTAGTTCCATTCGACGAGATCGGGATCCACGACCGCCACGTTTCCGAAACCGGCGAGCTCGCAGGTCCTGCGGGCCCGCTGGAGAGGGCTCGTGAAGACCCGTGCGAACGTCATCTCGCGGAGACGCTCGCCAAGCCGGCGCGCGTCCTGCTCCCCTTTCTCCGTCAGCGGGATGTCGGTGAGGCCCGTGTGCTGGCCCGAAAGGCTCCACGCGGTCTCGCCGTGCCGCGCGAGCGACAGGATGGGGGACTTCTGGGCCATGCGCGGCGTGGAACCTCGACGCGTTTATATAACGCCTCGCCGGGACGACTCCGCACCGCAGAAACGTCACATCGGCGGAGTTCGGAGTTGAGGCCTCGCGCGCTCGACATAGAATCCCCCTGCAATCAGCGGGACTCTTGGGTAGTCCGTCGGCGGAAGCCGGGAGGTGGGTTCGATGGCGCGACCGGGACAGGGTTGGATCTCGGGAATGCTCGTCGCCCTCGCGGTGCTCTCCGCCGCCTGCGGCAAGAAGGAGGAGGCTCCTCCTCCGCCGCCTCCGACCGTCGAGGTCGCGCCCGTCGTTCAGAAAGACGTGCCCGTCTACGGGGAGTGGATCGGCTCGACCGACGGCTTCGTCAACGCCCAGATCCGGCCGCAGATCGAGGGCTACGTTCTCCGGCGGAACTACCAGGAGGGCTATCTCGTCAAGGCCGGGCAAGCCCTCTTTGACATCGACCCCCGCCAGTTCCAGGCGACGTACGACCAGGCCAAGGGCACCCTGGCCCAGAACCAGGCGACGCTCGCGAACGCGAAGACGACGGCCGCGCGCTACAGGCCCCTGGCTGCGGAGAAGGCGATCAGCCAGCAGGAGCTGGACGACGCCGAGACACGCGAGCGGACGGCGCAGGCCAACGTCGAGAGCGCTCGGGCGACCCTCGAGAAGGCGAAGCTGGATCTCGACTGGACGAAGGTCACCTCCCCGATCGACGGCATCGCGGGCGTCGCCGTCTCGCAGGTCGGCGATCTCGTAAACCACCAGGTCGTCATGACCACGGTCTCGCAGGTGAATCCCATCAAGGTGTACTTCAATCCCAGCGAGCAGGAGTATCTGTACTGGGTCGACAAGCACGGCCCGGTCCAGAAGACGCTCCAGAACGGCCGGAACCTCGAGATGGGAAACCTCGAGCTGATTCTCTCGGACGGCTCGGTCTTCCCGCATCGCGGAAAGCCGTTCCTCGTCGGGCGCGAGGTGGACGTGAAGACGGGCACGATCCAACTCGCCGGAGCGTTCCCGAACCCGGAGAACCTCCTGCGCCCCGGGCAGTACGCCAAGGTCCGTGTCGCCGTGGACGTCCGAAAGGGAGCGCTCCTCGTTCCGCAGCGGGCCGTCAGCGAGCTGCAGGGAAGCCACCAGATCGCGGTCGTCGGTCCGGACAACAAAGTGACGATCAAGGTCGTCAAGGTCGGCCCGATCGAGGGAAGCATGCTCGTCATCGAGGAGGGCCTCAAGCCCGGCGACCGGGTCGTCGTCGAAGGGCTGCAGCGCGTGAAGTCGGGGATGACCGTCGTACCGAAGGAGGCCTCCAGCACACCGGAGCCGACGGCGGCGCCGGCCGGGAAAACCGGGAAATAGATCCATGTCCGAATTCTTCATTCGCCGCCCCATCGTCGCGATCGTCATCGCCATCCTGATGACGATGGCCGGCGCCGTCGCGATGTCGAAGCTCCCGACCGCGCAGTACCCGGACATCGTGCCGCCGCAGATCCAGGTCTCGACGACGTACACGGGCGCCGACGCGATCACGATCGAACAGTCCGTGGCCACCCCGCTCGAGCAGCAGATGAACGGGGTGGACTACATGATCTACATGCAGTCCACCAACGCCAACGACGGGACGATGACGCTCAAGGTCACGTTCGACGTCGAGACCGACATCAATCTGGACCAGGTGAACACGCAGAACCGCGTCTCCCAGGCCCAGCCCAACCTGCCCGCCGACGTCAATCAGTTCGGGCTCACCGTCAAGAAAGCGACGAGCAATCCCCTCCTGGTCGTCTCCCTCTACTCCCCGAAGGGGACCTATGACGCCCTGTTCCTGGGCAACTTCGCGACGATCAACGTCAACGACGCCATCTACCGCGTGCCGGGCGTGGGGCAGATCCAGAACTACGGAACCGCCGACTACGCCATGCGCATCTGGGTCAAGCCGGAGCGTCTCGCGAGCCTCGGTCTCACGGTTCCCGATCTGCTGACCGCCCTGAACCAGCAGAGCGCGGTGAACCCCTCCGGGGGCATCGGGACGGAGCCCGCCCCGAAGGGGCAGGAATTCACCTACACCGTCCGTTCTCAGGGGCGTCTCATCACCGCGGAGGAGTTCGGCAATGTCGTGGTTCGACTGAATCCCGACGGGTCCATGGTTCGCCTGAAGGACGTCAGCCGGATCGACCTCGGCGCCCTCAACTATCAGCAGCGCGCGCGCCTGAACGGCAAACCCTCCTGCCCGATCGGCATCTTCCAGGTCCCGGGCTCCAACGCCATCGCCGTGGCCGAGGGCGTCAAGAAGGTCATGGCGGAGCTCAAGGGGCGGTTCCCGGACGACCTCGACTACGTCGTCGCCCTCGACACCACGATTCCGGTCACCGAGGGCATCAAGGAGATCGAGCACACGCTGTTCGAAGCGATCGTGCTCGTCATCATCGTCGTCTTCCTGTTCCTGCAGGGGTGGCGGGCGACGCTCATCCCCCTCCTCGCCGTGCCCGTCTCGCTCGTCGGCACGTTCATGGTCTTTCCGATGCTCGGCTTCTCGATCAACACGCTCTCCCTCTTCGGCCTCGTTCTCGCGATCGGCCTCGTCGTGGACGACGCCATCGTGGTCGTGGAGGCGGTCGAGCACCACATCGAGCACGGCCTCGATCCCAAGGCCGCCACGCGGAAGGCCATGGAGGAGGTCACGGCGCCCGTCATCGGAATCGCCATGGTGCTCTCCGCCGTGTTCATCCCGGTGGCCTTCATGGGTGGCATCCAGGGTCGGATGAACATGCAGTTCGCGATCACGATCGCCGTTTCGGTTCTGATCTCGGCGTTCAACGCCCTGACGCTGTCGCCGGCGCTCGCCTCGATGATCCTGAAGCCCAAGAAGCCCGCGAGGGGACTCCTCGGGAAGTTTTTCGGCTGGTTCAACCGCGTCTTCGGGAAGGCGACCGACGGCTACGTGAAGGTTTCGCACATTCTGGTGCGCAGGGCTTTTCTGACCGTCGCGATTCTCGCCGGGTTCGTCGTGCTCTCCGGGCTGCTCGGCAAGAAGCTGCCGGCGGGCTTTCTTCCCAACGAGGATCAGGGCTACTTCTTCGTGAACGTCCAGCTGCCAGACGCCTCTTCGCTCCAGCGGACCGACGCGGTGTGTCAGAAGATCGAGAAGATGCTGGGCGAGATCAAAGGCATCAAATACATCACGACCGTCGCGGGCTACAGCCTTCTGTCCGGGGCCTCGGCGCCCTACACCGCCTTCTACTTCATCACGCTCGACCCCTTTGACGAGCGCAAGGGCGAAGAGCTGCACGTCGCCCCGATCATGCAGCGGGTCAATGCGGCTTTCCGGGCCAACATCCCGGAGGCGAACGTCTTCGCCTTTCCGCCTCCGGCGATTCAGGGCCTCGGCACGGGCGGCGGCTTCTCCTTCTGGCTGCAGGACCGGAGCGGCGGAAGCATCGAGTTTCTCAACACGAACCTCCAGAAGTTCCTGGAGGCCGCGCGCCAGAGACCCGAGCTGGCCAACGTCAACAGCGTCTGGCGCCCCAACGTGCCCCAGATTTACGCCGACATCAACCGGGACAAGGTTCTGAAACAGGGCGTCGCCGTCAAAGACGTCTACCAGTCGCTGCAGGCATTCCTGGGCGGCATCTACGTCAACCAGTTCAACCGTTTCGGTCGGCAGTGGAAGGTCTTCCTGCAGGCCGACGCCGTCGGCCGCGTGCAGCCGTCCGACATCAACCAGTTCTACGTCCGCAACAACGACGGGCAGATGGTGCCTCTATCCTCGGTCGTGACCACCCGCAGGATCGAGGGCCCCGAGTTCACCAACCGCTTCAACCTGTTCCGGGCGGCGCAGGTCACCGGAATCCCCGCGCCCGGCTACAGCTCGGGGCAGGCCACGGCGGCGCTCCAGGAGGTCGCGAAGGAAGTCCTCCCACGCGAGATGGGCTACGACTGGGCCGACATGTCCTATCAGGAAGTCAAGGCCGCGGGCGCGGGAGGGCGGGTCTTCGTGCTCTCGATCGTCTTCGTGTTCCTGATCCTCGCCGCGCTCTACGAGAGCTGGTCGCTGCCCTTCAGCGTTCTGCTCTCCGTGCCCGTCGCGGTCTTCGGCGCCTTCCTCGGGCTCCTCCTGCGCAAGTTCGATCTCGACGTCTACGGGCAGATCGGCCTCGTCATGCTCATCGGCCTCGCCGCCAAGAACGCGATCCTCATCGTCGAGTTCGCCGTCCTGCAGATGAAGGAAGGCAAGAGTCTCGTCGACGCGGCGCTCGAGGGCGCGAAGCTCCGGCTCCGGCCGATCCTCATGACGTCCTTCGCGTTCATCCTCGGGTGCGTTCCGCTCTACACGGCCTCCGGCTCGGGCGCCGAATCGCGCAAGATCCTGGGAACCGTGGTCATCGCCGGCATGCTGGCGGCGACGGCCCTCGCGATCTTCCTCATCCCCTCGCTCTTCGTGATCGTCGAGAAGCTCGCGGGCAAGGGCAAGGCGAAGGCTCCGGAAGCCGCTCCCGCCGTCGCGGGCACTCCGGCCCCGAGCCCGAGCGGCGCCGCCGGAGGGCACTGAGATGAGGAGGCTATTGCGCTCCGCGCCGGCGCCCGCTGCGCGTCGCCGGGTGATCGCCGCGGCCCTGGCCGTCGTCCTCGTATCCGGATGCGCCGTCGGCCCCAACTACGAGAGGCCGCCCCTCACCGTTCCGGATCAGTACCGCGAGATTCAGGGCCCGCCGGTGCCGGCGCCGTCGCTCGCCGATCAGCCCTGGTGGGACGTCTTCGGCGACCCGGTCCTCAAGCGCCTGATCGACGAAGCCCTCGCCACCAACTACGACGTCCGGATTGCCGCCTGGCGCGTCGACGAGTTCCGGGCGAACGCGGGCATCGCCCGCTCGGAGTTCTTTCCCCAGATCGACATCGGCGGCGGCTTTTCGCGTGGCCGAACTTCGACATTCCTCCCCCCCAACAGCACAGCGACCAGAAATCTCTGGGACGCCAACGTCAACTTCGGCTGGGAGCTCGACATCTGGGGCCGGATCCGGCGGCTCAACGAATCCGCGAAGGCGCGATTCTTCGGGAGCGAGGACGCGCGCCGCGGCGTCCTGCTCTCCCTGATTTCGGATGTCGCAAGCACCTACTTCACGCTCCGCGAGCTCGACGCCGAGCTCGTGATCACGCGCAAGACCGTGGACTCCTTCCAGGAGACCTACAACCTCTTCAAGCGCAAACTCGACGCGGGCGCGGCGTCCGCGATCGAGACCTCCTACGCGGAGGCGGCGCTCGGGCAGGTCGCGGCACAGATCCCCGAGATCGAGCGGAGGATCGAGGCCACCGAGAATCAGCTCAACCTGCTCCTCGGACGCAATCCCGGACCCGTTCCGCGCGGAGAGTCGATCGAAACGCAGCCCATTCCCCCCGACGTGCCGCCCGGCCTTCCCTCGGAGCTGCTCCTTCGGCGTCCGGACGTCCGTCAGGCCGAAGAGGATCTCATCTCGGCCAATGCCCTCGTGGGCGTCGCGTTCGCGAATTTCTTTCCCCGGCTCAGCCTGACCGGGCTCTTCGGCGCCGTCGCCCCCGAGATCGACAACTTCTTCTATCCGGCCGGAAAGACCTGGTCGATCGCCGCCAGCCTCCTCGGCCCCCTGTTTCACGGCGGCCAGATTCGCAGCGAGTACGGCGTGGGCTATGCGCAATGGGAGCAGACGAAGGCCGTCTACGAGCGGGTCGTGACGGGAGCATTCGCGGAGACGACCACGGTCCTCTACGCGCGGATGAAGAT
>Ga0157380_10002498_pt1 | contig 12394 bp, 8 predicted proteins | sample S35metaG_FD_119757 | JGI IMG/M metagenome (GOLD analysis project Ga0157380, IMG submission 119757) | Switchgrass rhizosphere microbial communities from Kellogg Biological Station, Michigan, USA - S3-5 metaG | ecosystem: Host-associated > Plants > Roots > Rhizosphere > Soil | place: USA: Michigan...
CCTGGGGCGCAGTCCCGTTCGAGAGAATTGATCGAAGTAGATCGTGATATGGTTGCATCGCTGGATGTCCGAAAAACTTCAGTTTGTCGAGCATCAGAAACCGAATTCAATTCAAAAAGCTGATGGTCCTTTTGGGGAAGTTCTTGGGCCGAGTTAACGACAAACTTAAGTTTGTCGGACTGCTTATTGAATGATAATTAAGTTGAAGACAAACTGAAGTTTATCCTAATTCAGTAGCTCCTTCATAATAGACGAATGGCGCAATACAACATCTGCTTTTTGGGCTTTGGCAACGTTGGCCGAGCACTCGCTCGCTTATTTGGAACCAAGAGTGCGGAGCTGTCGCAATGCTACGATATCGAATATCGTATCACTGGCGTTGCCACTCGGCGCCTCGGATGGATAGCGAATCCCAGTGGTTTCAAATTGGACCATCTGCTGGCCGGTGATTTCGATCAGCCCGATACGACGCGCGCCACCAACGTCAATGAATGGCTGGAACAGGCGCGCCCGGATGCGGTGCTTGAAACCACTTCGCTGAACATTGAAAACGGTCAACCAGCCATCGATTATCTTCGCGCCGCGCTAACCGTCGGTGCGCACGCGATCACGGCCAACAAAGGCACGGTTGTGTTTGGCTATGACGAATTGGCAAATCTCGCTGACAAGGTTGGTAAGCGCTACTTGTTCGAGTCGACTGTATTGGACAGTGCGCCCGTGTTTTCACTCTTTCGCGAATGCTTGCCGGCTGTGAAGCTGCGAGGCTTTGCTGGTGTCTTCAATTCGACTACAAACGTGATTCTCGAGGCGATGGAGTCTGGCCGAACTTTTGAAGAAGGTGTCCAGGTTGCCCAGGAATTAGGCGTGGCCGAAACGGATCCCAGCCACGATGTCGATGGCTGGGATTCAACCGTGAAGATTTGCGCGTTGGCGAGAGTGTTATTGAAAGTCGCACTGAAACCTGATTCAGTGCGACGCGAAGGAATCAGAGGCCTTGATTCGAGAACGCTCCGCTTAGCGAGAGCGGAAGGCCGCCCCTTCAAGCTCGTATCCCGCGCCAGGGTCGAAAGTGATGGCTCAGTTAGCGCTAGTGTTCGACCCGAACAGCTCGCCGGTAATGATCCGCTCGCGAGCGTGCGTGGGACGTCGTTGGCAGCGCACTTCGAGCTCGACATGATGCCGGGCTTGACCATCATGTCCCATCGTCCCAATCTGCAAAGTACGGCGTATGGATTGTTGGCGGATTTTGTCCGAGCTGTGCGAACAAGAGGTCTTTGATGTGTTTTCAGTGGGCTAGCTTGAGCTCGAATCGGCTTTGCGCGAAAAGTCTTGAATACCACCTGCGCCAGCTGGTGGATGGTTCAAGTTCGACCTACGAAGAGACGTTTAGTTCGTTCTTTAGAAACCGACCTGCGTAGCTGGTGGATAGTTCAAGTCCTGCCTCCTTAGGCTGAACTTGAAGTAACCCCCAGCTGCCGCAGGGGGGATTTTGGACTTTTCGGGTTAGCTTGAGCTCGAACCATCAACCTAATCGAGAATTACAAAGACCCAAGATCAAGCGTTAAGCTCGCGCCGCTATCGAAGTCACACCCTCGATTAGCCTCTCAACTTCTTCCCTCGTTGTGTAACAGGCACAGCCGGCGCGGACGAGACCTTCTGGTTCCAAATTCAAACGCGCAATAACGGTTGCAGCGTAAAAGTCTCCATGCGACAGGAACAGTCCTCGTTCGGCTAGTCCTCGAGCCACCTCGGTCGAAGTAACGCCGTCGACAGTGAAAGAAACCGTGGCAGTGCGAGAGAACTCTGGCGATGGTCCATACAATCGCGCGCCTTTGACCGATGACAGTCCATCCCAAAGAAGCCTGACTAAGTCAGCACTGCGTCGATGAAGCTCGGCATACGTTATTCGCAGCCGCTCGCGACGGTCATCGGAAGAACCCGCAAGTGACGCCAGGTATTCAACCGCCGCTCCGGCTCCCACCATGCCTTCCTGATTTTGCGTGCCGGTTTCGCTGCGCTCGGGACCTGTGTCGGGTGAGGGAACCAGCTTGGGGAAATCAATCTCTTCCATCAGGTCGCTCCTCGCATACAACACACCGATGTGAGGTCCATAAAACTTGTAGGCGGACATGCCGAGAAAGTCACAGCCCAATGCCCTAACATCTGCAAGCTCATGCGGCACGTAATGAACGGCATCGATAAATACTTTCGCTTTCACGCTTCGGGCTAATTCGATTGCCCGTTGGATGTCGTTTATCGTACCCAGCGCGTTTGAAGCTGCTCCAACCGCAACCAAACGCGTATTGCTGTTCACTGAATTCTCGAAATCTTTCCAGTCGAGTTGACCTGTTTCTGTAAGCAGGCGGACGGTGCGAACAGTAACGCCAAGTTCCAGTGCCAGGCGCTTCCACGGATCAATGTTCGCATGATGATCGAGTTCGGTAACGACAATCTCGTCACCCGGTCCCCAGGCTCTTCCTAAGGCGCGAGCCAGGTGGAACGTCAATGTAGTCATGTTCGCCCCGAACGCTATCTCTGCAGGCGAGGCGTTGATGAAGTCGGCGCAGATCTCTCTAGCCTCTTCGATTGCCGCGTCGGTCTCGGCGCTGGTGGGATACGCCCAATGAGTGTTGGCGTTGTGATGATAAAGATAATCAGCCATCGCCTCGACGACCTGACGAGGAACCTGGGTTCCGCCGGGACCGTCAAAGTAGGCGACGGATTGATTGTTATGAACTCGTTCGAGCGCCGGAAAGTGTGCTCGAATTTCGTCTACGGAAGCGACAGTTACGTTGGGAGCAGGTGATGTCGTGGCCATGGCGGCCCATGATAAAGGTGGATGCGGTGAAAAGCTATACGGCTATGCCGCTTGATGTGCGGAAAGGCTTTGCCTTTCCGACTCCAATACAGAAGACCCTTGGAGGCTATGCCTCCAATTTTCGAGGCGTAGCCTCGATCTGAAAAAGTAAGCGCACATCGGGCGGCAAGCCGTGATGAAGGACAGTAGTTCTCAGCGCGGGGCAGACATTCAGCGCTTGGCAAAGACGGCGGCGGGGTCGATACGCAGATGCTCGCGAGCAGCAGCGGACGGTAAACCAGTATTGCCGCGATAGAACTCGATATGTGAATGTCTATAACCAAGTACCGACCCACCGGGGCCGCCAATGTCTCCGATCCGAACTCGGCCGCCTTCAATGGAACTCGCCTGCGCCCCACCCGTCCCACTCAGCGAAAAGTGGGCAACGTGAAATACCGCCAGAGTTACGTCAGTCATATTTCCCAGCCGTGGGTAATAGAAGGTAACTGCCGCATCGGTCGGCCCAGGTTCAGTGCTGTGCGATGTGAAGCCCGTTGGAACATATAGTGGCGACTCTCCAGTGCCTTCAGCATTCCCGTATAAGTGCATCGCATACGAGAGGTGTCCGCGAATCAAGTGGCCGTCGCCGGCTATCAGGTCTCCACGATAGACGGGGTATTGCGATCCGAGCGCCGCCGGTTCATAGCTATTCGCCGCCGCTACTGCGGCAGCTCCCCCGAATATCGCAGCCAGTTCATGATCACTAGCAGCCATTCTCGCTGTGTATTGCGGCGTCATGGCATTGTTCGGAATCGGCTTGGAAAATCTTGACGCGACAGGTCCAGCCGCAGCTGCGTGAGCCAACTTTACTTGTTCACGATTTGCTGAAATGTGGTTGGGACCGACTATCCAGGTCTTGGTAAAGCCCGCTCCATTAGTCGTCCATGTTTGTGTCACCGAGTTCACCTGGCCGGCTTCATAGCTGAATCGGAGTGCGCGTCCACGAGAGTCAACCAGACCGCGAACCAAATTATCTTTGCCATAGATGAGCGTGACCATCGAACCGTCGCTAGTCTTCATCCTAATGCAACGGTCAACTCCGTCGATGAAACGCACGAAAGTGTATTCAGTCCCGTTGGCCCTGACTGTTTTGACGCCGCGATTGTCAGTCAGCTCCAAACCACCCTCTCTCGCGACGTACTTCTGGGAGTCGGCTGAGGACTTCAGAAATACGTCCCGCGTATTCTCGCTAAGGGTGTTTTCGACTTTAACGATGTACTCATTCGAACGCTCATTGAAGCGAAGCGTTTGAAACAAAGGAAATCTCATCTGACCCATTGGATAAGCAAACTTTAGATCCGAAACAACGCTTATCTGGGCGGGGAGACTAACTAGCGGTTGATCGAACTGATTGAGATTCCAGTCGAGCGAGGGCGAGCTGGTGATGCTTGCGGCTGACTCGACTGCTTCATTGGTCGAATCTGCATTCGAAGCTGCCCGTAGTGAGAAAGAAAGTCCCAGCACGAGGTAAAAAATACACGCGACACTGAATATTTTTCCCGGGACAAGAGAGCGGAGTGACTTTATGAGAATGGTATGCACGGGCAGGTTCCTTTAAAAATGATGACGGGCGAAGCTGAGTTAGCTCTGTTACTTGTCGGGTGACAAAGTCGGGAAACTGCGCGGTTTGCTGAATGATCTATGAGGATTTCGAGAGATTGCAGGCGCTATTACTGATGCCTGCGACCGGTGCAATTTGGGGCTGCATCTTTGAGCCTAACGTCGAGAAGAGATACTTGGCTCAATCTCTCAGACAGTTGTTGGGCAATCGTTGTGCCGTGCTGTACGACAGGCTGCCAGCCTGTCGCTGCGGGTTCCAGGGGCAGTATTTTCTAATCAACGCACTGCAGGCTGGCAGCCTGCAGTACATCAGAGATTCCCCTATTGCGGAGTGGACCGGCTGTTAATAGAATGCGCTCGCTGACCAAGACAGCGTTCACCTCTCGTAGCCAATAAAACTTGGGATCTGGCGCTGGTTCCCGTCAAGGTTGCCGTCAGCGAATGCAGCTCAGACACGAGTTTGCCCAGCTCGTCAGGCCAAATGCAGAGAAGTCAAAAAATCCGTTCATCCTTGGTTCCCCAGACAATTTCGCGGGTAATTGTGCGGACGTATTGCTGATCGTGGAGACCGTGAAATGAAAGAAGAATTGCAGGTCACAGCTTTCGATACCCTGGAAGTGTCGCGCGGCAGCCACCTATGTCATTTCTATGAGACCAAGGCGGATCTGCTGGACACCCTTGTTCCATATTTGAAAGCCGGTCTCGACAATCACGAGTTCTGCATGTGGGTGATACCCGATTCATTTACCTTTGATGAAGCCGTCGAAGCTTTGGCTAAACTCATCCCAGACATTCATCAACGCCGTTCCGATGGCGAGATCGAGATCATTTCACACCAGGATTGGTATTTGAGTGAGGGGTTCTTCAACCTTTCGCAAGTGATCGATGGCTGCAAGAACAAATTAAAGCATGCGCTTGACGCCGGCTTTACGGGTTTTCGCGTTACGGGCGACATATCCTGGGCCCTCGGAAATGGCTGGAGAGATTTTTCTGAATATGAGAAAGCCGTTGATAATGAAATTCGCAAATTGAACATGACCGCGTTATGTACTTATCCGCTTGGGATCTGCAACACCAGCCAGGTTCTCGACGTCGTTGGCACACACCAGAGCGCTTCAACTAAACGGAAAGGACAACTGGAAGTAATCGAAGCCTCAGCCACGAAGATGATGAAGGCTGAAATTGAACAACTGAACCAGCAACTTGAAAGCCGGGTATTAAAACGAACTCGTGAGTTGGCCAACGCAAACGCTGAGTTGTTGAAGGAAATTGCTGAACGCAAACGAGCTGAAGCTCAGCTAAGTGACAGTGAGGCGTTCCGGCGGATGGTAATTGAAGCCGAACCTGAATGTGTGAAGCTTGTTTCTAAAGATTGCACCGTGCTCGAGATGAATCCGGCTGGCCTGGCAATGGTTGAAGCTGATTCTCGAGATCAAGTTATTGGCCTTTCTGTGCTGGGTTTGGTTGTTGAAGGATCTCGAGACGCGTATCGAAAGTTAAACCGGCGAGTTTTTCAGGGCGAGACCGCGGTAGCAGAGTTTGAAATTTTGGGTCTCAAAGGCACGCGCCGGTGGATGGAAACTCACGCTGCACCTGTGCTCGATAATGAGGGTCAGGTTACGGCCCAGCTCAGCATCACACGCGACATCACCGAGCAAAAAAGAGCAGAAGAGGCGCTGCGAAAGACTGAGCTGAAATACCGCAACATCTTTGAAAACAGCGGCGAAGGAATTTTCCAAACCTCGCCCGACGGTATGTTTCTAACCGCAAACCCCGCGCTGGCCAGAATGTTCGGCTTCGAGTCTGCTCAGGAGCTCATTGAAAGCCGTACCGACATTGCTCGCCAACACTATGTGGATCCGGCCAGGCGTCAGGAACTCACAAGAATGCTTGAGCAAAACGAGAATACTCAGGACTTTGAGTATGAGGCTTATAGAAAAGACGGGAGCAAGATCCGCATTAACGCTTTGATTCGCGCCGTCCGAGATGAAAATGGGGAATTGCTTTATTACGAGGGCACAGCGCAGGACATAACCGAGCGCAGGCGGGCTGAGGATGCGCTGAGGAAGCAAACCGAATCTCTGCAGAAGATTCTGGATCATCTCCCCATGATGATCCGGCTTTCAGGGGAAGACGGAAAAATCCATTTTGTAAATCGAGGGTGGGAAGAAACGTTGGGCTGGACGTTGGCAGAAGTTCAAAACCACGAGGCAGAGGTCTATTCCAAAATCGTTCTGGAAGACGAACGCGAGCGTGTGCAGCAATTCATGAAGAACGCCTCTGGAGAATGGGAAGACTTTCACACTCGGCTTCGCGACGGACGCACTATCGATACGTCGTGGGCGGTGGTTACTCTTTCGGATGGCGTTTCCATCGGAATCGGTCAGGACATAACCGAACGAAAGCGCGCTGATGAAGCTCTGCGCGAGGCTGAGCAGAAATACCGCGAGCTCTTCGAGAATGCCAAAGATGCGATGTATGTGCATGATCTCGAAGGGCGTTACGTCTCAGTTAATCGCGCTGCAGAAGAATTGTCGGGATACTCGCGTGAAGAAATATTGGGGAAACACTTTGTCGCCATGGTTGCTCCTGAATACGTCTATGCGGTTAAAGACCACCTCTCTCGAAAGCTTGGAATCGAGGGAGAAACCTCGTATGAGGTCGAAGTAATCAGCAAAGATGGTCGCCGTATTCCGGTTGAGGTTAGCAGCAGGTTAATTCGAAAGAACGGAGTTGCAATTGGAGTCCAGGGCACTGCTCGCGATATTACCGAACGTAAACTCGCCGCACAGGTGCAGCGCCAGTATTCTCGACGATTGATTCAAGCGCAGGAAGAAGAGAGGCAACGTATCGCGCGCGAGTTACATGATCAAATCGGTCAGATACTCACGGCCGTCCAATTCAATCTTCACACTGTCCAGCGGTTGTGCCCTACTTCCGACGCTGCGGCGCACGTCGATGACGGCATTCGCGTTCTGGACGAGGCCCTCGAACAGGTCAGAGATCTATCGCTGGATCTGCGCCCCGCATTGCTTGATGACCTTGGTCTGGTGCCGGCTTTGCGGTGGTATCTCGGTCGACAGGCTCGTCGAACCGGACTAAAGCCCGACATATTCACTGATTTGCCTCACGCTGACCTGCGCTTCACTCGAGATATTGAGACCGCGTGTTTTCGAATCGCGCAAGAGGCGTTAACAAATGTTGTTCGACATGCACATGCAACCAAGGTAACAATTCATCTTGGCCTTGATGACAGCAACCTGCGATTGGCAGTAAATGACAACGGCGTGGGCTTGGACGCCGACGCACTTCGAAAGAGAGTGCTTCGTGCTCCGACGCTAGGATTTCAGGGAATGCAGGAACGCGCCGAAGCTGTCAAAGGCTCATTTTGGATCGTATCTGCCCCCGGAAAGGGAACCGAGGTCAACGCCAGTTTCCCGGTCAAAACCTAACTTCCCGCTTGGCTGGTCCATTAACAATTTCAAGTCAAGAAGTTCATATCAGGGTTTTCCTGATTGTCCTCTAAGGGTCTTCCTGTAATAATCCCATGATCAAAATGCGGGTCGGAACCCTAATGAGGCTTTCCCAATCGAGTTCTTAGGTTATTCCTCCCGGAGTTTTAGTCGCCCAGCCCTTTAGCGTAGTAATCTTACCCCCTTAGTCTCTTTGCTGATCATTGGGAGCTTCAAAGTGAAATCTGTTCGTGTTTTGGTAGCCGACGACCATGCACTCGTGCGTGCGGGGATTCGTGCTCTGGCCGAACAAATTGAAGATGTCGAAGTTATTGCGGAAACAGGCAACGGGCGCGAAGCCATAGAATTGATTGCGAAACACCGGCCGCGAATCGTCCTGCTCGATCTCACAATGCCGGAGCTTAACGGGTTTGATGTCTTAGAACGGACCCAGCATGATTTTCCAGAAGTCAGTGTCATCGTGCTCACGGTGCATGAGGGTGAAGAATACGCGATTCGTGCACTCAAACTCGGCGCGATGGGTTATTTACCTAAATCGGCTGCCAGCACTGAGCTTGAATTGGCGATCAAGACGGTCCTTTCAAACGAGAAGTATGTTTCTCCGGAACTGTCTCGTCGAACGTTCCTCGAACACGCAAAAGATGCGGCTCAACGCCGCGGTACCGGAATTGAGCTTACCCCACGCCAACTCGAAGTTCTGCGACTGATTGCCGACGGCAAAACCACAAAAGATATCGCGCGTACCCTGAAGATCAGTGTGAAGACAGTTGAATCGCACCGTGCCCAGCTAATGGACCGATTGGACATCCACGATGTTGCCGGCTTAGTTCGTCATGCGATCAAGATGGGATTGGTCACCATCGACGGAATTTCTCAGGTTTTTCCTAGTGACATTTAGGGAATTTCCCGATTGTGCGAGTTTCCAATCAGGACTAACTTTCTTTTGAGGATTAGATGGTCACTTTCTATTGCGGGATATTAAGCTGGCCTCGCCTCGAGACTCGACCTCAAATACTCCTGTTTGTTGCTTGAAGCGACGTCTCCTATAAGTCTGATTTAACGCCCGGCCGTCCCTCGGTTTTGATAGATTGGAACTGGCGGCATTAGCCGAGGTGGTTAAACGCCTAATTTGTCTGGAAGTTGAACGAAGGGGGGTATTTTCCGTCCCACGACCATGTGGTTGCTACCGGAAACAACAAAAGCCGACATTTCATCCTGGCTATGTTGTTCGGTCTAACCTGTCTGAAGTTCCGATGCAGTCTTAAGCTAGTCGTGCCGTCGATTGATAATTTGATCCCACCGAATTCTAGTCGATGACACTAAGAGAACGCGGAGCGCCCTGTGGGGGGAACGCCCGCGTCGCGGGAAGGGCGCTGCGATTGGGGGCGATAGCGGCGTCCTTCTTCTACCCAAGTTTAAGAAACAGGAACTCCCTCTCAGTGAATGGACCATGGAAGGCTTCGAGAGTTAGTAAATTCGAAGGACAACTCGATTGAGCCCGACATTTCATTATGCGACCCGGCCGTCTTTCGCCGTCTGCTCTCTCCATCAAGCAGCGACTACCGTCGCTAATGGGTATGTTGCTGCGCGTCAGCATTGTGGCTTTGGAGAATCTGACCCAAAAGCTCGCAAGTCTTTCTCAACAATCGAGTTCAGTTCAAATTGCAAGAACTTTTACAGCCCCAGATGATCGGGGAATCAAGTCCTTTCTGCTTTCTCGTTCGACATACACCCCAGCATCAGCTGTCCTCACCCAATTTTCCAAAGCAAACGATCCAGCCGTTGATATCCCAAAAGATCAGTCAGGATCTGTAACTGGACACCTCGTCAGGTGGCGACTGGTGGCGGATACAGCTGAAAAGACTCCCATCCTAAAAAAAGTAGTTCTCGCCAAAAATAATCCCCAGCCTCCCCAGATGGCTGAAGAACGCGACATCGTGGAAAGTTATGCCAATGTCGTGAAGCCAGTCGACTTTCATCAATTCCGGAATGCAGTAAAACAAAGAGGAGTATTTTGGACTTTGGTAAATGAGGCGCCACCCGACGGTGCAACAGTGGGGTGAGCAGCTCATGCAGGAACCAGTAACAGTTTTGCATCTGGAGGATGATCCACTCGATGCAGAGCTTATCCATGAAACTCTCGTGGCGCAGGGGTTCTTGCCGCGAATCGTACGAGTGCAGACTGAAAAAGAATTTCGTGAGGCTCTGACAGATCCGAATATAGAGATCATCCTGGCGGACTATGTTTGTCCGGGGTTGGATGGGCTTGAGGCTGTGTCGATCGCTCGTGAAATCAGGCCCGAGACACCGTTCATCTTTGTCTCCGGAACTGTTGGTGAAGACCTAGCAATCGAAAGTCTTAGGCACGGCGCCACCGACTTTGTACTGAAGCATTGTTTGCCACGACTGGGGCTTGCTGTTCACCGTGCGCTGCGCGATGCAGCTGAACAGAAACGAATTAGCGATATGAATCAGGCATTGCGTGAATCGGAAGCACGCTACCGGCTCTTATTTGAGAATAGTCCTCTGCCCATGTGGGTGTACGATCGCGAGACTTTACAGTTCCTTGCCGTCAACGACGCGGCCCTTTCGTACTACGACTACAACAAGGAAGAGTTTCTCTCGCGGACAGTCAAGGAAATCCGTCCCGTTGAAGATCTGCCAGCATTGCTGAGGGCGCTGTCATCCACTTATGAAGGATTTGGACCAACCGCCACCTGGCGGCATCGCAAAAAAGACGGAAGCATCGTTGACGTTGAGATAACTAGTCATCCGTTGAAGTTTGACGGACGTCCTGCCGAAATGGTTCTCGCTCATGACATCACTGAGCGCAAACGAGCGGAAGATCAACTGCGTCATACCAACGAACAGTTGACCATCATGACGCAACAGCTCTGGCAGGCTTCAAAGTTGGCCACGATGGGTGAGCTAGCTGCCAGTATTGCTCACGAACTCAACAATCCTTTGGCTACGGTGGCTTTGCGGATTGAGTTCCTTGGCGCTCAATTACGTGAGAATGATCCAAGACATTCCGCGGTCACGGTGATAGCTCAGGAAGTTGAGCGCATGGCGAATCTTGTTAGCAATCTACTGGTGTTCAGCCGTCGCAGTCACCCGCAAATCTCGACCGTGGACCTGCGGGAAGAGTTAAGTAACTCACTGGATTTTGTTTCGTATCACCTTCGCAATCGAAAAATAACCATTGCTAAGGAATTTGCTGTTGACGTGCCGACTGTTCAGGCAGATCGTCAACACCTAAGACAGGTCTTCTTAAATCTCCTGACAAACGCGAGCGATGCCATGGCAAATGGTGGCACGCTGACCGTTCGAGCCCGACGCGGAGAACACGTTAACGGCGACCCCCAGGTGATCATTGAATTTGCTGACACTGGTGCGGGTATCAAGCCGACGGACATGCCGCGGTTATGGGAATCATTCTTCACAACCAAACCCGAAGGAAAAGGAACCGGATTGGGCTTGCCGATTTGTCGTCGCATCATTGAAGAACATCGAGGAAACATTGAGATCGAAAGCGAAGTTGGAGTTGGAACCATTGTGAGAATGATGCTTCCGGGAACGAGTACAGGAGTTGGGAGAAACGGTGACTACGTTTAAGAGCACAGCGACTGAGAGGGCCAATCAGGCCCGTGGAACGATTCTGGTCGTGGATGACGAACCAGAGCTGCGGAAAATTCTTGTGGAAGCTCTCAGTGCTTACGGATATGACGTGACTGGTTCGAGTGGAGGTCGCAAGACTTTAGAAGAACTGCAGGAAAAGAATTTCGATGTGCTGTTGACGGATTTGATGATGCCTGAGGTGGATGGCATTACATTGCTTAGTGAAGCGTTAAAGCTCGATCCGTATTTAATCGGAATCATCATGACGGGCCAGGGAACAATTCAAACAGCAGTTGATGCGATGCAGCTTGGGGCCTTCGACTACGTCCTCAAGCCCTTCAAGATGCAAACGCTCCTGCCGGTATTGACTCGAGCAATTAACACACGGCAGCTCCGTCTTGAAAATCTGCACTTGCGTGAGACTGTCGCCATTTATGGTCTGTCGCAGACAATCGCGTTCACCCTTGATCCACAAACGGTGCTCAGCAATCTGGCTGATGCGGCCCTCCAGCAAACCGATGCCGATGAAGTGTCCATCCTGCTGCCAACCGAAGATGGCAAAGAGTTGTCCGTGGCCGTAGTTCGTGGTGAGAAACGAGAGCGTTTGCTGGGCGAGCGAATTCCGTTCGACGAAAGTATCGCCAGTTGGGTTGCGCGCGAGCGAACTCCCCTCATTTTGAATGGCGAAGTGCGGGACAATCGCTTTGTTGCACTTTGGCCGCGCGCCGAAATTCGCTCATCCATTTCGGTGCCCATGCTGGTAGCGAACAAACTCATCGGAGTCATCAATCTAAACACAACCAGCCGCAAGAGTCCGTTTACACTCGGCCAGCTGAAGGCGTTAACCATTCTTGCCGGCACCGCGGCGGCGGCGCTGGAAACTGCG
>Ga0157380_10002501_pt1 | contig 12388 bp, 8 predicted proteins | sample S35metaG_FD_119757 | JGI IMG/M metagenome (GOLD analysis project Ga0157380, IMG submission 119757) | Switchgrass rhizosphere microbial communities from Kellogg Biological Station, Michigan, USA - S3-5 metaG | ecosystem: Host-associated > Plants > Roots > Rhizosphere > Soil | place: USA: Michigan...
GGTTACTCGATCGGGCGATGGGATGGCGACACACTTGTCGTGACGACGGCCGGATTCAACGGCCGCGGCTGGGTTGACACCGGAGCGGGCCACCCTCAAACAGAAGCGGCGACAGTCACCGAGCGCTTCACGCGCAGAGACTTCGGGCACCTCGACCTCGAGATCACGATCGACGATTCTGGCGCATATACGAAACCGTGGACGGCCAAAGTGCCAGCGAATCTGCTCGCGGATTCGGACCTGATCGAAACGTTCTGCGATAACGAACGAGACCTCGGCAAGATGTTCAGGTCACCTCTCGCCTCACATCCGTAAGGGACATCCCATGGCTTCGATTACCGATCCGCTCGTGGGCAGCAACACGACGTCGACAACCGCCGACGCGAACGCGCTCCTGGCTGAAGTGAACGCGTTTCTTGCAGACTGCCAGCACCGGCTTGCGTTCAACACGCGCTGGGACAACCTGCTGAACGTGGCCGGCATACTGCTCTCGGTCGCGATCATCGCGTCCGGCGTCTTCCAGCAATCGGAACTGACGACGATTCTGGGCGGACTCGTGGCGGCGATCGTCACGGCGCAGCGCGCGTTCCCATTTGGCCCGCGCGCGCAGTTCTACCGCGTGCTCGTCGGGCAGACCGCGAATCTCCTCACCGATGTTCGAGCCGGCACGCAGCTCTCGACGGTGGCGACGACGCTGAAGTCGTTGCGGCTGGATTTCGCTCAACAACTGCCGCGCGGCAGTTCATCGAAGAGCGACGACAAAGAAAAAGGAACGGAGTAGCGGCGGGCCCTCAGGCCCGCCGCTATGACGTTCAGGCCAACGCCTTGCCGTACAACGCGAGCAGACGCGCCCATGCCTTCTCGGCGTCCGGCTCGTTGTAGACGCCGGAGTCTGGCGGGCACCAACCATGTGCGCCTGAATAGACTTCGACCTCTGCCGCCTGACCCGACTTCGCGAACGTCTCCTTGAGGACGTCCTTCTCCATCGGCCGCTGCTTGTCGTCGTTCGACGCGATCGCGATGAGCAGCGACGCCTTGGTCTTCGACGCCAGCAGATGCGGGCTGTCCGCGTCCATGGTCACCAGCCCGCCGCCGTGGAAGGATGCGACCGCGCCGACGCGATCGGAAGCCGACGCCGTGCGGAATGCCATGGGCCCGCCCATGCAATACCCCTGGGTTCCCATCTTTCTGTTCTTCGCGACCGACGCCTGCTGATCGAGCCACGCAGTGAACGCTTTTGCGTCGGTCAGTTGAGTGGTCGAGTTCTGAATCGGCTTGGCCAGTGGCAGCAGCTCCGGAATCGGAGTCGCCGCGCCCTTGGAGGCGGTCGGCGCTTTCTGCTGGCGATAGAACGGGTTCACGACGAGCACGGAATAGCCCGACTCGGCGAGCCGTTTGCCCATCGTCCGGAACGCGGGGCGCAGTCCGAAGATGTCCGGCCATACGAGCACGCCCGGAGCCGTCCCGGTCGCCGGGTGCACGAAGTAGGCGTCGCACGTGCCGTCCGGCGTCTTGATCGTCACATCCATCTCGGTGACCGCGACTGCGTTGACGACCTGCGGCAGCGTCAACGCCACACCGGCGGCCACGAGGACGCCGAACTGACGGCGTGTCACCATGCCGGCCGACTCGTACACCTGTCGATCTTCTTCAAAATGATCCTGATCGCACATACTCGCTCCTTGTTCGACGCATGATGGCGCGGCACACAATCGCGCACCGGGGAGACACTCTATACCGATTTGCCTCTCGCCGGGCAGTCTGCTGTGACGAATGCTCGCAGCAATTCATCTGTCGTAGACTCCTGGCGTGAACGACCTGACGGGCGCATTTCCCGGCCCGAGCGAGATGGACTCTCGCATGAGGTCGTTCGACTGGTCGGTTACTCCGCTCGGGCTCCCTGACACGTGGCCCGCTGGCCTGCGCATCTCACTCGGCATTTGCCTGGCGTCCACATTCCCTGTCCAGATCCTGTGGGGGCGCAATCTGACGCTCTTCTATAACGACGCATGTGTGCCGCTCCTCGGGCCGTCGCGGCATCCGGCCGCCCTGGCATGCTGCGCGCGGGAGACCTGGAAGGAGATCTGGGACATCGTCGGCCCGGCGATTGATCGTGTCATCGCCGACGGCACTGGCAGAGGCTCCCAGGACGTGCTGATGTTCTTCGATCGGCAGCGCGCGCAGGAAGAGACCTACATCAACTTTTCGTTCAGCCCGGTGTTCGGTGAAGGTGGATCGGTAGACGGTATCTTCTGCGCGTGCACCGAGACGACGGAAAAGGTCATTGGGAATCGACGGCTCGAAACGTTACGAAGCCTGGTTGAGGAGTCCTCGATCAAGCGGAGCCTGGCGGACGCCTGCCTGGCCGCCGGGCAAGTGCTTGCGGCCAATCCGAACGACATTCCGGTTGCTGCGCTTTACGTCCTGAACGATTCCAATCGCCTCGTCCGGATGTACACCACGCCGGTCGACTTCGATGGTGAGCGGCTGCTGCCTGACAGCGTCCCTCTCGATGCGATCGACGCCGGTCCATGGCCGTTCGCATCCGTGGTCGCCACCAGGCGACCAATCGACGTGAACGACGCCGTCATGCTGCCGATTCGAGGCGGTGCGCTCGAGGAACTCGCTGGCGTGCTCATCGCCGGCGTCAGTGCGCGCCGGCCGCTCGACGCGAGGCATCGCGCCTTTCTCGATCTGGTCGCCGGGCATGTCGCAGCCGCATTGGCTGATGCCCGGGTTTATCAACAGGAACAGAAGCGCGCGCGCAGCGAGGCTGCGGTGCGTGAGAGCGAAGAATTGTTCCGCCTCATGGCGAGCTCCGCTCCCGTCACCATCTGGATGACGAACGCTGACAAGGAGTGCACCTACGTCAACCAGGCATGGCTCGACTTCTGCGGGCGGCCGCTCGAGGCGGCGCTCGGGAAGGGATGGACGGAGACCATTCATCCCGACGACGTCGAGCGAAGCTGGGAGGTCTATTCACAGGCCTTCGAACGGCAGCAACCGTTTCAGACGGAGTATCGCGTGCGCAGGCACGACGGTGAATTCCGCTGGCTGCTCGATACCGGCGTACCGAGATGGAAGGGCGACGGTTCGTTTGCCGGCTACATCGGTTCGGCCGTGGACGTCACCGAGCGCCGGCTTGCGCAGGAGGCGCTGTCCACCGTCAGCCAGCGATTGATCGATGCGCAGGAGGAAGAGCGCAGCCGTCTGGCTCGTGAGCTTCACGACGACATCAGCCAGCGATTGGGGGTGCTGTCTCTTCGACTCAACGAACTGTCACACGCATCTCGTCAACCGGGTGAAGACCTCGAACTGCTGGTGTCGATCACCAGTGAAGAAGTCGCGAGCCTGGTGAAGGACGTGCACGACCTCGCCTATCGTCTGCACCCGCCACGCCTGGGACTCCTTGGATTGGCAGCCGCGGCCGATGCGTTGTGCGAGGAGTTCTCGAATCCGAAGACGATGGAGGTGCGCTTTCACACTGAAGCGATTCCGCGACGGCTGCCGTCACGGATCTCGCTCTGCCTGTATCGAGTCCTGCAGGAAGCACTGCAGAATGCCGCAAAGCATAGCGGCGCTCGTCATGTTGACGTCTCGCTCACGAGTGGCGCGGATGGAATCGAGTTGACTGTCCGTGACGCTGGACAGGGTTTCGATCCCAATCAGGCAGCCGGAACGCACGGACTGGGCCTGAGCAGTATGAAGGAGCGGATTAAGAGCGTTCACGGGCACATGGTCGTCGACTCGGCACCGCAGCGTGGCACCGCGATTCGTGCGCGTGTGCCCTACTCCAGCAGCTAGATCGCCTTCTTCTTTTTTCGGGGTTTGATGTATCGAATGCGCGCGCCAGACGTGCGTCGCCCCCGCACGCGATAGGAGAGCATCACGATGCCGCTTGCCGGGAGAACTTTTCGATCGACGAGCTCGAGTTTCGCGGAAGCGCCCGGCGGCAGCAACGGAATCCCGCTGCCAAGCAGCACCGGCATCAGCGCCACTTCCACCGTGTCCACAAGTCCGGCGTCGAGGAGGGAACGGAAGAGCGCGCCGCCCCCGAAGAGCCAGATGTCTCGCCCCGGCTCCTTCTTCAGCCCCGCAACGACCTTACTCGCATCGTCTTTCGTGACGCGTATGCCCTTGGATGTTTTGGGTGACAGGCTCCTGGAGAACACCACGACGTCGAGACCGTTGAGCGTGCCGTTCCCGCCCTGTGCCGTCAGGGTTTCGTACGTCTTGCGCCCCATGACGGCGGTATCGAATTCTTTGAACAACGCCCCGAAGTCGATCGAGGGATCACCGACGATCCAGTCGTACTCGCCCTCTGGCCCGGCTATGAAGCCATCGAGGCTCACCGCCACCTGGTAACGCAGTCGTTTCATACCAAAGCCTCTGGGGTCAGACCCCTTCTCAAATTTGCGCAGGCTTGGGTAATAACACGTGAAAGGGACGCTCACCACGTACTGCGTCCCAATTGGCGCCCTATCTCATCGTCTCGAGGTACTTGTCGACCAGCGTCCGGTTTGGCCCTTGATACGCCCCTGCATACTTTTGAACCTTGTCCCGGTCGACGCTCGAAAGGATCTGGCCGCCACGCACCACTTCGTACTGGGACAGGATGGCGGCGAAGAGCATGTCCTGATCGTCCGGATGACGGAGCAAGTACGTGTCGAGCACCGATAGCGCCTCGGCGTGGCGATTCGTCATGCCATAGGCCATCGCCAGCCGCCGAGCGATCTCGTCCTGCATGGGATCGCGATCGTAGGCAGGCTTCAGGATGTCGACCGCCGATTGCGACTGGCCAATGCGCAGGCGCGCGTCGGCTGCCACCGTGTAGGCCACAGGGGGACGCGGATCCTTGCCGAGCGCCAACTGCCAGACACCTGCCGCGTCCTGATCGCGACCGACGGACGCATAGCACGCGCCCAGAAAGAAGGCGGCCGGGAAGAACTCGCGTCGCGGTCCTGCCGCCGCCTGGAGTTGCGCGGCCGCCTCGTCGAGCTCACCTTTCGAGAACAGATCGACGCCGCTCCAGAAGGCGCCCACGATCAGATCGCCGCTGTTGAATGCTTCCCGAGCGGCCGCGTCATACCGGCCGGCTCGCGCCTCGACCAGCGCTGTCTTGAGATCGGGCGAGTGCCGCTCGACCATCGTCAGCATGACGTCAAGGAGATCTCGTTCGAGCGCGATCGCTCGATCGAATTTCGGCAGCGGCGGGGTTATCGCCGAACGCGCGACCGCAATGCCTCCCGCCGCCGGAGCCGCGTTGGCGCGCTCGTCGCGTTCAAGGACAAAAGGCCGCACGAGCACGCCAACGGCCTTCCCACCTCGTGCAATCTTTGCCCGCGCCACGTAGCGCCCCGGCGGGAGCGCCTGTGCCGGCACCACGCCGGTGGCAGCGCGCCATGTCGGTTGCCGGCCGGCTACGACAGAGGCATCGACAGACGTCAGCGCCGGCGCATCCTCATTGTCGGCCACCTCGAACGCGACGGTGGTGTCTTTCCAGCTCGCTTCGGTCGTTGAATAGAGCTCCAGGTACGCAGCCACGCTGCCGGTTCCGACGTATGGTTCGACCTCCACCGCGATGCCTCTTCCCTGCGGGGGTACGGAGCCCACGACGAGGTCGCCCATCGCGAACGACTCACCAGCCATCTTCCAGGCAGTGACATCGCGCACGATGCTGCCGCGACGGCCTTCCCTGTCGATGACTGCGAGGCGCAGCGAGTACGTGCCCGGCTCCACCACGACACCGCCCACAAACCTGAGCGGCTCATTGGGGCTGCCCGAGCCGGACGAGAGTGCCAGCTTCGGCTCCAGGAATGACGCGGCGACCCTGCCCTCGTTGTTCATCACGATGAAGCCAACGGTGTACTCGCCGGGCGCGGCACCGGGCTCACCGACCTGGGCCGCCACGACGAGTCGCACCTTGCCGTCCTGGGGATCTTGCTGTGCGAACGTCGTCGCGCGCAGCGGCAGACCGGAAACGGCAAAGGGCGACGCGAGCACCTCGCGCAACGATTCCTCTGGCTTCTCACGCGCACGAGTTGCGAGGCGCGCTGGAGACAGCACAAACGCCTGGCGCGACCTGATGGTGACGTCGCGGCGACGAACCTCGACGTCGATGCGGTGACGATTGCCGACGCTGTCGTTCGGTTGCTGCTCCACGCCCAGGATGTAGTACGCGGAGATCTCGGACGCGAGGCGATCGAAAGTCGGCTCACCCGAGCCCGCGATGCGGAACAGGCTCCCGCGCGACATCGCCGCGATCCCTTCCAGGCTCTGAACGTTCAGTCGCCGATCCTGAGCCTCGTTCGGCTGCCGAAGACGGGCTGTCACGTCTGCCTTGCGCAGATCGACGACCATGACATTGATCGAGGTGCGCGCCTCGCCCGCCAACGTCACGATCGATCGCTGGTCTTGTTCGTCGGCCAGAAACCCCTCGGAGAGAAGAATCATCAGCTTGGGGCCTTCGACCTTCGCCAACTGCTCGAGCACTTGTTCCAGTCCGCGTCGCGACATTTCGGATTCGTCCTGAGCCTCCTGGAGCACCTCCATGGATTCCAGGTCAATCTCCCGGGTACACCGCTCGTTGTCGCGCGCTTCTCTCGAGGCCTGGCATTCGCGCTCGACGACTTCAGTGAAGACAGCGGTGTCCCCCCGGTCCTGGATCGCGATCGCCTCCGACACGCTGATGGCGTGACATCGTGTCGTGGATCGCGGCGCGTGTCCGACAAGGCGCTGCAGCCCGCGACGCAGGCGTATCTTGTCGTTCGTGAAGTCCACACGCACACCCGGATCGGGAAATGCTACGAGCGCCACTTGATCGAATGGCGTGAGGCGATCGAGGAACGAGGACGCCGCGTCGAGCACGGGACGCAGTGTCCCTGGTCCGATGCGCACCTGATCGATGGCCAGTATGATCCGTCTCCCCGTGAGAGGCGTCAGGTTGCTGGTGTAGAGGCTTGGGCTTTCGGCCTTGTCGACGCGTGGCCTCCGGCCGTACTCGACATCGACCTTGACGAGATCCGCGGAGACCACGCGTCGCGTGGTTCCGTCGATCTTCACGGCGAAGTCCGGCGGGAGCAAATCATCCACCGGCCGTCCGTTCTTGTCCACGACCGAAACGTCGACGGCAACGAGATCGACACCCGTGCGGAAAGTGGGCCCCTGGATCGGTGGCTCCTGCGCCGCGACAAGTGCGAGCGCCGTCATGACGCACGAGGCGACGGCGAGCAAATTCCTCATGAAGACTCCAGCCTAGGCATAGTAGCCCCACCTGCGCCCGACGGGTAGGTCCTGTAGAATTCAGATTCTTCGTTGGGGTACATGCGGTTAGTTGGGTTCGTGGTCGTTGGCATCTTTGCCACTGCGCCTGTCTCCGCGCAATCAGGATGGTTCGAGCTGCCGGTGCCGACGGCCGCGTTGACCCGGATCGACGTCAGTCTGGATGCGGGTCGCACACTTGCCGCTCCACGCGCGATCCGCGTGCTGCACACGAACCCTCGTGAAGGCGAGCTTTCGGGGCCCCTCGCTGAATTCGAGCAACTCCTGACGGACCTGGACGCGGTCGAAAAAGAGTCGCTGCGAGCGGGCGCTCGCGGTTTGCGCCTCGAGATGGCGAAGAGCTCGGCGGAACGGGATGTCTTCAAGGGCGCGGTCGAGTCGATGGGCCTTCGTCTCCGCGAACGCCGCGGCGAGTACTCCGTTGAGCTCAACCAGGACGGCGATGCCGTGAGACTGCGGAAGCGGCTCGAAGCGGCAGGCATCGACGCGGGAGCGATCGAGAAGACACTGAATAGTGGAGAGACGATCACACTATCACCGGCGTTCACGATCCTTCCGTCGCCGCTGCCGCACGATGCGTGGGAAGCCGCGATTTTCGAACGGCCGATCCCGCCGCGCTCGCTCTTCAGCGCCATCGCGCGCGACCGGCGAGCCTCGCTGCTCTTTTACGGCCTTCTGTCGATGTCGCCTGCGACCAGGGCCTACCTTGCGAAGGATCGACAGTTCCTGCGTCGTCTCTATCGAGACGTGCCTGGTCCGGTGGCGGCATTTGGCAGTTCCGTCCGCGTAGGCGAAGACGGTCGCCTCATCGTCCCGGGAGGCGCCGATGCGGTGGAACTGTGGGAAGCGCTGGCAGACGAACGATTGGAGCAGACCGACCGGTTCGTGCACGCCATCTTCAGTCGAAGCGACGGACGTCTGGCGTACTTGTTCGACACGGTTTCCCAACTCGACGCGCCGCATCAACGATTCGCTCTCGGCATGTGGATCAAAGATCGCGGTATACGGCTCGAACGCTTTCGAGCGCTGTATCGGGCGTTCGCGGACATCGATCCGGCGTGGAAGACGCTGGAGCGACCGTTCGCGAGGCCTTTGAACGATCCGTCAACCATGCTTGGCCTCGTCGCCGTCGGGACACAGGGCGAGCCAACGGCGCCCGCCTACCGTCGCTTCTGGGACCGCGCGCTCACCGGTATCGATCTGCCCAGCGCCGGAACGCGCGAGTTGAGAGACGTCTTCGAGGGCGGAGTCGTCGACGCCGCGTGGCTCGCTGAACACGTGCTGCTGGGACTCTCCCCCGAACGGCAGGCGCGCCTCGGATGCTTCGCGTTTGGTCAACGGGTCTTCAATTCAGCGGCGGCGGAGGAACTGGAAGACGCGTTGGTCGCAATCCGCGCGTGCGCACGATTCCCTGCGCTTGTGATGACGCTCGACCGCGCCGGCGTGCGCCGTCCGGCCACATACGCCGCCGCCGCGCGACGGGCGCGCGCGACCGAGGACGTTGGCGATCCCGCGCAGGCTGTCCCATTGCTCGCACAGCTTCAAGGCGCGATGCTTCTACTCGAGCGCATGTCGCGCACCGGTGCAATTCCCGCGTCGGGAATCGATGCCCTCGTCTCGTCGCTGTGCCAGTTGGACACCAGCAGCGGCCGTTACGACGGAAGGCTCGCCGCATGGTTCGAAACGACACTGCTCGCGGCACTGCCGCCGCCAGCCGGCGACTCCAATCGTCCTCTGGAGACGAGCCTTCTTCGGGCTCTTGCCGAGACTGCGGAACCCAGCGGGCCATTCGAGTGGGAAGGCACGCAGTACGTGACCGACGTCACGACGGCATCACTGCGCGATCTCGTCGCCGTCAGGGCGAAGCAAGGTGGTAACAGCCTTGATGCGCTGATGACACTGACGCATGCGCTGACTCCGTTGCAGCAGGACGGCCTTACGCTCGACGCGCTGAAGACGCACACAGCCTCTCTCAAGGCGGCAGCCGACCGACTGGTCGCTGCACGCGCCTGGCCTGATCTTCCGGACGATGTCCCCGACGTGAAGAAGATCGTCGATCGTGCCGTACGGGATCTGAGCAAGATCACAAAACCCAGGGACGCCTCGAAGGCTCCGCGCATCGTTGCGCCGCTCATCGCGCTCCGGGACTATCTGCTCGGCGAGACACTCGTGGCGTTGGCCTACGCTCCGTACTTGGGGGATCCGCGCGAGCTGCTTGGCCCGGAGACCGACCTGTCTCATCGCCATGACTTCGGACTGAAATCGAAACCCGGCGCACCCGCCGTGGAGCGCCGGGCGTGGCAGCGGCCCGGTATGGAGAAATCCGAGAGTGCCGGACTCGCAGTAGGCGGTTCGTTGTTCGGGCTGGACCTGACGCTGTCGACGAAGCGCCTGCGAAGAATCGCGTTGGACGGACTCCCCCATCCTCCCCGTTTGAGCTCGAACGACAGCTCCGCTTTCATCGACGTCCTGGCGCTCATGACGCCACGAAGCCTCACGAGCGAGGACCTGTCATCGATCGAACGCGCGATCACGAGTGGACGCGAGCAGGTGCAGGCCGCAACCGATGCCGCCTCGCTCGATCGGCTGGCGTCGCGCGCGTCGATGAGCGAAAGCCGTCGGCAACTCGTCGCCTGGACGCTGCAACAGGAGCCAGCACGTGTGCCAGCGATCTTCTCGACGGCCGAGATGTTCTGGCTCGGATTGAACGATCGCCCGTTCGAGCGACTGGATTCCTGGGGCACGTCGTTCGAGCCGCAGTCAGGCTGCTATTGCCTGCGCTTTCCAGCGATCGGAACATGGGATCGTGTCGCTGGGCGTCTCGGAGGCCGACTGCTGGGCGCCTCCGTGCCGGACCTGGCGCTGCGCGTGGCCGAGCACCTGGCCGCGTTGAAAGTTCCGGTCGCGTTGTTTCCCGGCGTGATGGCGATGGCCACTCAGGATTTCATCGATGGTGCATCACCCATTTACGATGACGACTGGCTGGGCATCGTGGGCTATGCCGCTCAGGTCTCACGCGAGACAGTTCAGGACTATGTCGCCGCGCTCGTCGCGGCAGGGCCCGTGCGGCTCGCGACACGGGAGGCACAGAGGTGAGGCGTCAACTGTTCGCTACGGTGTTCTGCATACTGGCCGCCGTGTTGTACGGTCGGGCGCAGTCGGACCCGACGCTGCGTTTCGCCTCGCCAACCGAAGACACGTACGTGAGCGGTGCCGCAATCCTCAGGGTCGTCATCGGCGGCGAAGGGGGAGCGGCGCTCGTCGAGGACGTCACGTTCTTTGCCGACGGGCGTCAGGTGTGCGTCGTCCCCGCAACGACCCCGCAGTGCAAGTGGGACGCCGGACCTGAGCTCACCACCCATGCGATTCGAGCTGTCGCTCGGCTGAAGAACGGCGGCCGCCTGGTCGCCAACGTGCGCACGAAAGATGCGGGGTACGTCGAGGCGGTGTCGGTGGACGTCGTGCTCGCCAACGCCGTCGTCACCGACGGCGGCCGTTTCGTCAAGGGACTCACGCGCGACGATTTCAAGATCTTCGACGATGGCAAGGAACGTCCGGTGACCAGCTTTCAATCGGACGAGGCCCCTCTGGAAGTGGTGCTGGCGCTCGACGTGAGCGCGAGCATGAGCACCGCGCTGGCCGATGTGAAGGAGGCTGCGCAGGGGTTCCTTCGCGCGCTCAGGCCACAGGATCGCGTGACCCTTGTCGCCTTCAACAATGCGCTGTTCACGCTGTCGCGCGGCGTGCCTGGCACTGAGGCACTTCCGGCTCTGAATAAGTTGACGGCGTGGGGATCGACAGCGCTCTACGACGTCATCGTGCGATCGCTCCAACTGCTGTCGCGGCAGCCGGGCAAGCATGCGCTCGTCATCTTCAGCGACGGCGACGACAGCTCCAGTCAGGCCACACTCGAACGGGTCCAGAAGCTTGTTGCCGACAGCGACGCCATGCTGATGGCGGTGGGATTGGGCCGCGGTTCTACGGTGGACGAGCTGAAAGAGAAACTGGAGTCGCTGGCGGATGCCAGCGGCGGGCGCGTATTGTTCGCCGAGAAGAGTGATGAATTGAGCGAGTCGTTCGCGAAGGTCGTTGAAGATTTGATCAACCAGTACACGCTGGGCTTCGAGCCTGCACGCGACGGGCGCGACCACCAGATTCGAGTGCAGGTGCCAGGACGTGGAGTCAGAGTGCGGGCCCGGCGCGTGTACACCGCCCCATCAGAATTGCCGGCCACGAAGTAGTCGTCGTTATCGCCCTCTGTCGTGGCTTCCGGTCGTACGTCTCGACTGCTTGGTCGGAGCACCTCCGGGGTATGCCAGAAAGATCGTGTGACGCGGGCCACCCTTCTTGAGGCGGGCACGCACGTGTTCCACGCTCACCCCGAATCCCGCATAGCTCAGGCGCTGAACGAATTTCCGATCGTCGAACGCGGACCAGATCGCCATCACGCCTGCGCGGCTGAGCGCGCGGCGAGCGTCGGCAATCCCTTGATTGGTATAGAGCCCCCCGTTCTCCTCCGACGTGAAGGCGGCCGGCCCGTTATCAACGTCGAGCATGATCGCGTCGAAGGGGCGCTGTTTCCCGGCGAAGTTGGCGCGCAGCACGGCGGCGACGTCGTTTACCTCGACGCGGACGCGCGAGTCCTTCAGCGGATGATTCGCCAGCGGTCCGAGCGGTCCACGGTTCCACTCCACGACAGCCGGGATCAGTTCCGCAACGGTCACGATGGCGGCGGACGGCAGGAGATCGAGCGTCGCGCGAAGCGTGAAGCCCATGCCGAGACCACCGATGAGCACGTGCGGGTCGTCCACCCCCTTCAGGTGCGGGCAGATCATCGCAGCCATCGCCTCCTCCGAGCCGTGCACGCGGTTGGACATGAGGGTCTTGCCGTTGGCCATAATCACGATTTCGCTGACGTGGCGAGTCAGCGTGAGCAGGCTGCCGTCCGGCGTGCGCGTTTCACCAATCAATTCCCAGGGCTTCACCAAACCACTGTCTCACAACCGGCGCCGTCTAAGCGCGGTTCAGGCGTACGACGGCGCCCGTGAGAGTGTCCGATCCGATCGAGAGGTACAGCTCGCGGTCGGTGACGGACAGGCTGAACGAC
>Ga0157380_10002504_pt1 | contig 12382 bp, 10 predicted proteins | sample S35metaG_FD_119757 | JGI IMG/M metagenome (GOLD analysis project Ga0157380, IMG submission 119757) | Switchgrass rhizosphere microbial communities from Kellogg Biological Station, Michigan, USA - S3-5 metaG | ecosystem: Host-associated > Plants > Roots > Rhizosphere > Soil | place: USA...
GCGGAGCGCGCCCACCGCCTTCTCGAGCCGCTGGTCGATACTGGCGCACAGCTCAGAGAGCTTCGCCAACGTGTCGGCCCGCCCATCCAGCTTCCGTGTCGCCTCACGCTTGGCACGGTCGTCGACGATGGCCACTTGTACCTGATGTGGCGTCTGTACCTGATGTGGCGCCCAGGTTCTGGTGGGCTGAGAGACAGGGACGGGCTGCGCCACGTCTTTGCTCGTCGTGCCTTCGGAAAAAAACATCCGGAGCGCGTCGGTTCTCTCAGGTAGTCCTTCAGTTCGCGCCGCCGGGTCGACCTGCGTCGCGCGCACGCCGTCGCCCACGGCCGCTGGCGTGACATCTTTCGGGTTGGATTCGGAGTCGGACAGCATCACCATCGGTGAAGTGCCTCCACGGTCGCGGATGACAGAGAGATGCTGGCCACGGGAACGAACGACTGAGTGTAACCTCGGTCAATCGAGGTAAACACGTTAAGTTTGTGATTCTACAGCAGGCTTTTATTGCTGAGCTTGAGTCGTGAGCAGGCAAGGGGCTGTCGGGTCAACTGCAGAAGGCGACGATACGCTGCGCCGCCTCGATGCAATCCGCCAGATCAGGGACGAGTGCCATGCGGACATACCCGCGCCCTGGGTTGAGGCCGTGTGCGTCGCGCGCCAGATATTGCCCGGGCAGCACCGTCACGTGGGTGGCGGCAAACAGGTCTTTCGCAAACGTCTCATCGTCGCCGCCTGGCACACGGGCCCAGAGGTAAAACCCGGCTTCGGGCCGCGGGGCATGTATCACGCGCTGCAGCATGGGGACGAGCGCGTCGAACTTCTGGCGATACAACCGCCGATTCTCGGCGACGTGCGCTTCGTCGTCCCACGCCGCCATGCTGGCGTACTGCACCGTCAGGCTCATCGCGCACCCGTGATAGGTGCGATACAGCAAGAACTGTTTGAGCAGCTGTCGATCGCCGGCCACGGCGCCCGCCCGAAGTCCCGGCGCGTTCGAGCGCTTGGATAGACTGTTGAAGACCACCAGCTTCGGGAACCCGTCTCGACCCAGTTGCTGCGCGGCCTCGAGGGCACCAAGCGGAGCGCGCGCGTCGTAGATCTCCGAATAGCATTCGTCGGACGCGATGACGAAGCCATAGCTGTCAGAGCGGTCGAAGAGCGCGCGCCATTCGTCGAGCGTCAACACCCGGCCCGAGGGGTTAGCGGGTGAACACACGTAGAGCAACTGCGTCCGCTTCCAGTCGCGCTCCGTCACCGAATCCAAATCCAGCGCGAAACCATTGCCATCCGTCTGATTGAGAAACAGCGGCTCTGCGCCACCCAGAAGCGCCGCGCCCTCATAGATCTGGTAAAAGGGATTCGGAGACACCACGGCCGGATTCGGACGCGAGGCATCGATGACCGCCTGCCCAAAGGCAAACAGCGCCTCCCGTGTTCCGTTGACCGGCAGGACCTCGGTGAGCGGATCGAGCCGCTTCAGGCCGTACCGACGCACGAACCACGCGGCGATGGTCTCGCGGAGGCGATCGCTCCCCGCGGTCGTTGGATAGACCGAGAGTCCATCGACGTGCTGCGCGAGCGCATCGCGGATCAGATCGGGCGTGGCGTGTTGTGGCTCACCAATCGAGAGACGAATCGACGTCCCGCTCGGCGACAGCCCTGCCAGCAGCGCACGCAACTTCTCGAATGGGTAGGACTGGAGCTCCGACAGACGTGAGTTCACGAAACCTGACGATCCTATCTGACAATGGGCCACATGACGACCACGATCGGGTTCGTCGGGCTCGGAACCATGGGTGCGCCGATGGTCCGCAACCTCTTGAAATGCGGCCACACGGTGATTGTTTGGGCTCGACGGCGGGAGGCGATGACACCGGTGCTGGCCGCGGGCGCGACGGCTGGCGAGTCCGCGGCACACGTTGCCGCAACGAGCGATGTCGTCTTCACGATGGTCACGGACGCGCGCGCGGTAGAGGAGGTGATCCTGGCCGCGGGAGGAGTGGCGCGCGGTATTCGAGCGGGCTCGCTCGTGATCGATCACAGCACGATCGATCCGGCAGGCGCGCGGCGCATTGCGAGCGAGCTGCAGGGTCAGGGTGTCGAGATGCTCGACGCACCGGTCTCTGGCGGCGGCGCAGCCGCCGAGTCGGGCACGCTGTCGATCATGGCCGGGGGCTCGACGTCGGCATTCGAGCGCGCTCACCCGCTACTCTCCTGCTATGCGACGAACATCGTGCACATCGGACCGAGCGGTGCCGGCCAGGTGGCCAAGGCGTGCAATCAGATCTGCACCATCGTGAATCAACTCGGCGCAGCAGAGGCGATGTTGCTCGCCGAGCGCGCTGGCGTCGATCCGCGGGCGGTGAAGGAAGCAATGATGGGCGGCTTCGCCGCGAGCCGCATGCTCGAGCTGCAGGCGCCAAAGATAATCGCCCGTGATTTCGCCGGGAAGGTCGAATCACGACTCCACCACAAGGACATTCATATCGTCCTCGAACTCGCCCGCACGTACGGCATCGAGCTTCCGGCAAGCGCGGCTGCCGCGGAGGTACTGGACGAACTTCAGCAGCGCGGCGGTGCCCGTCAGGATTCGGCAGCGATATTCACAGTGCTGGATTCGCCTCGATAACCGCGTCGGCGTTCTTTGATTGACAGCCAGCGCCGGCGGCATTGGAATACCATCGTCCGAACCGAGGAAGGAGACGCTCATGGGCTCGCACCACTCCGATCGCCGGCGATTCCTGACAGAAAGCGCTGCGTTAGCAAGCCTGGCCGTCGGGGCCGTGCAATCTGTGGACGCCCAGACACCTCAGGCCGACGCACGCCTCAAGGACCTGCTGGCCTACGGACAGCCTTCGCGATTCGACAACACCATACGCAAATCGCTCGGCTCGGCCACACCGATCACCGACACTGCGCTCACGACGCCACTGCAGGATCTCGACGGGATCATCACGCCATCAGGCCTGCACTTCCTGATGGATCACGTCAACGGCATCCCGGAGATTGATCCGCAGCAGCATCGCCTGCTGGTGCACGGCATGGTGGACCGGCCGCTCACCTTCACGATGGATGAACTGAAACGTTTTCCATCCGTCTCGAAGATCTATTTCCTCGAGTGCAACGCGAACAGTCGTCCACTTCGCGGGCCGAACGGTGATTCAGTGCAAAACGTGCATGGACGAACGAGCTGCAGTGAATGGACGGGCGTGTTGCTGTCGGTGTTGCTCAAAGAATGCGGCGTGCAGAGCGGCGGAAACTGGATCGTGGCGGAGGGGTCGGACGCCAACAAGTACACGATGAGCCTGCCGATGGTGAAGGCTGTCGATGACACGCTCGTGGCTTACGCGCAGAATGGCGAGCCCGTTCGCCCGCACAACGGCTATCCGCTACGACTCGTCGTTCCAGGCTGGGAAGCGATTCGTTCGGTGAAGTGGTTGAGCCGCATTGCCATCGTGGATCAACCCGCGATGTCGTGGCACGAAGCCGGCAACAACGCCGACACCGTACCCACTGGCAAGGCGCTCGGCTTCAGATTCGAGCTCGGCCCCAAATCGATCATCACCCGCCCGTCGGGAGGCCAGCGTCTGCCGGGTCGCGGATTCTACGAAATCACCGGTCTGGCATGGACCGGAGCTGGCGCCGTTACTAAGGTCGATGTATCCGTCGACGGTGGACGGACCTACAGGCCCGCGCAGCTTCAGGACCCGGTTCTTCGATTCGCGCACACGCGTTTTCGTTTCGCGTGGGAGTGGAACGGCGAAGAGGCCGTCTTGCAGTCGCGCTGCACGGACGAAAAAGGCGAAGTGCAACCCACGATCGCCGAAGCCGCGAAGGTGCTGGGCGTGACGCCCGAGTACTTCCTGCAGGCCGATCACTTCAACGGTATTCAACCCTGGAAGATCAATCGGGATGGGAGCATCGTCAATGCAATTTTCTGATCGGAGGGTCCGGGATTCGGGATTCGCCCTTCGACTATCGCTCAGGGCGCCCCGAGCAACGTCGAGGGGCGGGCTTCGGGCTTCGGCTCTCTGCGCTCTCACTCTCTCGTTTACCTTCGGCGTGGCGGCGTACGCGCAACGCGGGGCCAACGCAGCGACATGGTTCGAGGGTGCACGGCTCATCGTCGGCGACGGCAACACGATCGAGAACGCGGCGTTCTTCGTCGAGGGTGAGGCGTTCACGTGGGTGGGCAGGCAGGGCCAGCGTCAGCCGCCGCAAGGCGCGACGCGCGTCGATCTCTCCGGAAAGACTGTGATGCCGTCCCTCATCGACGGCCACAACCACATCGGCCTCATCAACGAGAAGGACGGGAGCAACACCAAGGCTAACTACCGGCGAGAAATCATCGTCGACGTCTTGCAGCGTTACGCCTACTACGGTGTCGCGGCCACGCTGAGCATGGGCCTCGAAGCCGATCAGGAGTTGGCGTATGAGCTCCGCGACCAGGTGATCCCGAACGCCGCGCGCTTCCTCACCGTGGGCAAGGGCATCGCAGCCACTCCGATCGGCGGCCCCACTGGCGAGCCGCGCCTTGGCATTCCGTACGGCGCGCGAACCGGACGAGAGGGACGCGATCACGTGCTGGAGTTGCATACACGTGGTGTGCGCTTCGTGAAGATCTGGGTGGACGATCGGAACGGCGATGTCCCGAAGCTTCAGCCGGGCGTCTATCGCGCCATCATCGCCGAGGCACATGCCAACGGCATGGAGGTTCTCGCGCATCTGAGTCGAACATCAGCGCTGGCTGACGCGAAGGAGCTCCTCAACGTAGGCATCGACGGGTTCGTCCATCTCGTTCGCGATCGCGACGTTGACGATGAGTATCTGGCCGCAGTGAAGGCACACCCGAAGGTGTGGTCAGGTCCGAATATTCCTGTTCCGGCAACGAAGGACTCGATCGCGTCGCTCGCTGAGACGCTCCCGGCCAAACAAATCGAGGGTATGCGAGCGCAACTCGCGCAACTGGAAGCCAAAGGCAACCCGCCGAACGAGCTCTTCGAGCTGCACTGCCGCAACCTGCGCAAGATCCACGACGCTGGAATGGTGATCGGCATGGGCACTGACGGAACCGGTGACGGCTTCGGCTCGCACGAACAGATCGAGGCCTATACTCGCTGCGGCATGACACCGATGGAGGCCATCGTCGCCGCGACGGGAACCAACGCGAGAATCCTCCACCTGGATCGAATGGGCGTTGTGGCAGCCGGAAAGGAAGCCAGCTTCAACGTCCTGGACGCCAACCCGCTCGAGAGCATCACGAACACGCGGCGGATCTCGAAGGTCTACCTGCGAGGGAAGGAACTCGATCGGCAAGCGCTTCGAACGGGATTTATGACTACAACTGCCACCTCGACTCGCTAGTCATGCGCCCCACTACTCTCCTCACGGCGGCAATCGTGGCCTTCGCGTCGTCGGCGACCCTCGCGCAAGGACCGACGTATCGATTCGGAACGACGCCGAGCGCCGAGGAGGTCAAGGCGCGCGACACCGCTGTGTCGCCCTCAGGCAAGCAGTTGCCCCCGGGGCGCGGCACCGTGAAAGACGGCGCGACCGTCTATGCCCAGAAGTGCCAGTCCTGCCACGGGCCGAATGGCACGGGCACTCGACTCCATCGCGGCCTCATCCCGCTGGGCAATTCAAAGCCGGTGAAGATCCAGGGCAGTCTCGTCCCCTATGCGACGACGGTCTGGGACTTCATCAACCGGGCAATGCCGTCTACGAAACCGGGCTCGCTCACGCCAGACGAGGTCTACGCGGCGACCGCCTACGTGCTGTTTCTCAATGAAGTGATCGACGAGAACGCCGTCCTCGACGCGACGACCCTGCCGAACATCAAGATGCCCAACCGCGACACCTTCGTGGCGGTTGAACTGGACTGGAAGCCGGGCCAGCGTCGGCCACTCGGCCACTACCCGTAAGGCACGCCCCGCTGCTTCGCGGCGGACGGCCACGACTCGATGAGCGGGTTTGGTCACCGAATCCGCTTATCAGCACGTGGAGACTTGCACCGACCTGTCTGTGGTATACCCCGGCGCGGAGCGTGCGGTGACGTCACAACAGTTCAGCAGACTTCGCGTGCTCTTCGAGGCAGCCGTGGAGAAATCTCGGGCCGAACGGCACAAATGGCTCCACGAGGAATGCCGCGGGGACATACCGCTTCTCAACAGCGTTGAACGGCTGCTCGCCGCCGATGCGGCAGCAGAGGGTGGGTTCACCCTGACACCGAACGGCGTTGCCTCAGCGTCGCCTTCCGAGTCCATGTCAGCGTTCGTCGGCCGGCGGATCGGTCAATACACCACGCTCAAGGAACTCGGCCGCGGCGGCATGGGCGTCGTTTACCTCTCGAAACGCGCGGACAACGTCTTCTCGACGCCTGTCGCCATCAAGGTGCTCAGGCCCGAGACACGAGACACCGGGTTGCACCATCGCTTCGACCAGGAGCGCGAGATCGTCGCGCGCCTCGACCACACGAACATTGCGCGGCTGCTCGACGGCGGAACCACTGAAGAAGGTCTGCCTTACGCCGTCATCGAATACGTCGACGGACAGGCCATCGACACATACTGTGATGAGCGGCGCCTGACGATCGGCGAGCGCGTGGCGCTGCTGCGCACAGTGGGTGCGGCGGTTCAATACGCCCATCAGCATCTCGTCATCCATCGCGACCTGAAGCCATCGAACATCCTCGTGACACCGGCGGGCGTCGTGAAGCTGCTCGACTTCGGGATCGCAAAGGTGCTCGACTCGGGATCCGACGAGACCCTGCCAGATCAGACAGCGGGTCTGCGGCCACTCACCCTTCGCTACGCAAGCCCCGAACAGATTACCGGCGGCCGGATCAGCACGAGCACCGACGTGTACTCGCTCGGCGTGATCCTGTACGAGCTGCTCACAGGCTGCCATCCGTACGTCACGGAGGAGTTACGCCCGCATCAACTGATTCGGGCCGTGTGCGAGGAGACACCGCTGCCGCCAAGTCAGGTCGCCCGTACGCCGTCCGAGCAACGACAACTTCGAGGCGAGCTCGACACGATCGTGATGATGGCGTTGCGCAAAGAACCGGATCGACGGTACAGCTCGGTCGAGAAGTTCAGTGAGGACTTGAGACGTCACCTGTCCGGGCTGCCCGTCCTGGCTCAGGCCGACAGCGCCCTGTATCGGGCGCGGAAATTCGTCGGCCGCCACCGGGCGGGAGTCGCGGCCGCAGTCATGGTCCTGCTCTCGATGGCCGTGGCGATTGCCGCAACTTCCTGGCAGGCACGCATCGCCGACCAGGAGCGCCACCGCGCCGAAGAGCAAGCCGGACAAGCAAGGGTGCAGGCAGAACGGGCCGAGCGCCAGACGCGCGAGGCAGAGCGCTATCGCATGCAGGCGGAGCGCGAAGCCGAATTCGCGAGAACGCAATTGCGTCTCGCGGACGATCGTGCCCGCGAGGCCGCACTCGAGCGCGAGAAGGCAGATCGGCGCGCGCGAAGCGTACAGGCAATCACGAGCGCGCTCCTCGAACTGGAGGCCCGACTGCCGGATGTTCCTGGCGGCATCGAGGCTGGCCGCCGCGCCGCCGATGAGGCCCAGCGCGGGCTGCTGGCACTGCGGTCGGAAGGCTTTGACGCCCTGTCGCTGAGCCGCGACACGGCGGCGGCAAGTGAATTGGTGAAGCGCTACGAGGCGCGCCAGGCGAGCGTCACGGTCATCACGCCGCCTGGATGGAGGTTCGAAAGCGAGCAGCCCGACGACTACGAACACGGGCTGGACCGTACCTTCTCGACGAGAGGGACCGTTGCCTACATCAAGAACCGCACGGCTCGGGCAGACGGGGTCGCGGCATTGATGCAGGACCTGGACGTCTTACCGTACGTCGGCAAGCGCATTCGCCTGTCCGCCCTGTTTCGATCCAACGCGATCGAACAATCAGGTGGCCTCGTGTTCGGGATCGTCTATGCCGGCGCCGTGCTTGGGAATCGCCGCAACCTTGCCATGCATGGCACCAACGAATGGAGCAGGCAGTCCGTAGTCTTTGACGTCGAAGGCTCGCCTGCCGGGCTGAAGATCGGGTTCGGCTTGTCAGGCCCTGGGGCGATATGGGCTGACAGCTTCTCCATCGAGATCGTCGACGCGAGGACGCCATTGACTCGCATATTTCCCTCGGCACCGGTCGACACTGACTTCGACGTCCGAAGACAGTGAGTTCAAGTATTCATGCGCTCTATTGCGGGCACGGAGATCAGACGATGAGACCAACCTTACGGGTGACAAAGATAGCCTGTGCGCACGCCCTGATGATCATCCTTGGTTCGGCCCTGTTGGTTGCTCAGGCGGGCTGGCACAAGGCCGGCGATCATCCCGCTGATTACGAGATGGGCACCGACGAGACGACAGCGTTCACCGGAAGCTCCAGCGGCTTCATCAAGAGCAAACCGAATTCGCAGGGGTTCGGCACCTACATGCAAACGATCGATGCCACCGAGTACCGCGGCAAGCGCGTTCAACTCTCGGCGTACGTCAAGTCGGCCGACATCGCGGATTGGGCTGGCGTCTGGATGCGCGTCGACGCCGGGTCGACAGCGATCGCCTTCGACAACATGCAGAGCCGTCCGATCAAGGGCAGCAATGACTGGACGCAGCACCGAGTCGTGCTGGACGTCGGAAACAATGCGAGCGCCATCGCATTCGGAATCCTGCTCTCGGGAAAGGGCGCAGTGTGGATCGATGACGTGGCGCTCGATATCGTGAGCGTGGACGTGCCGGTCACGGACATGTTCGGCACTCGCCAGAGCGGCCCCCGCAACCTTGACTTCGAAACCCCGGCCAAACAGTGACGCGAACGGCGGCGACCTGACCTCGCTGCTCGTCGAATGGCGAGGCGGCAACAGCGAGGCAGGCAAACAGCTGATGGCCGCCGCCTACGACAATCTATGCCGCCTGGCCGCACACTACCTTCGGCACGAGCGTGCCGGGCACACACTGCAGCCGACCGAGCTGGTGAACGAGCTGTATATCAAGCTCTTCTCGTCGGCTCCGGTCGACTGGCACGACCGCATCCACTTCTTTGCCGTCGCGGGACGCCAACTTCGTCGAATGCTGGTGGACCATGCGCGCTCCAGGCATGCGGGCAAACGAGGCGGCAACGCTGTGCAGGTCTCTTTAACGGCCGCCAGGGGTGTTGCGCAGGCGGCTGACTTCGACATCCTCGAGATCGACGAGGCGCTGACACGCCTCGAAGCGCTTGATGCCCGCGTCGCATCGGGGGTGGAGCTGCGCCTGCTAGCTGGCCTGACCGAAGCCGAGATCGCCGAAGTGCTCGCGGTGTCGCCAGCCACCGTGCGAAGGGACTGGCGGTTTGCGCGAGCCTGGCTCATGAGCCAGTTAGACGACAGCGGCCGCCTCTAGCGCGTTGTTCGATTGTTCTCAGTCAGTCCTCGGTCCGTTCGTCCTTTGTGCGGTCGGACCACGGACGCAGGTAGGGCCGCAGCTCTCGCTGCCAGGGACCCGGGACGGACCCAGAACCAGGCACGACGCACCAGGGACGGATATCGACGCGGAACTGCAAACAACTCTAGTTACTGGCGGAATGGTATATTCCGGGCGACCGGAGGGTCGAATGATGTGTGTCCGGACACACCTGATTGGTGCAGCGGTGACGCTCACCCTCGTCGCAACGCCGGCACGCGCACAGCAGGTGGATCTCGCCGGCATGTGGTCGTCGACGCTCGGCAATCACGAAGAGTTGCCACTGCGCGGCGATCCTGGCGTCGAAGTCGGCGAGTACGTCGGCATCCCCCTCAACGACGCCGCACGGCAACACGCCGAGAGCTGGACGCCGACGATGCACTCGCTGCTCGAGTGGCAGGGCCGTCCGCACCCGGTGACCTACTCGATGCGTGCGCCACGGCCCGACTTCCGCATGGGGGCCGTCGTCGATCCGAAGACCGAACGGCTCATCGCCTACACCATCACGGGACTTTTCGGCCGCGCCGATCGCACGATCTGGCTCGATGGCCGCCCGCATCCATCGAAGTACGCCGAACATCTCTGGCAGGGTTTCTCGACTGGTGAGTGGGTCGATGGCGGCCTCAAGGTCACGACCACTCACATCAAGTACAGCTTCGTACATCGCAATGGCATCCCGCTGAGCCCGTACGCCGTCATGACGGAGTACTACTGGCGGCACGGTGACTTTCTCACGCTCGCCATCGTCGTCGAGGACTCGGTCTACCTCACCGAGCCGCTCGTGCGGACGGTGACGTTCAAGCGCGATCCCAATCTGACGATTCCCGCGTTACAGCCATTTGAAGTCGCCGAAGAACTCCCGTCGCTCGAAAAGGGTCAGGTGCCCGCCTATCCACTCGGCACCATGCACCCCGAGTACGCCAAACGGCACAACCTGCCGTTCGAAGCGTCGCTGGGTGGGGCGCAGACGATGTACCCGGAGTACATGCAGCGACTGCAGGAGCTCACGAAAGCACCTGCGACTGCTGTCCATCGCGCCGCGCAACCTGGCCCTCGCCCGGCCAAACCCGCCTACGACGATGGCGCGGTCGAAGTGATCCCCGTGCAGGGCAACGTGCACGTCGTCGCCGGTTCGGGAGCAAACATCACGGTGCAGATCGATCCCGACGGCGTGCTCGTAGTCGACTCGAGCGTTGCGGCAATGAGCGAGAAGGTGATCGCTGCGATCCGAACGATCTCCGACAAGCCGATCCGCCAGATCGTCAACACTAGCGCAGACGAATCGCACACCGGGGGGAACGAGAGCCTCTCGAACTCAGGCCGTAACGTGAACGCGGGTGTTGGAGGCCAGAATGGACGCGAGCCGGCCCGCCTGGAAGGCGCGCCCGTAATCGCGCACGAGCTGGTGCTACACCGCATGAGCGGGCTGAAGGGTGAGCCTGCTCGGATGCCGTACGGCGTCTGGCCGCACGATACGATTTACACGAACAAGAAACAGATCTACTTCGGTGGCGAGGTCGTCGAGATGCTGCACACACCAGCGGCACACACGGACGGCGACGTGATCGTCTGGTTCCGCAAGTCGGACGTCGTCGCGACCGGCGACGTGTTCTCGACCGTGTCGTATCCGATGATCGATCGCGATCGAGGCGGGAGCATCCAGGGCATCCTCGATGCACTCAATCAGATCCTCGACATCACCTTCCCTGCCTTCAACAACCAGGGCGGCACTCTCGTCGTCCCGGGGCATGGGCGGATCTGCAACGAGTCCGACGTTGCCGAGTATCGCGACATGACGACGATCATCCGCGATCGGATTCAGCTGATGGTCGACAAGAAGATGACGCTCGCCCAGATCAAGGCGGCGGGGCCGACGAAGGACTACGACGGCGTCTACTCGACGCCGTCGTGGACCGGCGAGATGTTCATCGAAGCGATCTACGCCGACCTGGCCAGGCGCAAATAAGACTCAGGGCGCGCACTCACCTTCGATCGGGCTGATCGAGTTCACGCGCATCTCGCGGTCGGCGAGCACTCCCGTCACAGAAACCCGGCGGCCTTCGTACGCCGATGCGTTCGCGGGCCCATCCACGAGCGCGATCCGTGGCGCGCGTTTCTTGAGGAAACCCGATCGCCAGCTGCGACTCTTTGGTGCATCGACGCCCGAGGTTTCCTTCAGCCAGGCAGACTTGCCGTCGTAATCGAGGCATCCCGAGATCGTCACTGTGTTGTCGATCGATACCGGCGCTGATACGACTTCCGGCTGAACTTCCAGATGGGCGGACGACCGCGCGACCGGAGCCGGGAGCGGCACGATCTCGGTTCGAGGCCTCACGATCTCGGTCGGAATTGACGTGGGCTTCGGAGTCACAGCAGCCGGAGCCGGTGATGCACTCAACGCTGGAGGTGTTGTGACCGCTGGCGAGACCGCAGGCAACTCCGCGGGAATGGGCGGTGCGCTTGCCACGTCGGCCGTGAGTACTGCGGGGTTCTCCGTCGCGTTCACCGGCGACGGCGACGACCACAAGACGGCGACGAGTGCCGCAAACGCAACAGCTCCTCCGAGAACGAGCGCGACAGGAGCGTTACCCTGGTCTGACTGGTGCGCCACACGCACCGGGGGCTCGGATACCGTGGCAGTCGCACTCGAGCGCGCACGCGTCCGGGGACGCGCGTTCTTCACACGCGCCGTGATCTTCTTCAGCGAGAGCCGGCGAAATTGGCGATCGGCAGACAGCAGGTAGCGGGCCCCGTCGGCCGACTTTCGAGTCTTCTTTGCAGGCACGAATGCCCTCCTCAATGGCATGTGGACATGCCTGAGCTAATCCGTAGCAAACGCGCTGCCTCGCGCCAAAGTGTGCCGGCGTGGCCCATTCCGTCGGGGCCGATGCTGCATCGTGTGATCGGGAGCGTCAGTACCGTGATCGGA
>Ga0157380_10002507_pt1 | contig 12371 bp, 7 predicted proteins | sample S35metaG_FD_119757 | JGI IMG/M metagenome (GOLD analysis project Ga0157380, IMG submission 119757) | Switchgrass rhizosphere microbial communities from Kellogg Biological Station, Michigan, USA - S3-5 metaG | ecosystem: Host-associated > Plants > Roots > Rhizosphere > Soil | place: USA: Michigan...
ATTTCAAAGCGTAGTGAGGATTCGAGCGAGAGTCAGCTTGACGGGCTGATTGAGAGCTTTTGGACCTCAGAACACGAGTCTTTCAAGTCACGGGCTTAAAGCATTGCGGCAATCACTGTGCCCCGCAAATGACTGAGATGGAGTATCTGAATCTTCTCGTAGTCACCGTCTCGGTGTCGTGCACTGTCTACCGCAGAAGACTCTTAGTGTAGGGATGTATACAGTGGCCTGTGAGCCTGCGAGTGTTATGAAGACTTGACGATTGTTCAGGGCAATTGTAACGGTCCGCACGTGCCAGGGGATTCTCGCAAGAGTGCTCGTGACCACTTGATATTGCGACAAAGAGCCGCTTACGTAACCTCCATTACGTCTGCAGTGAGCCGTCGCTTCAACGTCGGAAAATTGGCGCAACCAACTTTGCGGGTAGTCCGCACTCCTTCGCATGGTGTGTCCGATCCATGAGCACCTTAGGTTAGAGGGATCGAATCTTTCGAGAGTGTATTTGCCCGCCGTGAGTTTTTTGCCAGCCACCATGAAGTCAAATAGGATATCTAATCCGAAGCGATGATTAGTTTGCGCTTCGGCTATGTTTGCCGCGAGGATGAAACTTACCAACATCCAAATCGATCTAATAAGCCAATTTTCATTGTGACCTCCCGACGATGTGTTCAATACCGACGCGTCCGCATTTTCAAAACAACACGTTCGAGATAGTCGAAAGGTTACAAATGCAAGCAGAGAGTCATCAGGCCGGTGGGACCAGCTTCCCTGCGCAAGATGACTTAAATTCTCCCACTCCAAAAGCTTGAAAGAACCGCCTGATCTTAGTAAGGTGTCATCGATTTGCTGACCCTACACTCACCGGTTAGCTGAGTTGCGCCCGCATATGTGCCAGAGTAGGGCACAGAGCCGCTCTCACTAGCCTGCTAAGGAGCAGCGTGATACCTCCCGCACCACGACTAATTGCTTTAGCGATTTTGATTGCGCTGGGATTGAGTGTCGTCTACTACCATCGCTCCCTTTTAACCGCGAGCGCAAAAAACCAAACTCGCAAGCAGCGGAAAAGCCCAACTGCGAAACCGGAAACTGCCGCCCAGTCACGAAACCGGACTAAGGTTGACCCACGACGTTTCGAACACACACATCATCCCCTACCTGAGGCAGAGCCGACTTGCTTGTACTGTCATACTCTACGCTCGGAGGTACCTTCGAGCATCAAACACTATACTCATCCCTATCATGATAAATGCCTCGACTGCCACAGCAACAAATCCCCACAATTTTTCCACGGTCCAACACCGACTATTTGCGTCGTCTGCCACACGCGCTCAAGTCCGCGGCTTACTAAGAAAGACGTGAATCGGCTCCCCAATCAGAGTGAGCAAATGATTCGGTGGGATCTCTCACGCAAGCTTAGTCATGAGTCAACGAGTCACATGCCGCTCCCATGCAAGATGTGCCACAACATCGTAGAGCTAGATCTCGGTAAAGCCGACGTGCCGGTTAAGACTTGCGCCGACGCCAAATGTCACCTCAGAAAAACCTTTCAAGAGGGCAAAGAGATCCCCGGCTTTGACTTCGAGATGGGCAAACTAACAGATGACGACTTTGTGGTAAGGAGGGACCAGCACACTTGCCTAAGCTGTCACTCGCCCTTGATCGGTGGTACTCCTCCACCGTGTACTCACATCAACCTGTTTGACGCCGACGGCTCGTATTTCAACAGCACTGATTTCCCAAGGGCAGCGAAGTTGATTTCTGAGCGAAGATGCAAATGAGGATAAATCGGCAGGATGCCGCAAAAAGGTCTGAGATCTTTGTGACCCCGCGCCTGATCTTCGTATCAAAGTGGCGGCTGCTCGCTGTGATAATGCTTTCCACAATCTCCTCCGTAACACTCTTCGACCACTGGCGTGCGGCCGTGGTAACTGCCCAACCAACCGCGTGGCGACAGCCCGGATCCATGAATTCAATTAGATTCACGACAGCGGCAGACTATTCGAGATTCTCGCACTCAAGACCGAAAGAACATGAAGGTTTGATGGGAAGCTCGAATTGTAGATCTTGTCACCGGCGTACCGACAGCTCGCCGGTGCCGGGCTTCCCCGTTCACAAAGACTGTATGAACTGTCATCTGGTTGAATTTACCGCCGCTACTTCCTCAGACAATCCAATCTGCACGATCTGTCATACCAGGGAAGGGATCAACTTACCAAAACCGCCACTAAGAACTTTTTCGGTGCTACGCAGCTTCGACGCGGAGTTTGATCACGCACAGCATATGCAAGGAATTGAATCTGCTCGACCTCAAAATGGTTGCACTGACTGTCATACGTCAGTGCCGAGCGGCATCGTTGAAACCATTCCGGCGCGCTTAAGTGCTCATAGTGTCTGCTACGCCTGTCATTCTCCCAGCGGAACAGCGAGTAATTCTTCTTCATGCGGTTCCTGCCACAAAGTGGTTGCACGCTATTCTTCGACTCCAACGTCGGCTCGCGCTTATCGAGTTGGTTTCAGCCATGTCGAGCATGGACCGCGCCAGCGGGTGAATTGCGAGAGTTGCCACAACATCATTGGTCGAAACCTGCCGCAAGCGAGACAAGTCAGTTCCATCGTTACCCTACAACATCGATCTAATTCGCGCGTGCGAGGCTGCATGACTTGCCATAATGGTCGGCGCGCTTTTGGAACCACGGGCCCGAACTTTGATGTTTGCAAGCGTTGTCACAAAGGACAAAAGTTTGCGACCTGAAAGCTGTAGAAAGTTTGACAGGGCCACAAGGCCTCTATATGGTCAGCCGTGGTTAAGGCTGGACAATACACCTCAACGTCCTATCTCTCGCTCGATCCTAATTGAGCGTCCTCAGGAGGGATTATGAAATTGAAGCTCTTTGTTACCTTCATCTTGACGTTGGCTTGTCTCGCGGTGGGGGTTGCCTACACAACTGCTTTTGATGGAACTACTCCTCCACACGCCGTTGACTGTGACGGCAAAGCGATTCTCGAATCAAGCGCCAAGCAGCCTGACAAACCCTTTATCCTGGCGAAAGACATCGGCAACAACAAGGATCCTCTAAATCCGTGGGGCGAGCTCAAGCCCGAAGCAGCCTTTGACCATACCAAGCACAATACCGACAAAATGCATACGCTCGACGGCAAGACGCTGACAACTTGCGTTCATTGTCATCACACCGAGCAACCTTCGGCGTCCGGTGGAGAGACTTATCTCAAGACGTTCAAGAGGACGATGGTGCTGACGGCGGAGCAACTGGCAGCCTCGAAAGAGCCGGTGAAATCATGCCGTAACTGCCACTTTCAGACCAGCACGCCGCCGGCGGGTGAGTACCCACCCAAAAGCGTCAAATATCCAAAGTAATTGTGGACAAAGCTCGGTAGAGAATCCGGCCCTTTGACTAACGATACGGCTTACCATGCCCGCTGCATCACGTGTCATGACCTCGCAAAACAACGTGATAAGGACCTAAAGTCACCCACAGGCTGCCCCGAGTGTCATATCAAGAAATCCGAAACTTCAACTGGAACAACGGTGCCGTGCCCGACACCAACACCGTGCCCCTGCCCGAGCCCAAGCCCAACGCCGACGCATCCGAGCACCTCACCGACGCCGAGCACTAGTCCGAACACGATACCGACTCCAAGCCACACCGACTCTCAGGGTTTACGAATCTTATTGGGAACGGTGGGTCCATCAATTCATGTCGACGCGAGCTCACGCTCGTCTATATCGCCGAATTCTCAGTGGCAGCTTTGAGCATGCTTAGCGCCTTGCAAATCTTCAGGTGCTACAAAGCAAAAGTAGTTATTTTGGCTTAAATGATCTCGGGGAATTAGGACACCGGCTCGAGACTGATAATCGACCAAGCCCGCGCTTGAGGAAGCTGCTTATCGAAGATAGGGATTCCCTTAGACGGCCCTTTTTACGCGCCGCGTGAGGAATGGTGATGCCAATTTTTTCCAGAAACTTCGTCGGAAAGTCGCCGCCAATTAAAGCGAGAATATAGTCATTAGGCACCACGGTCTCCTTGTGGGTGTGCTGATTTGTCAGCACCACAGCGCCTTCGCAAATCTCTTTAACGCCCGTATCCCAATAGAGCTTGATCTCGCCTTTGTCAACTTTCTCATAGAGTCTTTGCTTGGTGGAGAATGCTAAGTCGTTGGTAAAACCGTTGCGCACGACAAGAGAAAGCGGATGGCAATCTCCATCGCGGATATCATTATCAGGTTTGAGCCTATCGCTCTGGGCGGCCAGGGCTAACGCTGCTTCTACTGCGGAATTACCGCCACCGACTATCAGCATCCGCTTATCCTTGAACTCACCTGGTTTAGATAACTTGTACCTGACTCTATCTTCAGTCTCACCCTCAAGAGTCTTGCCCGGCCCACCCAGCTTCATGGGGGTGCCACGAAGGCCGAGCGCCAGAATGACTCGAAGCGCACGATAGCTGCGGCTTTCGTTGTTCTCTCTCTTTTCGGTGATGATCTCAAAATAGGCGTCGTCTTTCGCCTTCGTGACCGCCTTACAGCTCTCTTTTTCCCTTATCCTTACGCCACTATTCTTTATCTCGTCGCGCCACATCGCGAGGATGTTTCCGCACTTATCGCGGGGCCTATCCATAGGAATATCAGAACACGGTTTCAAGTCGTCGGGCCTAAAGAGGATGTCCTTATCCTGTGGATAAGCTTCCAGGGTTGAGAGTACTTTGTGTTGCTCAATCGCAACGTACTTCAACTTCAGTCGCTCGGCCCGAATTGCCGCGGACAAACCAGCCGGACCGACACCAATTATCGCCGCATCGTATTCGTTTTCGCTGTGTTTGGTCCGCCGTTCTTGAGAGTTTAGTTCATTAGCAATGTGTTTGATTACCGTCGCGCCCTCATTCGCCGCATTCTTAATCTGGCTCCTGCCGGACACATCGCCGATAAGGTAACAGCCAGAAACCTGCTCAGACATGAACTGGTCATTGCAAATAGGGAACGGGCGAGGCTTTGGCTTCGGCGCGTGAACCACGATGCAGGCGACTGGGGTAGTGGGACACACGGCTTGGCAGGACGTATCCTGCATGCATTGATCGCGAGCAATGGGCTTAGCTATGTTATCGACCATGGTAAAGACGTCGTGCGGGCAGGCCCTAACGCAAGCTCCACAACCGATGCATCGATCTTCGATGATGACCGGGTGCGGATAGGCCGGTCCGTTTGCGTCATATTTGTCGTTTAGCTCTTTACAGAGTTCTTGCTTGTTTGGGTCAACGAATTTCTCAGGCGGTTCCTCAAGCAGGAGGCGCGACCGCCGCGCATCGCTCCAGGCAAACGACAAGGCGGCGACGGTAAGAAAACCGATCACGCCGGCCCACCCGAACAAGGGCAAGCCACCCAAAAACCTTGCTAAGGAAGAGGTCGCATCGAAGACCTGATTGACGATCACAAGCAGCATGAGAAACATCATGGTGAGAGCCAATTGGCATCGCCATTGTGATTGCAATCTGGATCGCAAATCCGATTGCGATTCGAGTCGTGACTGCAATTGCGGTTGGGGTTTTTCCATTTGCTCGGCCTACTTTGAAACACCGGTAGGAGCGCTTAATTCAGCTATTCGCATGGCAGGGGCCCAGTGCACGTCTTTGATATGCTCCACATGACAGGACGCACAGCTTGGTGCTTCAAAACGTGTGGCGTCTGAAGTTCTTTCAAACATTTTAGCGTTATGACAGTGTCCGCATGTTTTCCTCGGATTTTCTCGATCAACGTTAGTGCTCGTGGAACCGGTTTTATGGCAACTGGTACACGATAGCTTTTGTTGGCGCAAGTCGACGTCTTCAATCCCATCAATGCCAGCAGTCGGACGAGCGCGATCCAGGTGGATGGCGTGAAATTGAGCACTGAGCCACTCCCGCTTCTTGCCTGGATCGGCGCGGCTCTTCGTCAGGTGCATTGCTATTTCAGGTTTCGCTTTCAGTTCTTCCCCGTCCAGCCCCCTCCAGGCCCACTCCCCTTTGATGATCGGGTAGCCGTAGGTTCCCCCGTGAGGAGTATGCATGCGCTTACCGTTGTAAACGTGGTTGACGCTGTGACACTTCGCGCATGACTCCAAGGCTGCCTCCTGGGCATTGAAATTCTTACCTCGATGTTCGGTATGGCAGGTGGTGCAGGAAATACCAGCGTTACGGTGCGCGGGAATAACCGTAGCGGCGAACCCTTCCGCCTGATGGCAGCCGTTGCATCTCGCGTTCACCATTTCTCGGTTGGTAACGTGTACGCCGTTAACATGACACGAATCGCAGTTGCGGCCGATATGTTGACTGGCAATCGCCGGATCCTTGGTGAGAGTTGTGCTCGCGTGCGCGGTGGAAATCCTTCCAGGAGCAAAAGCTTCCTTGTACTTAAAAACGGCCACCACTGAAAACGCGCCCAGCATTATAAGGGCCCAAGTACCGATGGCAACGGACCGTGGGCGAACCAGATCTCCGTTGGGCCTCCAATGATAGCTGGACTTGAGGTGTTGAGGGAGGGCCTGGGGACGCAAAGCAGATGGACCGCCTGCTTTTTTCTTCTCGCGTTCTTCCCAATACTGCGCGAGCACCCCTACATCTGCAGGAGAGATTCGACTTTGTAACTCAAAGCGCTGGTTTTCAGTTAGCGAGGCCTCTGCTACTTCGCTGTCGTCCCGAACCACCCGGATCTTAAGCGACTGATCCGTTGCCTCGCTGATCGTGATCTTATAAGCCTGCTTTGATTGATTTGTTCCGAACCAGATTTGAAACTCATCGCCATTCACCAATCGGACCCTTTTATTGACCTCAACCAAAAAACCGAACAGTGTCGTCTTACATGAGGCGCTCAGGTTGCTGAAATAGAAATGCCCTTCGTCCCGCTCAATACAGGCATGGAATGCCGAGATCCCCTGAGCGTTGAGACTAATATTGGCGGCATCCACGCTGCCGATAGTAAGCCGGTCCTCAACTAAGATCATTGACCGTTCCGGAAGATCACCGCGGTCGACGTGGAAAGTGCTTTCGGCTACGCTACTAATCATCTTACCGTGAAGAGGAGCACCTGAACGATGTGGACCAGCATCAACGCCACCATGAGTGAAGCGACAATGACGTGTGGCGCGAGCCAGACTCTGAGCAATTGATGCAAATAGATAAGCGAGTCCACGCGTCGCAGAGTAGCGGTTGTTTCAACGGCTTCCTTTAACGAATTACGGAGGGGCAGATCCAACGTGCTGCAGTCTTCCTGAAACTCTTTATGGGCCTTTTCAAGCATGTCCTTTAGCGCTTCATGCTCGCAGTATTCTCTTATCAAGTAACGAAACGAGAAGAAGTGTTTCCGCATTTTCTTTTTGACCAGTCGCTCCAAGTGTGTGTCATTGGTTTTGATCGATTTTAGCTTCTCACGCAATTCTGCTCGTCGTGCCTGGAGGTCCTCGATGAGCAACGGCTCTTCCTCAATCTTGGTCATGAGGCGCGGCACCATGTAGTAACAAGCGATCCCGAAGAGGCCCGTCACGATCGTCAGATCGAAAGAGATCATCAACAATGAAGTCAGTAGCCCTCGAGTGTCGCGCCCGCCGTGAATAAGAAGCACCATGCCCGCTATCACTCCTATGTAAACATGCACCAACATCCAGTACCGGAGCGGGCCGGCGCGATGCCGATAGATCTGTCTTCGACCGGAATATGTGAGAGCAACGACAATGCTCGCAAGACCCACCAACCCAGTGATCCAGCGCATCGTCATCCACGTTCCATTTAGATGTCCATCGAGCTTATACCGAGCCGCGGCCAACAGCATTGCCGCGGTAATGGCGATAGTTAACGCCACGCCGACGAGATGAAGCCGTTTGACCAGCGGGTCTTCGTGGTGAATGTTGCGTCCAAAGGCGTGCGCTTTATCAAGGAAACGTATCCCGATTGCCTTGCTGGCTTCGCTGAAATACTCCTTCGGGTCGACGCGCACGAGTGCTCCCGTAGGGCAATTCTCCTGGCACGAGTAAGCTGGTGTTTTTGCTTTTTCGCTGTTTTCAGGATTGAGGGGGGTGTTTTGGCACAAGTCACATTTGATGGCCAGCAAATCCCGAGTGTCTTTGATTTCGGGAAACTGCACTTTGGGAGCTGGGCTGACCCAGCCCTTAACCACGCCGAAAATTCCAAGCGCGCGGGGTTTCTTCGGAACCAACGAGATAGCGTCATATGGGCACTGGGTGGCGCAGTCACCGCATCCGATACAGGCAGCCGGCTCGATATCAATATGCATATTTGAGAGACGTTTGATAGCTCCGGTCGGACATCCGGTCAGACATTCTGCGTCATGACAGTGCAAACAGACTGAGGGCGCCAATATATGTTGGGGATAAGGGTTTTGCGGCTTAGGACGAGCGATGTGAATACCATGCCGCACGAGCCGGGATTGTCCATGAACGCTGTGCACTCGGTGGCAGGCTAGCGAGCAGTTCCCGCAACGAACGCACTTGTCCATGTCCATTACAAGAAGATTTGTGCCATCCATAATCCCCGAATCGATCTCGATGGCCACAGCCTGCGTAGTTTTGATGTCCGTTGGCAGCTTCGGCGGGTGGTCATCGCGGTTTGAATAATCCGGGAAATCGGTTCTTATCAAATTTTCGAGCTCAGAGTTTTCTTTGAGATCCGATAGTGCTATTTCCAACACCTCTGTGCGCGCCATAACTGTCGCAGTAAAACGCCATGTCTTTACGTCTTTGATAACGGCCTCCAGGCCCAACCAGTTACCGTCACCGAGAAAATCGAGAGCCAAATCTTTATTGTCCTCCAATTTGGAAGCCAGAATCGGATCGGAAGCGGAAGTGCGCGCCAATCGAGTGTCCGTAGTGCTGCGCGCTCGCTGAACCCAGCCCCTCCTGATCAGAATAATGTGCTCGATAGGATCTCCTTCTTCAAAAAGGATGTGGCCTTTGCCATGCAATTCAAACTGGGTCGCGTTCTTAAGCTGTTCTTGCAGTTCTGGACTGGGCTTCTTCTTCAACTCCCGCAGCGTCTGATCGAGGCTGTGCGCACAGTAACTCTCATCGAGGTGACTACTGAACGTCGGAAACTTTCGCAGACGCGTCAACGCTGGACGATCAACCTCAAGCACCTTCGCTTTTTCGATAACTTTCACAGTGGCGCTGCTTGGTTGTCCGGAAAACAACGACATTTCGCCAAAGATTGGTCTGTCCCGAAAAATCTCCCTTTTCTCCTTATCCTTTTCTCTGAACGACACCTCTAGAATGCCCTCGAGCAATACGTAAAAGGTATTGCGACCCGACTCGCCTTCGGTGATGATTAAGGTTCCAGGCTCATATTCATGGAGGTGCGCATATGGGCCAACCTGTTTCCCACCGGTATACTGACGTCCGTAGACAATCGTTTCGACATCTGCCTCATGTATGAATTTGCCATCTTGTTCCTGAACTAACTCAGAAAAGATTGGGCATTTCTTGATGGCATCAAGAACGTCCGCGTGCGTTGGAATTACAGGAGGCATGGGGTCATCCGATCCTATTGGAGACCGTTAAAAATAATTATGGCTCGGTGAGAGGCCGTAGCCAGATGCGGTGAAGTACATTAGAACGAGTAGCGTACAAAAACGGTCGCTACGTTCGCGTGATAGCTGCCAAAACGCGCGTCCTGGAAAAGATATTTCGGAGTGTCGCTGGTTAGATTTCCATGCACGTAGGGTGCGAGCACGTTATAGCTGAAGTCATCCTGCGTGTATGGTTCATACCAATAACGTCCGCCTATCTCGAATTTCTCATTTATGTGACGCGAGACAGAGATATTTACGTCTTGACGCCGCACTACAGTATCGGGATACGGATTCGCTCCCGCATGGAGCACTGAATCGGCCCGGACAGTAAATGGGTTTGCGGTACTGATTCGATCGCGGGCAAATGAAAGCGCATAAGCAAGATCAAATTCCCAGTTTTTCAGCTTTCCTTCGTGAGGCGCTGCGTTGATGCCGAAATCGAAGCTGTCCAGACTGTTTCTGCTCGTACGCTCCCAAGTATTGGCGATCGGGTATTGAGCAAGAGTGCCCTGAATGATCGCACCTGGAGGGGCCGGGGGATTTGGCAGCAGGTGTGCCAGATCCCGATAAGCAAATCGGTTCATCTCTCGTGAATAGCTTGCGTACAAGTAACTCCCGTTCTCGAATGCATGCGTGAACTGCGCATCGATAAACGAGAAGTGATTGTAGAGACGCCCGTAAAAATTCTTGTCGTACTCGTCTCCCAGGTATCGATAAGAAGCCGAGAAATTCGTGTTCTCGCCCTTCAGCACTTCAAGTGTGACGCGACCATCGTTTCGGATTCGACCCGTCTCATCAAAGCGGCGCAGGAGATTGAATTCAATCGGCATCCCCCTGTTCATGATTGTAGTGCGCAGGACTTCCCATGCCGTTTTGGGACCGTTTGCTGGCGAACCGGGGAAATTAGCATTAAACGACAGTGGTTGGGTGTTGTATATCGGCGCCCGTCTGTCGGAGTAGCGGTAGTCTGCTTTAAGGCGGATGGTCGTGACCGCTGGTGCCCCAACGTCCTTGGCTGCGCCACTGTTTTTTCCAACGCCGAAAAGATTGACGGCAAAATCCAGTAGGCCCCTAACGCTGTGCTCATTGTTGCGATTCACATCCCGAAACTTCCGGTTCCAGATCTCCCAGTCATAATCCATTTTCAAGGTCAGATTATATTTTCTCAGACGGCTGGGGGCTGCCTGGTCCGAAGTACCGACGGCCGTGCGCTCTGGCAGAACATCCCATTGAAAGCCAGCTTCAACATTTTGACTTCTAAAATCCCAATCGAGGTTCTCGATGGGTAAGTTGTAGAAGTCTGTCCCCGGAGCGCGCCAAGTGGAATCGCCAAATGCTGCATATCCCGGAAACTCGATCGGCGGTATTTGACTGTCCAGCGACTGCGAACGGTACTGAGCATGGAAGCGGAACGACTTACGGCTGTTCACCAGGGCGTACTCCTGGTTGATGTTTCGCATCTTTCCGTTCAGACTCCTCGCCGGAAGCTGACTCACATCAGTGGGTCTGGTAATTGGACTGGTTGCGTCCCAGTGCGTGGGCACGATGGCCGTATTAAGTGTCCAGGGGAGGAAAGCGTCATTCTGTGTCCAGTAAGCTACCGAGAAAATGCCCCTCACTTGAGTTTGAGGTGTCACATCTACGCTCCCCCAAAAAGTGACGGTGTGGGAATCATTGTTTGGAGCCAGGTCGTTCTGCCAGCGAACCATGCGGAATCTATTTGAAGCGCCGCATGTCAGCGCGGGCGGAGGCGCCGGATTAGGAAGGCAGCCCTCCTCGTCCGTGACGCGAAACGGGTTTTCGAAAATCAGCGATTCAACATGGTTGCGAAACAAAGAAAGATCGTAGTCTACGCCGGCCCTCCACCGGTCGCCGTGAAACTGCGCTCCCACTCTTAAGTCAGTTGTCCGCTGGTCAATGGGTTCCAGAAACTCTTGTCCGATGCCTTCCCAGAAACCTCCGATATCTGCAAGGCCATTCCCAGGAACAGCCCGTCGGACGAATGTGCCGGCGGACATGGGGCGCGACCCGCGATTTCGCAACCAGCCAACCTGAAAGTACAACTCGACCTTATCGGAGGGTTGGTAACTTTGCCTGAATAGGGCTTGATCTCGGCGGAGCCGCACCTCGGTCAAGGGCGCAGTGCGCAACTCCTGACGCACTAATGTGGGCAACGCGGCGTTCGGAGGTGTTCGCCCTGCATCCGGGAGCGTCACGGCCTGCAGACTGGCTCGCAGCGTAGGGCTGACTTGATAGACTCCTGGCGCAGTTTTCTGAAGGAAAGATTGCCCAGTGCCAAAATGATGAGGGATTTGATCCCAAACAAATTGCGTTCGAAATTTTCCGATCCTCTCAAAGTCCAAACTGAAACGCTGGTCACGTTCACGAATCTCATATCCTCTTGCTGCGAGTGAGTATGGAGAATCGGCAGAATTGAAATCCAGCCTTAGTTTCTGGATGAAGAACCCTTTCGGAACATCTCGCATTTCCTCGAACTTAGCGGTATGACCTCCCTGGGTTTCACGAACCTGACCACCTAATTCGAAGGTTCCGTGGACGTCTCGTGGTGTTTGTGGTTTCGTCTTGTCCTGATCCGGCGTCTGGCCCCAAACGTGAGGAGTGCACAGGAGCGCCGAGAAGACACAAGCGATGAAAGCGAACTCGACTCGAAGAATCACTTTGAGTCTCTTTGGTTGGATTCTCATCTGCTCCTCCTAGCGAGAAAGGGTTCGACCACCAGGGTGATTCGAGCCATGAACCTGGGCGTGGCAATTGGCACAGCCGCGATTGATGGACCATATGTC
>Ga0157380_10002509_pt1 | contig 12370 bp, 11 predicted proteins | sample S35metaG_FD_119757 | JGI IMG/M metagenome (GOLD analysis project Ga0157380, IMG submission 119757) | Switchgrass rhizosphere microbial communities from Kellogg Biological Station, Michigan, USA - S3-5 metaG | ecosystem: Host-associated > Plants > Roots > Rhizosphere > Soil | place: USA...
CTCGATACGCGTCGATTCAACGGTATCAACCAACAACAATTCCTCGTTACGGATCCTGTAGTGCTGGGGATTTTTCCCAACATACCTCAGCTGAGTACGCTGGCTGCCTTCGCCCAGCCACAAATCAGGAGGCAACTTGGACCCGAGCTTACGCCGTCGCTTTCGTTTCGCTCATCGTTGACCGTCGAGCGGCAGCTACCGCATGGCTTCAAACTAACGGTTGGTTATACGCACGGTCACAATCTTCGCTCGTTGCGCACCGTGAACATAAACGCTCCGCTGGCTGGAACTTTCAACCCGGCAATACCAACCAGCGGAGTACGGCCGCTGGGCCAGGCTGCCGGAAACATTTTCGAGTACCAGTCGTCGGGCAAGTACGTTAGCGACTTGCTCAACATCAGTCTCAGCGCCAATGTAAAGCGCTTCAGTTTTTGGGTAAATTACAATCTCGGAAAAAACCGGACCAGTGATACCGGAGCGAGCGGTTCTTCGGTCAATCCTTACGATTTTAGTCAGGAGTGGGGCAGGGCGAGCTGGGATGCTCGACACTTTTTTATTATGAACGGAAGCTACCAGGCGCGGCATGGCTTTAATTTCAACACCTTCATCATTGCGAACACAGGTAGACCGTTCAACATAACTACTGGCCGCGACACTAACGGCGACACAGTGTTTTCCGAGCGCCCTGCGTTTGCGACTGACCTCAACAAACCGGGTGTAATCGTCACACCGTTGGGTGCGTTAGATCCTAATCCTTCCCCGGGGCAAAGAATCATCCCACGAAATTATGGGCAAGGGCCGGGTTTCTTTTCAGTGAACTTCGGCATCATCAAGACAATCAAATTCGGGCCAGCGATTGCTTCGAAGACCGCTGCCACGGCGGGACCGGGAGGCGTTGTGACCACTTCCGGAACTGTAGTAACAACGGCAGCGAACCCAGCCAGGACACCTGCAAAGCCGATCATACAGAGGCCTTATTCACTTTCCTTCTCCATCAACGCTAACAACGTTTTCAACCGCAACAACAACGGCAATCCGGTTGGCAATATGTCCTCGCCGCTGTTCCTGAAGTCGACTGGCACGTCTAACGTGTTCTTCTTCGGACCAGGCGGCGGCGGCACAGGTGGAAACCGTCAAGTGGTCCTCCGGGTACGGCTGAGCTTCTAACGGGCAAAGGGGCCAGAGGCAAGCCTCAAGACAGGCGTTCAGAGTTCAAGCTTCAGCTTGTGCATTCGAAAACATGCAAGCTGAAGCTTGAACTCTAAACGCCTGTTTGCTAATCGTTTGATTTGACGAACTAATTTGCATGTGCACAATCACGCCATGCGCGATGACCTTGTCTTTGAAATACAACGACTTTACCCGCAAATCTACGTTGCCTGTCATGTCGGACACGTGCGAGCGGGATCGACCAAATTTCGTCTCTCCTCAAACGGCGCTTCAATTCTGGCCCACCTCAGCTTGAGCAAAGGAACCAGCCCGCGAACACTGGCCGGTCATCTGGGAGTGGCGCCCTCAACACTCTCCGCGGCGTTAAAGCGACTCGGACGACTTGGCTACCTCGCCAACACACCGAAGGCCGACGATCGGCGCAAACGCGAGCTTTGGTTGACTGAGCTTGGCGCCGAAGCGATGCGCAGTACGTCGGTGTTAGACGCTGAACGAGTGGCGCTGATGCTCGACAAACTTCCACCGCGTGAACAGAAGATGGCAGTGCGCGGCCTCGACTTGCTGGCACGAGCGGCGCGTCAATTGGAGGACGAAAAATGAAAACTTTGCTGATGATAGTGGGCGTCGTTGTCGTCGTAATCGTCCTGCTCATTGTGATCATGCTGCTGATCGGGTCTCGCCTGAATCCAAACCACACCGCCTCTCGATCAATCAAACTGCGACGTTCGCCGGCAGATGTGTTCGCCGTTCTCCACAACTTTGAGCAATCGCCAGCGTGGCGATCCGATGTGAAGAAAGTCGAGATGCTCGGTGTAGTTGATGGTCATGTCCGTTTTCGCGAAGAAGGTTCGAACGGCGCCGTAACCTATGAAGTGCTTGATGACATTGCTCCGCAGCGCCTGGTCACCCGGATTGTTGATGTCGATTTGGGTTATTCGGGAACGTGGACCTATGACTTGCAACCGGCAGATGGCGGCAGCGTGCTGACGATTACTGAGAATGGAGTAGTGACGAATCCAATGTTTCGCTTTATGTCGAAGTATGTCTTCGGTCATACCGCGACTATCGATACTTATCTGAAATCGCTCGCCGCCCACTTCGGCGAATTCACCCAACCGGGGGAAGGAAAGTAAGAAAGCGGCTTTGCCGCCGCACAGTGCGGCACGGCTCTGCCTTGCCGATGCGAGGTTTTAGTCTCGATTGAGGCTTCGCCTCGTTTTTGTCCATGAGGCATAGCCTCAAAATTGATTGACCGTCTCACGGTGAGGCAAAGCCTCACCGCACTGGGCGGCGGCAAAGCCGCGATTTCACAAAGTCTCGAAACCACCCGGCTAATTCAAACATTAGATCGCAGTTGCAGATCTGTTCCTGACCGTGTTTATCTGTGGCTGGTCTTCCCAGCAAATTCTTTCGGAGCCTCAATGAAAAGATTCTCGCGTCTGACCGCGCGCGCCATTGTTTTTCTCCTGCTGTTTTCCCAACTTTCTTTCGCGCAAAGACGATCCAAACCAAATCTCGCAATTCTGGAAAGAAACATACGCGCCGAAATGAACTTTTTGGCCAGTGATGCTCTCCAGGGTCGAGCCAGTGCCACTAACTTTGAGCGCATCGCAGCCGAATACATCGGTTCACAGTTCCGGCAATTCGGGCTTGAACCGGGCGGTGACGCCGATGCTTCGGGTGCGCCCGGCTTCGTGCAAAAGGTATCGCTTAAGACGGTAAAGTTCACTGACGCGCCGGCGTTGCGCGCGACGAGCGCTGGACAAACTCGCACGTGGCAATATGGCCACGATTTTTTGACTTCTTTCTTACGCTCAGCTGAAGCGTCAGGCGAGCTACAAGTCATCGGAGCTGATGACACTCCGGCAAAAGGCGCCTTCGCAATTGTGCGCTTTGCCTCTGAAGCCGATCGTCAAAAGCGCCAGGACATCACGCGACGGGCTCGTGGTGCGCGCGCTGTCGGCTTGCTTCTGCTCGAAACGGACGCGAACAAACAAACTCGCGAATCGGGCACAGCTCGCGTTCCGGAATTACCTGGACGAAGCATTGAGAGTTCAGCGGATTCGGGTTTTGTAGTACTGAATCTGAGCCAGGAGGCTTTTGATGCGATCGCAGCCCTGCCTGCGGGAACAAAAATTGACTTCGGAGGACCAACTCAGGTAACCGACTCGGGCGCGACCTGGAATGCAGTAGGAGTTCTGCGAGGGTCGGATAAGAAAGCCTCGCAAGAGTCGATTTTTCTAAGCGCACATCTCGATCATCTGGGTGTCTCAACTGACCCGGGCGCCTCCGATACTGTTTATAACGGAGCTGACGATGATGCTTCGGGTTGTGTCAGTGTGCTGGAGCTCGCGCGTGCTCTCGCGGCGGGGCCAAGACCGAGGCGCACAATCTATTTCATCTGCTTTGGCAGCGAAGAAAGAGGCGGCGCGGGCGCTCAATATTTTGCGGCTCACTCGCCCGTGCCTTTGGAAAAGACCGTAGCTGACTTGAACTTTGAGATGTTGGGAAGACCGGACGCGAAAGTTGCGGCCTCGACTCTTTGGTTCACGGGGTTCGAGAGATCGAATCTCGGACCAGAGCTCGCGCGGCGCGGAGCTCGCCTAGTTGCCGATCCGCATCCTGAACAGAACTTCTTTCAAAGATCGGATAACTACACTTTGGCGTTACGCGGCGTGGTTGCACACACGGTCTCGAGTTTCGGCCTGCACAAAGACTATCACCGTCCGAGTGATGAAGCTTCGAAGATAGACTTCCTGTTCATGACGCAGTCAATTAATTCGATGATCGCGCCCGTGCGATGGCTCGCAAACTCAACGTTCCGCCCAGCCTGGGAACCAGGAAAAGCGCCAACGAGGTAGGAAGTTTATCTGCAGATTACCCGGATGACACAGATGTAAGAACTAATCACGAATGACTGTTCCACTCCGTAGGAGTCGGATGTTCATAGCAACGGATGCACAACGAAGATCTGTCGTCGTTTCGGCGGGGCGGAGTCATCTTGATAAATACTCGGCAAGCAGAATTCCGCCCCGCCGAACGACGAGGATTTAATGGCGACGCCTCGGCTATAAACATTTCACCCCTAACGGGGTGGAACCGTTCTTCGTGATTGGTTCTTACATCTGCGTAATCTGCGGATAATCTATTCGCTATGAAGATTCAATACTTCAAAACACCGGCTGACTTGCGCAAGTGGTTTGAAAAGCATCACGAGACGGAGCCGGAGCTGCAGGTAGGCTTCTACAAAAAGGACTCAGGCAAAATGAGCATCACCTGGCCCGAGTCTGTTGCGCAAGCACTTTGCTTTGGATGGATTGATGGTATTCGTCGCAGTGTCGACGCCGACAGTTACACTATTCGCTTCACTCCAAGGAAACGAACCAGCACCTGGAGTTCCATCAACATCAAAATGGCTCAGGACCTGATTAAGAAGGATTTGATGAAGCCAGCCGGCCTCGCGGCCTTCGCAGCACGTCGAGAGAACAAGTCGGGTATCTACGCTTATGAACAGCGCGAGGCCAATATTCCCGAACCTTATCTCAGCAAGCTCAAAAAGAACAAAGCTGCCTACAAGTTTTTTGAAGAACAGCCGGCCGGGTATCGAAAGCAAATTTCCTGGTGGGTCGTAAGCGCCAGGAAAGAAGAGACTCGACTCAGCCGGCTCGCAAAACTAATCGAAGTGTCAGCTAATGGACGTCGACTGTGACTCTGGTGCCTCGCTGTTTGTAAACGACGCCATTCTTCATCACAAACACAACGTTCTGCAGGTTGTGAATGTCCTTGAGAGGATCGCCATCTACAGCCACGATGTCGGCCCACTTCCCGGTCGTCAGAGTTCCCAGGTTCTTGTCCCAGCCCAGCAACTCAGCACCGTTACGCGTGCCCGCAAGAATTGCTTCCATCGGCTCCATCCCACCCCATTCCACCATCAACACAAACTCGTGCGCGTTGCTGCCATGAGGAACCACGCCGGCGTCGGTTCCAAGCGCAATGCGAACTTTGTTTGCCAGTGCGAGTTTGATGGCGTGTCGCATAGCCGCGCCTGCGGCGAGTCCCTTTTCCGCGCGCAGACCTTTAAGTACTCCGCTCTTTGCGGCGCGCTCCACCGCCTCGCCCGCGGACAGGGTCGGCACTAAGAATGTTCCTTTCTCTTTCATCAGGCGGGCGCCTTCTTCGTCAAGAAAAGATCCATGTTCGATTGAGGCCACTCCGGCACGCACTGCAAACTTGATACCTTCCGCACCATGAGCATGAGCTGCGACTTTGCGCTCCAGCTTGTTCGCTTCTTCCACCAGAGCCTTCAATTCCTCGAAGCTGTATTGGGTGGCGCCGACTGCGTCGCCTTCAGAGAGCACGCCACCAGTCGCACAAGTCTTGATCACATCAGCTCCATACTTAATTTGATAACGAACGGCGGCGCGGATGTCAGTAGGACCATCGGCAACTCCATCGGCAATCGACTGGGGCAACAGGCCTGGTTTAAGTCCATTCTCATCACAGTGTCCGCCGGTCATTCCGAGCGCGTGTCCGGCTGACTGCATTCGGGGTCCCACCACCCAGCCTTCGTTGATGGCTTTACGCAGCGCCATGTCGTCAAAGGGTCCCGAAGCGCCGACGTTACGCACGCTCGTAAAACCGGCCATCAAAGTGTCACGCGCGTTGGCCACACTCAGGATTGCCGCGAATGATTCATAGTCTTTCACGGCCGCCATATCACCCTCAGGATCGCCGAGCACACGCCCAACCAGGTGTGTGTGCGCATCGATAAATCCCGGGAGCAATGTTACGTTTCCGAGATCGATGACCCTGGCGTTCGCGGGAATGCTAACTGAAGCAGCCGGGCCTACGGCTGTGATCCTATTATCGGTAACTACGATTACGGCGTTAGAAATCGGTGCCGCGCCTGAGCCGTCGATTAAGCGCGCCGCCTTCAGCGCGACCACACCTTTTCCTTCCGGGCGCTCCGGAGTTATGCCGCGGTTCTGACTTTGTGGAAAGGCACTAACGGCAATGCAGACGCTTACGACTGCGGTGGAGAGAGTTTTGCGGATGTTCACAGGAGCCTCGAGATTTGTGTTGAAATAGCGCGCGCATTGTAACGCAAACTGTTAGTTTGCGAATCACGTTGAATGAAACTGTCCCGATCAACGCAAACGAACAGTTTGCGTTACAATTCCTCCGCCAGTTTGAATAACTATCCGGGAGATCGCATGCCTTCACAACCAAAGCCGCCCAATCTTGAAAAGGAAATGATCAGGGCATCCAAGCACGGAGCAACCATCATGGTCATGGCGCTGCTCGCGAAGGACCCTGCGTTAATTTCAGCTCGAGATGTAGACGGTTCTACCCCACTTCACTGTGCCACCTGGAAAGGTCACGAGCGACTGGTTCAAGTCCTGCTCAAACATGGAGCCGACGTTAATGCGACCAACAACAATGATCACTGGGGCACCACTCCATTACATGCGGCGGCCCATGGCAACCAGCGCGCGATTGCTGAATTGTTGATTGCACACGGCGCCGACCTCAACGTAAAGAATCTCAATGGCCGCACTCCATTGCAGGAAACTGAATTCCACAAGGCCAAACCAGTAGCGAACCTTCTAATCAAGCATGGCGCAGCGTAAATCTCGCATTGTTGGCGTAGTGGTTGGTCTGCTGTCACTGGCTTTGCCGGTGTGCGCGCTGCTTCACCAGCACGATTCTCGTTATCCAGCACATTGGTGGACGCCGGTTTCAACTGAAGGCAAGCCAGAGTGGGAAATACTGCCTCAGGAAGCTGGACCGGGCGAAGTGATTTTGTCGAAACGAAACGAGTTGGGCCTGCTATCGAACTTTGCTGCTACACCGTTCACATATCGTGGTCGAAGATACGCAAGCCTCGAGGGATTCTGGCAGATGATGCTTTATCCGGAAGGGCCTCGCGATCCGCGGGCGCTGTTTCCGCGATTGGAATGGAAGTTCACTCGAGCCAAGGTGGCTCAAATGACTGCATTTGAAGCAAAGGCTGCGGGCACACTTGCGGAAGAGAACATGAAGAAGATGGGCATCAACTGGGTCACTTTTGAGGGCAAGCGATTTCGGTATCGCAGCCAGGCTCGCGGGGAACACTATCGATTAATCGTCGCCGCGACCTGGGCCAAGGTGGAACAGAATCCTGAAGTGAAAAAGGTGCTGCTCGCCACCGGTAATCTGATCCTGCGACCCGACCATCACCCCGAACCCAACGCCCCACCCGAATGGCGCTACTTCGAGATTTGGATGATGATCCGCCGCCAACTTACCCATCATTCCAGGATTTAGCCGCGGAAAAACGCGGATATAACACGGAACTGAAAATCCCCCCTGCGCAGCTGGGGGTGCTTTCAAGTCCTGCCTACACCCCGTGCTTGTCCGAAAGTTCTTAAATCCCCCCTGCGCAGCTGGGGGTGCTTTCAAGTCCTGCCTACACCCCGTGCTTGTCCGAAAGTTCTCGAATCCCCCCTGCGCAGCTGGGGGTCCTTTCAAGTCCAGCCTCCATCCAAGAACTTCTTAACCAGCGCTGTTGTTACCTTCCCCGTTGTCCCTGCGTAAGCAGACGGTTGCCACAAACTATCGATCCCGGCACGCACAAGAGCTTGAGGCTCATTCCTCCCAACAAAGTACTGGCCATTATTCAGCAACGACAGTGCACATTCTTCGATGCTTATCTTCGGCGGTATTCGAACCAACATGTGGGTGCGGTCGGGGACAATAGTTATTCTATCGATAGCAAATCCCCGCGCCGAAGCAACACGCAGCCAATAACTCGATAGCTCTTGTCCTAGCAACGAATCGAAAACTCCTCTTCGACGACAAGTCGAAAAGACTAAATGATGGCTTAGATCAAAAGAGGAGTGAGCACCGCGCAAGATACCTCCCGACTCAGCAACGTAACGATAGACAGGTGGCAGCAGGCGGTTCGCGTAACCATGATGCTCGGACTGGGCGTCAATATATGATTTGACAGTTGCGATCCGCACCCGACCGACACTCCGGGCGAGATATCCTCGCTGCCAAAAACCTGCACCTATAGAGGAATTTGATTTGATTTTCAGAATTACATCTGAAATTCGGTGAGTCGGCTTCAGACTGAGAAGTAAGCGCGCATGATCTGGGTAGAGCCGTGATTTCAGCAGGTGGTAGTCGTTACGCTCGCAAATTTCATGAAATGATTGTTGGATATGATCCGCTATTGGCTTGCGCCAGCGAGTGCGAAAACACAAGTAGTAGTGAAGCTGATAGGCCCACGAGAGCGTTGTGAATGGATCGAGATGCATCTTGCTCCTCCTTTAGGTAGGACTTGAAGCATCCCCCGGCGTCCGCCAGGGGGATTCAAGTGCGTTGCTTAGCGAGCCAGTTGTCGTAGGTGGGACTTGAAGCATCCCCCGGCGTCCGCCAGGGGGATTCAAGTGCGTTGCTTAGCGAGCCAGTTGTCGTAGGTGGGACTTGAAACGATCCCCCAGCTTGCGCAGGGGGGATTCAAGTGCGTTGCTTAGCGAGCCAGTCTCGGTAGGTGGGACTTGAAACGATCCCCCAGCTCACGCTGGGGGTATTCGGTGGTCTGCTGATAACTCTTACTTCCTTGAGATCACCAAATGCTGGATTGAGGGAGTCAAGGCGTGAATCTCGCTGTGCGCGAAGCCGGCGTTGGTGCACATCTGCTCAATCTCGCGAAAAGTGTAGGCGTCGCCGCTCGGTGTGCCTCCCAGCATGACTAAGGCAAAGCCGGCGGACTCAGGTGGCGAGATGCGATCGTCGTTGGGCACGAATTCCAAAATGACCGCTCGGCCATCCTCATTCAGAGACGCATGCACCTTGCGCAAGAGCTTTTCGTTAGTTGGTGGATCGAAGTGATGGAGGAAATTCGTCAGCAGTACAATGTCATAGCCGCTGCCAAAATCTGCGTCAAAAGCGCTGCCGGGTATGGTGCTATACCGGTCACTCACTCCAGCACGTTCAGCATTCTCTTTCGCCACCTCCAAAACGTTAGCCCAATCGAGTGCCGTTATCTCGACTTTTGGGTTCCGGGTCGCGAAACCCAAACCAAACAATCCATGACCGGCTGCAATGTCGAGTATCTTCAACTTCTTGTCCGCGTCCGGATCAACCAGTCCTGCGATCAGCTGAGCCGGCATAGCCATCATCGGCGCCATCGCTCGCGCGAACTTGACCCAGATCGGGTTCTCAGGCGCGACGGTCCCTTCATCTGAAACCACCGTTCCACCCTTCCTGACGGTGGCGGCGAGATCCTTGAATCCAGCCGTCAACTCAGGCGACAGCAGGAATTCGGTGACGCCGCCAAGGTATGCGGGCGATCGTCTGTCGAGAAACACCGCCGAGTCTTTCGTTAGTCGATACTCCTCCCCGTCCTTCTGAAGAAACTCCATCATGCATAGGTAATCGCACAAGATGCGGATACCGCGTTCGGAGGCTCCGCACGCTTGAGCAATTGCAGCCACGGTGGTATTTCCTTCGGCGATTTTCGAGAAGACGTCGAGCTCGATGGCGGCCTTGAGCGCCTCCGTACGCATGTACGAGTTGATAGTTGAAAAGAAAAGTTGTGGAGATGGTTGTTGTGGAGCTGGACTGGACATAATTGCACCTCGTTAGAAAATTAGGCACAGAGCATGAGCGCGCATAGAGCATAGTGCAAAGAGCAAAGGGGCGCACGCGTGCTGACGACATTGCTATTTCGGTGGTTTAGGGCTCTTGCCCTTCGCCCGCTTTCCTCTCTGCCCTTTGCTCTATGCTCTTTGCCCCTTACGGCGTAAACGTTCTAAAAAAATCGATGCCGGAATAATTCATGCGCATGGCTTTTCCATTAGTGATCGTATCGAAGACTACGCGCTCAGCTGCTGTGGCGCCGTCAGGCTGAAAGACTCCCGCAGTCTTCCCTATCAACGCTTGTTCACCGTCAAGCCATAGCCGGCCCTGGCGGATGATGACACGAGTGCTTCCATACCAGGGACTGTCTGAACGATAGTGCCCGGTAAAGGCTTCCCAATCTGCGTTGTGCCCAAACACCTTCGGACCAACATAACTATCATTCGCCCACCAGTCGCTTCCGTGAATGACCTCGACAACGTTGTTCTTGGCGTCGCGACCAAAGCCCATCGCAAACAATTCGAAGTCGGGATGTGGAACGATAAACCGATCGCGTCCGGCGGTCTCCAACACGAGTTGCCCGCCGTTGTGCTGCAGCATCAGGTGTGGCCCATCGGTCGTAAAGATCAACTTCTTGCCGTCTGAGTTCACAAACGTGCCGGCAAACTGCACGGCGTTTCTTACCTGATCGGGAGCAGGTGGGGGCGGCGGAAGTGGCGGCAATTCTTTTCCCGCTGCAGCTGCACTGAGCAAATCCAACGCGTATCGGGCTACTACAACCGGGCGATATCCATCAGCCAGTCGAGCGTTAACCGAAGCAAACACGCCGAAGCCGTCAGTCAGATCTGCGTACATCGCCGAACTAAAGGCCACCATGCCGCCCGTATGACGAAGCAGCGTGTGGCCTTTCGTCGTGCTGGTCCATAACCCGTACGCGTAGCTTGCGTCCTCTCCACGAAATGGCGCGGCGATGACCGGCTTCGTGAAAAGCTCGAACGCCTTGGGCGATAGCACACTTGCTCGCGAACCCCTGCCGCCATTGAGCAACATCGAAAGGTACTTGCACATGTCACCCGGCGTTGAAGCGACACTGCCTGCCGCTTCCGGAACTTCTATCCAGGGCGCTTCGGCGAGTTTACCCTTCAACGGAAAAGGCCGATCGTCATGAAGCGGACGATAACCTACCGCTATGCGCTCTCTCGCTCCGTCCGTAATCAGAGGCTCAGTAGCCGACATCCCCAGCGGCTGCAAGACACGTTGGCGGAGAGCTTCGGCGAATGGCCGCTTATCGATCGTCTCGAGCAGTAAGCCGAGCAGGTCATAGCCCAGGTTGCAATACGCAAACTGACTTCCCGGCTCTGAGCCGGTGTGCAAGGTTTGACTGGTCACCCGCAACAGCAACGGAACTGTTGGTAGTCCCGAAGTATGACTCAAAAGATGATGCGTGGTGATCGGTCCATATGTGGTCTCGACTTTGAGCCATGGCAAATAATCCTTGATCGGCTTGTGTAGATCGAGTTTCCCTTCCTCAGACAATTGCACAATGGCGATGCCGACGAATGACTTTGAGATCGAGCCAATTTGAAAAACCGTGTCCGGCGTCACTCGCGCACCGGTTTTCAGGTCCGCGAAGCCATACTGCATGGTTCGGAGCGCCCCATCTCGATTAGCAATTGCGACAGTCATCCCAGGCGCATTTACTTCTGTCATGTGGCGAGTGATGAATTCGTCGAGACGTTTGTAGACAGCTGAATAACGATCAGTTTGGGTTTCATTTTGAACGAGCACCCACGGCGCGCCTTGAGCTGTAAGTCGATTTAAGACGAACAACCCCGCTCCAGCTTTGGCTGTGGCCTTGAGTAGGTTCCGTCGTGTTATGCGAGTTGTCATAGTAATTGGTTCGTAGCGAACGGGTGTTCAGAGTTCAAACTTTAGTTTGCGGAAACACACGATACACAATCTAAGGATTGAACTCTAAACGCCGGTCATGACACGTGAACATTACGCTGCGGGCAAGCCTTTCCGGGCAATCATTTCCATCAACTCACAGAATCGATCCAACTCGCCGAGCGTGGTGTAAACATTCGGAGTAATTCGAATGCCCTTAAATTCCTCGTGCACAATGGGCGTCGTAAAAATGTGATGCTTGCTGAAAAGGTAGCTGCCGATGGCGCTCGGGTCCGTGCCTTCAATGTTGATGTTGGCGATTGCACACGACTGATTCGGATCGAAAGAAGTATTGAAGCGTACTTTCGGCACGTCCTTAAGTCGATTCATCCAATAACGAGAAAGATAGCGGAGCCGAGCTTCTTTGCGCTTGCCGCCTATTCCGTTGTGGAACAACAAAGACTCGCCGATCGCCAGCTTCGGCGCCGCCGAGTGCGTGCCTATCTCTTCGAACTTCCGAATGTCCGCAGCCTGCTTCGATTCAGCCGCCATCAATGGCCACAGCTTCTCGATCTTGTCGCGCTTAACATACAGGAGGCCGGTGCCTTTAGGTGAGTACAGCCACTTGTGCAACGAAGTCCCAAAGTAATCGCAGCCGAGGTCCTTCTGTTTGAAATCAAATTGC
>Ga0157380_10002510_pt1 | contig 12365 bp, 12 predicted proteins | sample S35metaG_FD_119757 | JGI IMG/M metagenome (GOLD analysis project Ga0157380, IMG submission 119757) | Switchgrass rhizosphere microbial communities from Kellogg Biological Station, Michigan, USA - S3-5 metaG | ecosystem: Host-associated > Plants > Roots > Rhizosphere > Soil | place: USA...
AGATAAGCCTGAATGGAATCAATTGCTCACCGGCACCGAACCAGTCGGCGAAGGTGAATGAAGGACAATAAGAAAGGGCCGGGTCGGAGTCGGATACAATACCGATGAGATCCTTTTGGGATGAGAATGCTCGTCCGCTCCATCACACTCGAATAACAACTTCAAGTTTGCTTGCTTTTCGCATCGGCAGAGTGCGACCATAGAATGACTCCCAACACACGTTCACCCATGCGCAAGGAGATTGTGAAATGGCATGGCGCTCAGTAAATCATTTTTCTGCACGCTTTGTTGCAGCCGCCCTCGTCTCATTAATCATGGCGACTGTCATGGGACAACACGGGACTCAGAAAGCGTGGGGGCTCGTTACTACCATCGAAGCCGGCACTAGTTCCGCACCCGAATCTCGGCTGGAACGAAGCAATTTCGATTTTGCGCGGGCGCAAAGCCTTAATACCTACACTGCTAGTGGCGAGATCATCGACGCCAGCACCGGTCAACCGCTCTCAGATATACGTTTGGTCTACGGCCAACCTCGAAGCGATTCCGACAACGGTGGCTTCATCAAATTCGCCTTTGCCAACAGCGGCAAACTGGGGGAGTTCAAGCTCGCCAACCTCAAGCCCGGCCACTACGCGATATATGTCGCGTCCAGTCTAAACAAGAGCGATCTGTATAGCGACCCCGTTACCTTCGACGTCGCGGACGCAGACGTGCCGGATCTGAGAGTTCTGGGTAGACATGGTTCCAGCCTGAGCGGCTTTCTGGTACCAGCGGGAGTTACTAACCCAGCCACCTTCGCGACGTTGTCGTCAGTGAAGCTGTTGGCTGCCGTGCCCAGTATCGGTAACCTTCGCATAGGTATAGTTAATTTCGCGACGATGAGACCGGACGGCAGCTTTCAAATTGCTGGTCTGAGACCAGGTAAAGCAGTTATTAATCTGAAGGCCGATGGCGATCTGAACGGGCTATCGATCTTGCGGATGGAACGAAGCGGTGTAGAGCAGAAACAGGGCATCGATATAAAGGCTGGCGAAGACATCGCGGACTTGAGGATCTATGTTGCCGACGGGACCGGCATTATTCGGGGTCGAGTGGAGTTTGAAGGAGCCCCATTGCCTGAAGGGACACGGATGCTGGCGTCAATTACCAATAAGCTACGCTTTTCAAACGGCTATGCGCAGATAGATAAAGAAGGAAATTTCGCATTCTTGGGAATTCCAGCGGGAACATATGAAATTACCCTGAACACCTATCACCCGCCTCCGCGTCAAGCCTTACGTTTGCTGCCAACCCTGAAACAGACGATCAAAGTAAACGACGCCGCGGAATCCCAAGTCCAATTTATGGTCCGGCTCGGCGCCTCCAGAGAGACGCAGTGATTCAAAACTGGACCTTCGGTGAATGTATCAAGCATTCAAACCTTGCGAATGAGTTACAAACTGATTCCGCTCCGATTGGGCCGCTTGAACGCTTCCTATTTTCGCGAGCAAGCGTGCTGGAATCAAGAAAAGTATCGGCTGGCACACCTTCCGCCTCGCTTACTCAACGATGCTCATTTCGAACGGTGAGAATGTGAAGGTGGTCTAGGAATTGATGCGTCACGCCAACAGCCGGTGCACACTGGACGTTTACAGCCAGGCGCGAGCCAAGCGTGAAGCACAACGGCAACTTACTCAGATGATCCTGCGTAAGGAACTGCCTTCTGAGATCAAGCTTCAGCGTAAAGATCCGGATGAGCGCTTGTAGAATGAATCGGGCTTCTAAGTGGATCATTTTGGATCAACGAGAGTGGTGACAAACTCTCCGAATTTGCAATTTTCCTCAAGAAAAATGGTATGCCCGTGGGGATTTGAACCCCAGACTCCTACCGTTTCAAGGCACCGTCTTACCTACGAAAACACCAATGATATTTAGGCATTTTCTAATAATTGGGAGTCCACCCGACCAATTACCCGACCAATTCGTTTTTCATCTGGTGCTGCGCGGCCAGTGCCGCAAGCAATCCCTAGATAGCTACCGATCTTAGGCTCAAGATTCCCCCAGTGAAAGAGAGTTCCGGAGCCAATTCGGAAACTCTTTCACTACTGTCCCAACGTTAGTTAGTTCGTTGGCTGTAGGTTATTGAAATTTCAAAAGTTAAGTCCGATGAAGCGAGAAAACGATTTGAATTCAAAATCAGCAAAATCGATGCTTCCGCAACTGGTGCGGAAGGAGATGGCTGATGAATGGTGGCAAATCGATCTTTTCACAACTGACGGACTTTTTACCTTGGACCCAGTTCCAGGAATGCGTCGCCCGTTACCAGGGCGACTACAAGCTCAAGAGCTTCTCCTGCTGGGACCAGTTTCTCTGCATGGCTTTCGCTCAGCTAACCTACCGCGAAAGCCTGCGCGATATCGAAGCTTGTCTACGTGCCAACCAGACCAAGCTCTATCACATGGGCATTCGCGGTCGCGTCTCGCGCAACACCCTAGCCAACGCCAACTCGGTCCGGGATTGGCGCATCTATGCCGACTTCGCTCATTTGTTGATTCAACAGGCCCGAACTCTTTATCGCGACGAAGAGTTCGGCCTAGCCTTGCAGCAAACTGTTTACGCCCTCGATGCCACCACTATCGACCTTTGCCTTTCACTGTTTCCCTGGGCCTACTTTCGCAAACGCAAAGGGGCAGTGAAACTGCACACGCTGCTCGACCTGCGGGGCAATATTCCTACGGTAATCATCATTACCCATGGCCTGATTCACGATGTCAATATTCTCGATCAGCTAACTTTCGAACCCGGCGCTTTCTATCTAATGGACCGGGCCTATCTCGACTTTCCACGCCTGCATCGGTTACATCTGGGCTCAGCTTTCTTCGTCACCCGCGCGCGCAAACGATTCGATTGTCGCCGGCTCTACTCAGCGCCGGTAGACAGAACTACGGGTATCATTTGCGATCAAATCGTTTCGCTCACCAACTTCTATCCGCGCAAAGGCTACCCCGACAAACTGCGTCGCATTCGTTATTTCGACTCTGCTCAGGACCGGCGGCTGATCTTTCTGACCAACAACTTTACCCTGCCACCGCTAACCATCGCCCAGCTTTATCGCAGTCGTTGGCAAGTGGAGTTGTTCTTCAAATGGATCAAGCAACACCTGCGCATCAAGAAGTTTTACGGCATTTCAGAGAACGCGCTGAAAACCCAAATCTGGATCGCTGTCTCGATTTATGTGCTGGTCGCAATTGTCAAAAAGCAGCTGCAGCTCGAAGGCAGCCTCTACAGAATTCTACAGATCCTGAGTGTTACCATTTTCGAGAAAACCCCGATTTTCGAGGCACTTTCCTTGTCAAATTGCGATTTGGAGTTAACTACTCCTTGCAAACAATTGATCCTGTTCCATTAACGTTGGGACAGCAGTGTCGCACAATAACTCATCAAGCCCGCACATTAATGGTAGAGAGCTGGGTGTTGCTTTTGCCTCTTCGCCAATAACGTGCTCAAGAAGAGTGGCACGGCTTCCAGCCTCCACCGTCTCCGGCGGTTGATCTGGCCTTGACCCAATTGCAGATCCAGTGAGTTCCTCGCAAGCTTGACTCTCATCTGTAACGCAAACAGTTAGCTTGCGATCGATTAATGACATGTGACACCCGCGCAAGCTAACCGCATGCGTTACAAAAACCGGAGTTAGGACACTAAACAGTTAGAAGAAACCAAGGAGGAGAAAACTATTGACATCGAACCTAGCTTGTAATAGGGTGCGCTCGCCTTTAGGACATTCAGGGCTGAATTCTCACGAGCACCTGCTTCCTCGCATACTCGCCAAATCCAGCCTTCCCGACGATAGCCACTGTCATGTGGACGAAGCAGTGGTGTTGTGTCCCCAACGTTCTCGAAACTTCTTACTAGCTCACCGGTTGCGTCTCACAACACCAACCGGGTTTGCTTAAGAGTTCAATTGCCGTGAAGGGCTATCATGTCTAACTTTTATTTCTTCACCGATCCGGCTCTGCTTAATTCGCAAGGGGCAGCCCAAGCTTTCGGACCTGCCGGAGTTTTAGCAGCCAAGGACCAATTCCACGTTACCGACTTGCATACCTCGTCGGCCGCTGACATTCCCGCGGTCGCGATTTGCGACGGCGTCTTGTGCGCGCAGGAGGACGATCAGGGAACGCTGACTCTGATTCTAAAACCGTCGCAAGCACCGCCGTTTGAAGCGCCGGTTGTCAGTTATTTCATCTACAAGGGTGTTGCCAAAACCTCACTGCTGAACGGCGATCAAATCCTTGATGAAACCGCTTCCAAGGCCACGGACTTCACCAAGAAATCGCGACCGAATGGAAGAAGCAGAACACGAATAATTTGGCTGGTTCACGAGCGGCCCTCGGTCTCGATCGCGACGCCGGCTTCGTACATGTCGACGGCGCGAGCCAGATCAATATTTTCACGGACAACGATCCCCTCGATCGACTTTTTAGTTACCCGCACAAGACCGTGCAGTTGCCCACCGTCGCTGCCGGCGACGTCATCGGTTCTTTCCAAAGTAGCTGCGGCTTCGAAATCGTACTGCGTCGGCTGGGTTACAAACCGCAGCTTGAGTTTGCGAGAAGCGCGGACAGCAAGATTTCTGTTATGTCGCTGGCGGCCAATAACAATGGCGCACCGTGGCTGGCGGATGACTATGCCTTCTTCGCGCATTGGCATGCGAAGGAGCAGGTGCTCGCCTTTATGGACCCTTGTGCCTTCTTCGGTTCGTTCGTACAGGCCAAACTCTAAAAGAAATCGGGAAACAGCGCCAGCAGGATCAAAGGCAGCGACATCTATCAGGAGATCTTGCAGAAATTCGCGAACCGGAATATTGCCTGGCTCGACATCCGCAACAACTACAGCTACTCCTACAATCTATTCGGCCTTTATGATGACACGATCCGCTTCGTCGCGCACAACGATGCGAGCGAGACGAACGACATCAATAATCGAACTTGACCGTTTACTAAAGCGAGTTTTTTCTTGAGAACTTTCCAAGCTTCGCGGGAGGTGTTTTCTCATGATTGGACTCCCACGCACTGATGCTTACTCACCGCTTCGTATCACTAAATTTGACGAAGCGTTAGCGCCACGCTGCCAAAACAAGTTAGACCCGAGAGTGGAGATTGTCTTGAGCCTCATTCAAGAGCGCTACGGCGAGACGCTGACGCTGCAGGCGTTTTCTAGTGAGGTGCACCTAACTAGAGAGCATCTGTGCCGTCTGTTCAAGGCAGAAACCGGCGTGTCACCGTTAAAATATCTCAAGACCGTCCGGCTTGAAAAGGGTAAGGAACTCCTCGAAAACACTCTAATGAGCGTTAAGGAGATTACCCACAAAGTTGGAGTAAATGACCAGAGCCATTTTGTCCGAGACTTCAAGATCTTCTATGGCGTAACACCAACTCAACACAGATCTAAGAACTTCCTTACTAAGAGTCCGCACCGGCATACGACTTAAAGTCATATCAATTTTCGCTAAGAGATGTCATTTTCGGCTAACGAATTTTCATTGCAGGGCTCTACGATTTGTAATGCAATGGGTTAATTCAAAACTGGCCCACTTCAGTGAAGAACCACGCTTAGCAATTGCGCCGGACCCGATCGAACTAAGCGTTGGATTATGCGTTAACCGTTTTCAATGTAACGCACTTATCGCCGTTTGCCAGGCAGAGCAACTTCGAGCAGAGCGGCGCTGGGCGGGCCTCGTGAATATTACGCAAGATACTTCATCAATGGGATTGGTCCAATTGAAACGAAATTACCGGCCGGTTACAAAGGAGAAGCTCACGGCGCAACATTCGATCACTGAGCCTGTCGTGCTCCCGATCAAGCTTCATATATTTGAGCCCGACGGGCGCCACTTTGCTTTCGACGTTCGCACCTATGCGATCTTGAAGATTGACACCAACGTCGGAGACTGGAAATGCAACGAGTCGCGCTAATAACGGGCGCATCCGGAGGGATCGGCACATCAATCAGCAAGACGCTGAGCAAAGCTGGTCATGATCTAATCCTGATAGGCCGAAATGAGGAGCGCTTATGGCGGCTTAAGTCAGACCTCGCAAACAACCAACCGAGCACCGTCATTGAAACATATAGCTGCGATGTCTCGCAGTCTGCACAAGTAACGGCTCTGATGAAGGGTCTGCAGAAAAGAAATCTGAAATTGTCGGTGCTGGTCAATGCAGCCGGTGTCTCCGGGGGAGGAATAACGGCAGAGGTGGACGATCAGCTTTGGCTCAACGTAATCAACACTAATCTCAACGGAACATTCTTCGTGACTCGAGAAGCCTTGCGTCTTGGCCGGATCCAAAAAGGTGGGAGGATCATCAATATAGCGTCGACCGGCGGCAAGCAGGGGGTCATCCACGGAGCCCCCTACTGTGCGTCCAAGCATGGAATGATCGGTTTCACCAAGGCGCTCGGTCTCGAGCTTGCCCGCAACGGCTCGGGGATTACGGTTAATGCGGTGTGCCCCGGTTTCGTCGAGACGGAAATGGCAGAACGCGTGCGCGCGCACTACGCGCGCATATGGGGCGTTGACGAGAATGAGGCGCGCCGCCGCATCGAGGAGCGTGTGCCGATTGGACGTTACATCGACCCGGACGAAGTCTCGGCCATGGTGGCCTACGTGGCTTCACCATTAGCTGCGGGTGTTACCGCGCAGGCCCTCAACGTCTGCGGCGGACTCGGGAATTACTAAGGTGGGCATCCTACGCGCGGTTCCACCGACCCCTGACATCGATTTGTGGATCATATCTCTCGAGGAGAAAGACATGGTTGCGGACAGGTTTCTTGACGATAGCGAGAAAGCGCGGTCGGCGCGCATTCTTGTCCCAGCCCGGAGGCGTTCATTTCTTTTTCGCCGTGCGGTGCGGCGGCATGTGCTTAGGCAGTATTTGAACGATTGGCAACTCGAGCATACGCCGGAAGGCAAGCCGCATATCTGCGGAGCGCCGCTTTACTTCAGCGCAAGCAACTCGCTGGACCTCTGTGCGGTGGCCGTTTCGGCTGGAGAGATCGGCGTAGACATTGTCGCCTCATCGAGTAGCGTGGATCTCTCAGGCCTGTGCGCACGATTTGTCCCCCGCTTCGTGGAAGCTGCGATGTGCCCCGAGGCAGTGCGACAAGCGACGGGTCGTTGGCATTGGGCACAGTTTGAAGCAAGGCTAAAGCTCCGCGGTGAACGCGTGTTTGATGCGCTGACGTCGGTCGCCGCAGAGTCCGGCACAACGTACTGCCACGAGGTTGTCGTAGCTGCCGCAAGTTATGTTTGCGCCATCGCTCGATCGGTCCCGTTTCGTCTTGCACGGCTGGAGATCCTGCCGTTCGCGAAAGTCACAGCAAATGCGGAATAGGCGAGTTGTCGATCTGAGCGTCAGCATCGATCCAGCGCATTGGGAGCCGGAGCCGGTCACGCGTGTTGAGATCTCGCACCAGGCCGGCGCCGATCTGCTGGGCAAGAGCTATATGCACTTCACGCCGCTGTCATGGTGGCGCAAATTGGCGCTACGTATCGTGCGGCGCGGCAAATACTTTATTGATCACCGGGATTTCCCCGACGGCATGGGCCTGTCTCTCATGTTCTATCGACTCACCACTCATACCGGCACGCACATCGACGCACCTTACCATTATGGTTGGCGGGAGGGGAGCACACGGCTACCACGAACGGTAACAGAAATACCGCTTTCATGGTGCTACGGTCCTGGTCTGGCACTTGATTTCAGGGACGAGTGCGGCGTGATCGATGCTGAGGCGATGTCGCGAAAATGCGCAGAGATCGGACACGACCCGCAGCCCGGCGATATCGTGCTGATAAACACAGGCGCGTTTACCAAGCTCGGCGGCCGTGACTATTTCACTGACTATCGCGCGATCGGCCGCGATGGGGTTGCCTGGCTCTTCGAGCGTGGCGTGCGCGTAATCGGCACTGACGCGTTCAGTTTCGATCCTCCCTTCGTTGAGATGATCCAGGCATATAAGAAGAGCGGCAACAAGGATACCCTCTGGCCCGCACATTTCTATGGCCGTGACCACGAGTATCTTCAGATCGAGCGGCTGGGCAATTTGGGCGAGCTGCCGGGTGCGACCGGATTCATGGTCTGCTGCTTTCCGATCAAACTTGAAAAGGCTGACGCGGCATGGAGCCGCGTCGTCGCAATCCTCGATGACGAAGAGCAATGACGCGCACCGCATTCAACCGACACTGCTGTTGGCGAGCGTGGCGTGAAACCCAAACTAAAGGCGACAAACTTTAAGGAGGAGTGCCCCATGCTGATCGATATGCTCGAGAGAACGCTGCCATACCCGAACAAATGCCATCTCCCATTTATTCTTTATCCACCCGGAATGCACCGCAACCACGAGGGCAGTGAGTTCCTCAAACGGATCAACTTGGACCAGCAAGGCGGTGACACGGTTCTCTATATAGGAATTCCCTTCTGCCGGACGCGCTGCAAATCGTGTCCGTATTTCATTTCGGCGCTCCCACACTCCGATCAAGCCCGGCACGAAGATGCGTTTGTCGATGCGCTGGTGAAGGACATCCGCAACTGGGCTCGCTTCCCTCGTTGGAAAACTGGTTTGATACGGACCATCTTCATCGGCGGCGGCACCGGGAGCATTCTCGGCACTGAGAATTTAAAACGCGTGATCAACACAGTGTTCGAGTGCTTTACCGTCGCGGACGACTACGAGATGACGCTGGAAGGCAATGCCCGCGACTTCACCGAAGATAAGATCAGTTATCTCGTCAACTCGCCGATCAACCGCGTCAGCCTTGGCGTCCAGTCGTTCCAGTCTGAGGTGCTCGAGATCATCGGCTCGCCTCACGCCGCCGAAGAGAGCATTCGCGCGATCCGTGCGCTGCAGGACCACGGCTTCGAGAACATCCAACTCGACCTACTCTACAACCTGCCGGGCCACACGATGGACATTTGGCGGCGCGATCTCGAGATACTGACTGAGATAGGTATCAAGCACTTCACCATCTACCTCTACCGCATTCATAAGGATTCACTACAGGCCAACCTCATCCGGACAGGCCAGGTGCCGCAGCCCGCCGATCCGGAATCGCCCATGGCCAAGGCGATGTACCGCGAGTCGCGCGAGATCGCCGAATCGATGGGTTTCCACATGTACATGGTGGACCACTTCTGCAAGCCGGGCTTCGAGAACATGTACAACCACTGGAACTGGAAGGTCTATGTGGACACGCTCGCGATTGGTCCAGGATCCTATAGCTATTTCGACGGATATCGCCTCGGAACCGAGGGCGACGTCGCGAAATACATCGAGACCGTGAACCGGGGAGAATTTCTGATCAGCTCGGTGAGCGATCGACTTTCGCCGCGCGTGGAACGTGAGCGCTACATCATCTTTGCTCTTCTCTACTACGAGATCGAATACGCCTACTACGAGAGCAAGTTTGGCACGGATTTCCGAAGCGATTTCGGCCCCGAGATCGCGCGGCTAGTGCGCAAGGGTTTGGTCGATATCGACGAAGAACGGATGTGGCTCACGCCACTCGGTCTCGAATGGCACCTCAATGTGATCATGGAATTCTTTAACCCCGCTTTCTGGGGTGATGAGGCGTCGCTGCAAGAGCCGAACTGGTCGTTGAACGGCGTGATGGTCGAAGTCGGGGCACGTCCACGGTCCTATTGGTTGGGGGAGAAGCGCGAGGTCTTCTTCGCGCCGGCTTGAGGCAGGGATGATGAAATTCTGGTGCGGTGTCGCGTCGCGTGATCATGTCCAGCGCGGGCTCGCCTGCGGCTTCTGCCAGGCCGGCCACGGTCGACGTGCACCGCTCGCGCGAATGGCGGCAGGGGACGGCATCGTCTTCTATTCGCCGACGATCGAGTTCCGTGGTACCGAGCATTGTCAGCGTTTTTCCGCCATCGGAACGATTGTGGACGAAACGCCCTACCAGGTTGAGTTGATCGAGGATTTCGCGCCGTTCCGCCGTAACGTTCGATACTTCGACGCGCGCGAGGCTGATATTCGTCCGTTGCTCCATCGGCTCGAATTTACGCGGGGCACTCGCAACTGGGGATACAAGTTCCGCCTCGGGCATTTCGAACTGTCCAAGTCCGATTTTCGCATCATCGCCCAGGCGATGCTCCCCGATACATGGGCGGAGGCATTCGATTGGAAGGAGGCGCCCAAACGTGGCGTGAAGAAATAGGAGCGCAGGCAAACATGGCCCGACGAAAGGTAGTAGTCACAGGCTGCGGGGTTATCGCGCCGAACGGCACCGGCGTGAAGCAATTCTGGCGAAATGTCGCTGAAGGCGTGAACGGCGTGACTCCATGTCACGCGCATGTGAAGCACGGCTTTGCGAGCCGTGCCTACGGCGCGGTGAAGGACTTCGAACGTTTCGGGCACGGAGTTCCGCGGAAGATATCTGTACGCCGCGGTCGTCACGTGGAATTTGCGCTCGCCGCAAGTTCGATGGCGATCGAGGACGCCCGAATCGATACTGACACACTCGACACCGATCGATTCGGCGTAGTGATCTCCACTGCGATCGCCGACGCGGGATCGATGGAACGCGACCTGCTCTTCCTCACCGACGACGGACGCATCTCGGTCGACGCGACCCGGGCCGAGGCGCGGTTCGCCGACAGTTTGGATTTTGGTCGCGCGGCTCGCGAGACGGCCCTGCGCTTCAATGCCAGGGGAACGGTCACCACGATTTCGACCGGATGCACGGCGGGCCTCGACGCGCTCGGCTTTGCGCTCGACGAGATTCGCGAGGGTCGAACCGATGTGATGCTGACCGGCGCAAGCGAGGCGCCGCTCTGCCCTTTGGCAATCGGCTCGTTCGACGCGCTGGGCGCGCTATCAACGCGAAGCTGTGCGGATCCGACGGAAGCCTCGACGCCTTTCTCCGCCGATCGCGACGGGTTTGTTATCGCCGAAGGATGCGGAATGATGGTGCTCGAATCCGAGGAACATGCTGCCGCGCGAGGCGCGCGCGTCTATGCCGAGCTGGCGGGATTTGCCTCCGTCAACAACGCTTACCACATGACTGATCTCGCACCGGATGGCCTGGACATGGCGCGATGCATTTCACTGGCGCTTGACGATGCCGGCTGCGATCCCGACGTGATCGATCATGTCTCGGCCCATGGCAGTTCGACGCCCCAGAACGACATCAACGAGACTGCGGCAATAAAGTGCGTGTTCGGCGCGCGCGCGAAACACATTCCGATCAACTCGCTCAAGTCGATGACCGGCCACGCGCTTTCCGCGTCGAATGCGATCGAGGCAATCGCGGTCTGCCTGGAAATCCATAACGGGCTGATCCATCCGACGATCAACTATCGACGCCCGGCCGAAGAATGCGACCTCGACTATATCCCCAATGTCGCGCGTCCAGCGAGAATCGGCGCCGCGCTCAAGCTTGCGAGCGGCTTTTCCGGCATTCATAGCGTGCTGGTTATACGGGCGGTAACCGGATGGTGATACGGATAGCCATCACCGGCGTCGGGGCGTTAAGCCCTTACGGTAGCGACCTCGCTGAGATTTGCGCGGGAGCGACGCAGCCACTTGATCGGTTCGCATTAGTGAAGGGACCAGACTCCGCGCGATTCATAAATGACCGGCGCAAACGCAAGCTCGATCGCTTCACCGTGCTCGGGCTTTGCGCCTCAGGTATGGCGCTCGAGGATAGCAAGCTGATGGCGAGTGGAATCGCGCCGGAGAGGCTGGGCATCTTCGTCGGTAATTGCCTCGGTGGTTGGAGCTTCACCGAGCCTGAGCTTCGGCGTCTTCATACACAAGGCGTCGGTGGAATGAGTCCCTATGTCGCGACCGCGTGGTTTCCAGCGGCGGTACAGGGACAGATCTCATTGGCATATGGAATCAAGGGCCATTCAAAGACTTTCTCACACGACATCGCCGGCATGACAGCGCTCGGTCAGGCGATGCGCGCGATCGCAAATGGCCGCGTCGATGCGGCGGTGTGCGGCGCGACCGAAAGCCTTGACAGCGACTATCTGCGCGCGGTGCTGGCCTTTGGTTCCGGCGCGAAGTACGCAGAGGGCGCTGCCTTCCTCACTCTCGAAAGCCTCGATCGCGCCACAGCGCGCGGCGCCCGAGTCTATGCCGAGCTGACCGGATATGCGGAGCGCTTCGCCGGGGATCAGAACGAACAACGCGCGTGCGCGCACCGAACTGTCCGTGAAGCGATGCCAAGTGACAGTGCGCTCGTGATTCACTGCGGCGAGATCGGCGAAGAGACACGAAGCCCCTTCGTGCAAATGTTCGCGCTGTCCGGAGTGCTCGAAGTTGTTTGCACCGCGTGGAGACTGGGGCAGTGCCCGTGCGCAAAGGCCCTGGACCAACCA
>Ga0157380_10002511_pt1 | contig 12365 bp, 12 predicted proteins | sample S35metaG_FD_119757 | JGI IMG/M metagenome (GOLD analysis project Ga0157380, IMG submission 119757) | Switchgrass rhizosphere microbial communities from Kellogg Biological Station, Michigan, USA - S3-5 metaG | ecosystem: Host-associated > Plants > Roots > Rhizosphere > Soil | place: USA...
CGAATTTACGCCTAAAAACAGAGTTACGGCAGTGTGGCACACCTAGGTGTGCCACACTGCCGTAACTAGTTGATTGTCTGCGGCCCCAGGGCCATTTTAACATAATTTCAAATTTCAGGGAAATACTCTCCTATTGAAGCTCCCGCAGGATTTTCAGGCTATGGACTTCCTTCAAGGATTCCACATGCAACTGGTAGTATAGGACCAATTGATCGATAAGACGCTTACGAATATCGTGGGAAATTTCCGCTTTTCCTATAGGCCCGGCAGCCATGATTGCAGCAAGCGATTGTAAATCCTCCATGGGCATGAGGTAATTGTGTATAGGTTTATGGTGAACAATATGTCCCTCCATGAGATCCAGGTATTTTCCTTCGGCTCCTGCAGTTGGCATCTCCATACCAAATCCAAGAAAATGTGACAGCGATACCAGGAACCTGATCAAGAAGTCCCTATCAAATGCACCAGGCTGATCATATCCGACAAGAGCATCATGAAGGAATTCGAATAGTTCAGGATGTGGGTCGGCGGTCGTAATACTTTTGCTGCAAATCTCAGCCAGGCAGGTGATCACAGAAGATTTACGCATATCAAAAGGAATCGTTTGCCAGGTGTATTCCAGCCTGGCTTCTTTGATCCGATGGATTTTTCGATGATCCTGATGATAGGCAACCAGCTCAAGTAGGCTGAGCAATTGCAAAGATGAAGCATTAGTAGTCGCTTTTGCTTTGCGTACACTATTGATGATAAACGTCTGGTGGCCCTTTTGTTCGGTGTACATATCTACGATCAAGCTGGACTCGCCATACTTGACTGTGCGTAATACAATGGACCGTGTCTGGTAGATCAAGGTTGAAATATCGGGATAAACACCGAATACTGAATTTAAACCGTTATCCGTGTGATGAATAAAAAAGTAAAACAAACATCAGCATATTAGGTTATAATTGCCGAAGATTTAAAAACAGAATAAAAATACCTACACATGAAAAGAACGTCAACCGCATCCTGGCTTGGTTCAGGCAAGGAAGGCAAAGGCACGATGACTACACAATCCGGCCTCCTCAATACAGACCAGTACAGCTACAAGACCCGTTTTGAAGACGGTATTGGTACCAATCCAGAAGAACTAGTAGCTGCTGCACATGCAGGCTGTGTGTCCATGAAATTGAGTTTTGTTCTCGGAGCAGCCGGATTTACACCTACATCTATTGAAACAGCATGTACGGTAAACCTTGAAGGAGGGGCAATCATCGAAAGCCATTTAGATATCAAAGCCGTAGTACCTGGTATTGACAATGCAAAATTTCAGGAATGCGCGGAAGAAGCAAAAGCAACCTGTCCAATTAGTAAATCGCTAACTGCAGCGATTACAATGGAGGCTAAGCTGGTTTGATAATTTTTACTGAAAGCTGATAGCTTTCCAAGACCACTCTATTGAAAGAATATCAAACGGAAGGCAATTACGTACCTGGTCAATGCAACATCGGGCCCGATGAAATCCGGAAACGAATGCGCATAGGATATATAGGCCTTGTGCTGATGATCCTGTTTGTTTTCCTGGCAGAGTTTTACGCATTTCCTCAAATCTGGAAAATTGGTCTATTTGCTCCTGCGGTCTATGCCTTTTCCGGTTTTATTCAAGCCAGGCAAAGATTTTGTTTCTTATTTGGCTTTATTGGAGTCTTTAGTATTGCTGGAAGGAAGGCCAGAGTGGGTGATGATCTGAAAATCAAAAAGGACCGTAACAAGGCTTTGGGCATAGTAGCTCAAGTCTTCATAAGTAGTTTGTTGGTCACCTTAGTATACTATTTCCTGACTGCTGGTTAATACTGATTTATCAGTATAGTCACCTGCGATTATACCGGATAACTTTGGTTTATTAAAAAAAGTGGATATGAAGCAAAACTTACCTTCCCAATCCAAAGGCATCTTGTTTCCTGGTTTTAAAGGATGGATATATCTATTCTCAACCTTCAGCTTTCTCTTCACTTCCTGCGCGCGCTATTATTATGCTCCTAACAGCGCTAACATTCCTTTGTTGGCAGAAAAAGAAGCTCAGATTAATGTGCAATATCTTGCAGGCGGAATATCAGATGGAGGTGAATGCCAATCTGCTTTCGCCATTACATCCCATTTTGGCGGGATGCTCAATATGATGTTGAATGGAGGTAACGGTGAAGACTTAATTTATTCGTCTCAGTCTAAAACAAACATGAGTTATATTGAAATCGGAGCAGGTTACTTCACACCAATCAAGTCTAACGCTATTGTTTTTGAAACCTATGGAGGAATTGGAACAGGTGGGGTAAGAAACGAACATGATCCGGGCAACTCCAAGGTCAGGTTTACAAAACTATTTATTCAACCCAACATTGGCGTAAAAAGCAAAAATATTGAAATTGGAATTTCATCGAGATTTAGTTGGACTAATCACAGGGTAATTATTACCGTTCCTCCGGAAAATGAATACTTCTACGAATTGGAGAATATAATAAATAACCCATCCTCCATTTTTTGGGAACCCGGAGTCGTCTTTAGAGCGGGAGGAAAGAAATTTAAAGTTCAGGTGCAATATACTGCCTCTGTAAACCTGTCGAATTCGGAAGATGCTATTACACAGGAAAAAGGTTATTTTGCCTTTGGCTTTAACTTCCCTATTCAATATATACCAAAAAGCCAGTAATGATAACTATATCGCCTGCGCTAAAACTGGAAGTATATAAACGAACTACTACTCTCCTGGCTTAAAGCCAACGCTAGCAACATCAATGTCCATGCAATTGTCAAAACCCACCAAGGGATTTTATATGCCAATTGGAGTACTGATGAATTCCTCATCCACCAATGCGCAAGCACCATCAAAGGAATAATAACACAAATCTTAATAATGGCTAGTGTGGTCAATAGAGGTGTTGCCTCACCAACGATCCCAAACATCGAACCAAGCATAGTCCATGCCTGCGTGAAAGTAGTTGCCCGGAAAAAAACCCAGGTCACATTGACCAGGAAAAAAGTGAATAATGCATAGATAAAGGCAGTTGATGAACTACTAGCTGTAACTCCTGCAACAGAAACATCCGGGGCATCTTTATTTCCATTCCATTTGTCTTTGATAAATTTCTCAACCCACAAATAAAATCCATGGAGGCCTCCCCAAACCACAAAGGTCCAACTTGCACCATGCCATAAACCACCAAGTAACATGGTGATCATTAAATTAATATACGTTTTACCTTCTCCTTTTCGATTGCCCCCAAGTGGAATGTAGAGATAATCTCTTAACCAAGCTGAAAGCGTAATATGCCATCTCCGCCAGAAATCCGAAAAACCAATAGCCGCATATGGATATTTGAAATTTTCCGGCAAAACAAAACCGAGGCAAAGCGCTACCCCTATAGCACACGTTGAGTACCCTGCAAAATCAAAAAAAATCTGTCCTGAAAAAGCAAGAACACCCATCCACGTATCCAGTGTAGGCAATGCACCTGTTGCTCCAAAGACATCATTTGCAGTGCCTGCCAATTGTCCATCCGCAAGAACAACTTTCATAAACAACCCAAGTGTCAACAACATCAAGCCATCAAACATTTGCTTCGTCGTAGCGCTTCTAGGCGTTTCAAATTGAGGAACGAGTTGAGGTGGACGCACTATAGGCCCAGCTACAAGGTGAGGAAAGAAAGTAACAAACAAGGAAAAGTCAAGCATTGATTTTACAGGAGCGCTACGTTTTTGATACATATCAATTGTATAGCACAACGTAGTGAACGTATAAAAAGAAATCCCGGCTGGTAAAATGATATTCGGTTCTGCCGGGCTGAATTCGATTCCAATGAGATTGACCAGGCTCACAAAATTTTCTAACAGGAAAGTACCATATTTAAAAAAGCACAACATGCCCAGGTTACCAATGAGACTCAGTACCAGCAATAATCTTTTCTTGGTTACATTCTCTTGTGTATACAAAGCACGCCCAACAAAAAAATCCACAACGGTTGACAACCAGAGCAACAAAATAAATGGAGGATTCCAGGCTGCATAAAAAATATAACTCGCCAGGAGCAAGTTGATCTTCTTAACCCTCCATGACAAAGGAAGATTGTGAAGGATCAGGATGATGATGAAAAATGCTATGAAGGTGTAGGAGTTAAAGACCATGTAGAGGGAATTTGCCTGGGGAAAGTTTAGGAGGTTAAGGGTTAGGAGGTTAGAGGTTATGGTTTATCAACTCATATACTACTCATGTTCGGAAAGTTCCAGCCTTTCTCTTTAAGCAACCTGATCAAATGCTTTGTATAATCACTTGCATCCGTAATCTTAAGATGTGAAAACTCTGGGCATACATAGTGGCTTGTTTCGGGATAATCCTGATAATGTATTCCCTCGCAGCCGGTAACAGCCAGAATTTGATCCCAATATTGCTCTCTCGGAAAACCTTTCATTTCTTTTTCCAGCATCGGCCCGCTTGAAGGAGTGCGTACAAATAAAATTTTCCCTCCCCTTGCTTGGATCTTATCCGTCGCGACTTTGATAGTTTGCAACAATGAATCCAAAGGACCTCCGCTGATTGGTGGGGTCTTGTTTAAGCTTCCAAATAAAGCCCAGATGGCGCGTTGCTTATTGATCTGGTTGGTATCCGCCAAAAACAAAGGCCCCATATATTCCTGTCGGTCAAATTGAACTCTGTCAAAATCACGTGGGAAAATAGGTCCCATCATCACACCTGGTCTGCTGGGGATTTCAAGTTGGTCAAGCATGGCATTAAGGGAAAGGTCATCCTTGTCAAGGAAGACAAAAGTAGATTCCATGGGTTTATTCAGAAAAAAACCTGCTCGCTGTGCAGGTGTAATCTCATCGTAATACTTGATGGCCGTCTCTGGCCGGTTACGATTTTGAGGATTGGTTGAAAAAAATAAACCTTCAGTTACATCTATAATCAGCTTTCCTTTGAATTCCAAGTCATCAGCCAAGTGATATAATACTGTAAGAGGAGTACTTCCTACACAAGCCAATTGAACCGGATCATCACCCGTGACAGATTTCCAAGTATCTGTATCAAGATCAAATTTGATCCTTGATGAACCAATAAAAACTGTAGCGTTGCTCATAGGCTGGTATACCCTGTCACGGTGATAAGCCCATAATGGCCCGCCATCATCAAAGGAATGATCTACCCCATCTTGTCGAAGATAAAATTCCCAGGAAAGGATACTCACGATAAAGAGCATAGCTGCAACAATAGCAGACCGCTTAAGTGATGTGGATGTCATTAGCTTCTTTTTGTAGTAATAATACTATAGTCACTAAAGATCACTATTCTTTCCGAATTATATAATTTAACGCAATTAATTGGAATCCTCAATTACCTGGTAATAGTTGAATTGGCTCCTCACCAAATTAAATGCAACTTATTACCAGGTATTTTTAGCATAAAAAATAGGTTATTTCCTCTCTCCCAAGTCCTTGTCGGTTTTGACAGGGGCTTGCTTTTTATAATAGGGTGCGGATTTATGCAATAAGTATCATTTGCAAAATATAAACTCCTGCTCCCGCAAGGAATCCTGCTAGCGCAAGCAAGGAAATATTTTTCAGGTACCAGAAAAAACTGATTTTCTCCAATCCCATGGCGGCAACACCAGCGGCGGATCCGATAATCAGCATACTTCCTCCAGTGCCTGCACTATAGGCTAGAAATTGCCAGAAATAATGATCGGTCGGATATAGTTGCATATCATACATAGACATGGCAGCGGCGACCAATGGTACATTGTCCACAATTGCAGATAAGCAACCAATGATGATGATCACCAGGTTTATATTTCCAATATGCGCATCAAGCCATTGCGCAGTAGTCGTTAATGTACCGGTGAGCTGTAATGCCCCTATGGCCAGTAATATGCCGAGAAAGAAAAGAATACTTGGCATATCAATTTTGCGCAAGGCATACAAAACTGAAAATCTATCCTTATCTCGTTCATCTTTCTGATGGTGAATAATCTCAGTGCATACCCACATCACGCCTAACGCACCAAGAATACCCATATAAGGAGGTAAATGAGTAACGGATTTAAATACCGGAACTAAAACGAGGGATGTCAACCCAATTCCAAAAACCAGGTTCCTTTCACGGGGAGAGGATGACAAAAGATCCTTCTTTTCCACCGGCATTTCTTCTACAGTTCCTTTCATCCTGAAACTGATCAATCCAGCAGGAATGATTGTACACACGAGACTAGGTATAATCAGGTGGGTCATGGTAGATATGGAAGTAATCTGTCCTCCGATCCAAAGCATAGTAGTAGTCACATCTCCAATGGGTGACCAGGCTCCACCGGCATTTGCTGCTATCACAACTATTGAGGCGAAGAGCAATCGTGTATTTCCTGAAGGAAATAGTTTTCTGACCAGGGAAACCATCACAATGGTTGTAGTCAGGTTGTCAAGAATAGCGGAGAGGAAGAAGGTGATCCCGGAGAAAAGCCAAATGAGCTTCCGTTTATTTCTTGTGGTGATCCTGGAGGTGATGATATCAAAGCCATCATGTGCATCGATGAGCTCTACTATAGCCATCGCCCCCATCAGGAAAAAAAGAATTCCTGAAATTTCACCAACATGTTCAGCAAGCTGGTGTGAAACAACGTGGGCATCACTTTGTGTAAACACATACAGTGTCCAGCATAAAACCCCGGTGACTAAAGCAGTGGCTCCCTTATTTATATGGATCGAATGTTCGGCTGTGATCGCAAGGTAGCCCACCAAAAAACAAAGTACAATGAGGGTCGTTAGCATAGACCTTCAAGATACCAAAAAAGATTATTAGACGACAGGCATCACCCTGGCCCTAAGTAAAGCTTCTGCTTCTTGCTGGCTGCTGAACGTGTTGTCAAGATTGACAAGGTTGTCTGCGAGTTTATCAAAACGTTTATTCATCACCCAATAGAATATGTGCAGGTAATGGATCCCATCGAAAATAAAGGTTTTATGCTTTTTGAAATTTTCAAGGTTCTTCAAAAAGGTGCCGGGAATCTCTGTATAATGCAGACTTGGGTTGAAGTGATGAATCGAATGGTATCCGTCATTCCAGCAATTCTGGTTGTACACATTGTTGATGCAGTTGAATACGCTACTGAAATGTCCTTCCGGATCACTTTTATCAATAAAGCAATGTTGTGTCCAGTTGCCCATCATCATAATAAAACGAGCATAGATCAACGGAATGATGAAGATCATAAGTGTCGCTTTGAAATTGACAAAGCACATGGCTACACAAAAAGCATAAAAGGAAATTTCTCCTACAGTATATCTTGTATAGACCTTAGTTCTTTTTTTACGGAAGAGATACATAAAGGTATCTACGAAGCCAATCGTTAAAAAACGAAAAAGGTATTTCAAAAAATCCGTTGGGCTGTCCCGACGATACTTAAGTGTACTGCTGGCATCATCTTCCTGGTTGTTTTCCACATGATGCATAATAATATGATGTGCGAAATACGTTTCCGGTGTATTTCCAAAAAAAGGAGCGACGATCCAGGTGGTATAATTGTGTAACCACGTATATCCTTTTTTGAACATAGGGCGGTGGCACATGCAATGAAACATTAAACCAAAACGACCTTTGAAATATGATTGCGCGACATACGCGTATGGAATAAACGCCAGCCACCAATAAATCCCCTGTAAAAGCGGCGTGTATAATAGAATCGCCCAGGGAAAAACGATGAGGTGTATACTGGTCAACAAATGGATAAAAGGAAGGTCCCTTTCATCTTTGATAAACTTCAACCAGAATCTTTCATACAAGGTGAAATCTTCGCGCGGCTGATATTGGGGGTCAGTGATTGTACTCAATAATTTCATGGTGGAAAACCTTAATTGTGGTCTAATGATGCGCTAAATAACCACTAAGGTCAAATCAAACGCGGGCTCGAGGAGAGCAACCGTGGCGCAATTTAAGCATATTCTGCCAATTGGCCTTGCTTCTTACGGTTGTATAGAAGTACTATATAACTTAAAAACGCAAAAAACTGACAAATCGTATGGATGAACAATTACACTTTATTGGAAGGCATTGGAAGTTTTAACCACTTGTCTTTATTAAAACTATACAAGATGCCAAAAAAGGAAACACTCGTAGAAATCAGGTAGAATAAAAACCCGATTGCAACCGCTTTCTCCGCATGGATATCCAAAAATTGTGATCCATATAAAAAAGTGAGTTCACGCGCCCCGGCTCCGCCAATCGTAATCGGGATCATGGCGACGAGTGATGAGATCAGAAATAGAATGAGATAATCCGCCCAATGCAATCCCTGTCCGAGCGCAAGGACAAGACCAAGTGTTGCAATCACTTGAGATCCTTGTACGCCAATAGATTGAATTGAACTCAACAACCAAACTTTTGAAAGTGTACCTCCAGCCCAACGGAACAAACCCCAACCAAGAATGAAGCTGATCAACAACGCCGGAATGACAAAAAACCAATATTGTTGAAATTCAGGAATCCACAAGAGAAGTATTACACTTAGTTGTCCTAAAGCAATAAGCCCGGAAATCCGGTCAAGTAAAGTGATGGTTACCATTCGTTTGAGTGGCTTATCAAATCGTTCCATCAACACTTTTATCTTGTACCCATCACCACTGATTCCTCCAGGAAGTAATAAGTTGTAATACATACACAACCAATACAAGCGGATGTTTTGTAAACTGTTCATTCTAATGCCTTCTGTCGAAACCAGGAGGTTGAACCGGAAAGCAGAGATGAGTTTTGAAAGAATAAAAAAGAACAAGGCCCATAAGACCCAAAGTGGGTTGGCCTGGCTGACAACTTCCAATAAAAGGCGTTCATCGATCTTCCTAATGATCAGGATGATGATCGTCACGGAGATTACCAGCTTAAGGATTGCCTTGACTGGTGCGGGAATGGAAATCCGTGGAAGGTTATATTTCATGTGATGGCTTAGGGCGTGAAAATTACGGAACTGAATAGAATTTGCCCTTGAATATCTTTTACCTACCTAAAGGCTGCATCAGGGCAAGGTATTGCCGCCCTTCAATTTGAATGGAATCAATTTTAAAGCCTGGAAAATCAGGATACAACTTCTGATCAACGAGATATAAAGCTTTTTCATCCGTTACCTCCATAACATTCCTGATGATCTGATCGGAATAAGCCGACGTGTAGAATCTGGCGACATTATGCGGAAAAGTTTCTTTATAAAGGTGCCAGGTTTCAGTACCGTACTCATCCGCTATTCGCTTACAATCTTCCCGGATTTCATTTACCGCATGATTGGAAGCCCGAATGGGAAGCACAACTAAATCGAATACACTTCGAACAATCAAAAGACAAATGGCCATCCATAACAACGACCTGTTTTCATCAAACCATAATCCGAAACAACCAAAAGCCATGAATACAACTGCTGTTATCCAGATCAACGTAAAGTGAGGAAGGGACCTGGCTTGGGGAGATATAAACATGAATACAAACGAGATCAACACCAACAGAGCCATTGCCATAAAGATATATCGCAGTCCTAACCATAGTCTTGAGTCAGATTCCTTATCCTTCTGCAGCATAAAATAGCCTACCATGCTAAACAATGGAATAAACATCAGGAGGTATCGAGGATACACCTGGACTGATAACCAATACACAAGTATGTTCGCGGCCAGCAACCAGAAATTAAACCGGATGAATTCGTGACTTTTCATCCACGTCCTGAATTTTGGATGAAAAAACATCAAGCTCAGTAAAGACCATGGAAGAAAATGATAAGCTTGTTCGAAAGGAAAAGTAAAAATATGTGTAATCGTTTTCCAAAGACCATGATGTGTCCCGGTTCGCTGCATTGATTGATCATATAATATGGCAAACACATGTTCAATCTTTACTTGTGTTGCATAAGGTATGTAATAAGCCAATACAGGGATAATCCCGATACCGATACCTACCCAATGATCCGCTGAAAAAAGTTTTCGTTTCAGCACGCCATGTAATTGAAGGGCGACCAGGATGGAAATACCTTGAAAAACAATTGCAGGTAATCCCTTTAATAAAAAGGCAATTGAGAAAAGTAACCATGATAGGATAAACATGGCTCTCCATCGTTGTGCTTTTCCAAGAATATACAAGCACATAAAATTTAAATAAATCACCCAGGAAAAACAAATATCAATCAATCCAAGCATGCTGTCCCAAAACAAGATTCTTCCACTTGTCAGCGTCATAAAAGCCATTGTCACCGCGGTGAGCTGATCAAATTGTTTGCGGATAAAATAATAAACCGTATAGGCGAATATTGCAAGGAACAGAAGCGTTGTCAACCGGGCCGGCCATTCACCGAAATACCCGAAAGCCATTGACATGAGATAGATCATCCAATTGTATAGCGGAGGCTTGTTGTAATAGGGCTCACCATTCAGTGTAGGGACCATAAAGTCGCCAGATAATTTCATTTCCAGTGCCACCTGGGAGCGTATTCCTTCATCACCGATAAATGCAATTGTATCAAGGTTGAGCAGAAAAGCAGGGAGACAAAGGACAATTGCCAGCATTGTCAGCTGGTAGAGGGTCAGACGTTGTAGGTATGATTTAATGGATTGCAAAGCTTATGACTTGGTATGCATAACAAAGATGGCAAATAAGTTTTTATATGGGCAGTATGAAACATTTATATGGAATTATATAACCCGTAACGGCAATTAAAAATTGACCTTTACAAAACCCTTAAGGGTATTTAATGAAATCATCAATTAAAAAGATATCATCGATTTTTTGTTATACATTGATGACAACAAATCCAAGAGGTCGGCGTTTTTACAATAGTCCTCACCTCATCAGCAGTACAGCTGAGCGCCTCAACTGAAAAAAATCCTTTTCAACGCTGGTGCATCATTTTCTAATCATCAAAATCAACTACCATGTTTAAGTCAAATTTAATATTGATTTTATTTTTGCTGTCAATGATTGCATATCCTGCTTGCAATACAAGCAATCAAACTAAAGGAGCAGTCATTGGTGCTACTGCAGGGGCAGCCGCGGGTGCGGTGCTTGCCAAAGACAATAAGGCTGTGGCTATTATTCTCGGCGCTGCTATTGGCGGTGTTGCCGGCGGAGTGATTGGCCACTATATGGATGAACAAGCGGAAAAAATCCGTGAAGATCTGAGTGGAGCTAAGGTGGAAAGAGTAGGAGAAGGTATCCTAATCACCTTTGACTCAGGAATCCTTTTTGATATCGATTCTTACGAGCTGAAAGAAGAAACCAGGAAAAATCTGGATAAGCTATCAGTGACTATGAACAAATATGATGAGACTGAGATCAAAGTGCTTGGCCATACAGACAATACCGGGACTGCGGAATACAATGAAAAATTATCTGACAAAAGGGCCGATGCCGTTAGAACCTACCTGGTAACTAACAACATAAAATCAGCAAGACTCTCAGATATTGGATATGGTGAAACTGATCCGATTGCTACAAATGAAACTGCCGATGGCAGATCATTGAACCGTCGTGTAGAGATCGTCATTATTGCCGATAAGAAATTGCAACGCGCTGCTGAAAAAGGTGATGTAGAAATCGATGGAGAATAAGGAAGAAAATTAAGTCCATTGTTATAAGGTAAATTGCGCCGGATCATTGGCCAGAGTCAAAGCATTCTGAATTCACAACAATAATAAAACCAAAACTATGAAACAGTTAATGGGAATTCTGCTGATCATTGCCGCGCTAGTATTACTCTACACGGGTTATGACAAAATGGAAAAGAGCAGGGTCGATGTCAAAATAGGTAATCTTGAGATATCTGCAAACGATAAACCATCCAACAACCGAGCCTTTATGTACTATGGCCTTGGTGCCATCAGTTTGATAGGAGGAATAGCTATACTTTCAAAGTATAAAGTCTAATGCTTCCATCAATTGCATAAAAAAAGAAAAGGGAACAGATGTATCTGTTCCCTTTTTCTTTTTATAAAGTATAAATCAAAGTTTACCTAATCAAGGTGATATCTCCGGTTTTCAGGACTTCCTGACCTTTAATATTAACCGCCTTGGCCCTGTAGACATAAACACCAGGCTGCATATCCTCTCCTCTCATTTTACCATCCCATCCGAAATTCGGTTGGTTCGGAACAAATCCTTTCTCGGAGTATACAACTTCTCCCCAGCGGCTATAGATTTCAAAATAATCGATCATCGTGATCGATGGATCCGTCGAAGGTGCTATCAAATCATTGATGCCATCTTCATTCGGTGAAAACACATTCGGCACAGACATGCTGCTGGTCAATAATACTCTGACCTTAAGCTCATCTGAATACAAACATCCCTTCTCATCTATCGCATATAATTGAACCAC
>Ga0157380_10002512_pt1 | contig 12363 bp, 8 predicted proteins | sample S35metaG_FD_119757 | JGI IMG/M metagenome (GOLD analysis project Ga0157380, IMG submission 119757) | Switchgrass rhizosphere microbial communities from Kellogg Biological Station, Michigan, USA - S3-5 metaG | ecosystem: Host-associated > Plants > Roots > Rhizosphere > Soil | place: USA: Michigan...
ATCGAGGTCAAGCTGAACTTGCGGTTCCGAATCTGAATTATCCTTTTGGGCCTGTTTGCAGGAAAAACAAGCAAAAAGCAGGAAAATTGTAAAAAAGCAGCGGCAACAAACCAACATAGGGAAATGAAAATACTCATTCCCGGGCAAAATAAAAAGGAGACTTCGTTAAGTCTCCTTTCCACTGATACTGATGTATTTAATTGAAGATATAACGAAGGCCGATTTGGGCCTGCCAAACGTTATCCAACGTAATGCTTTTGATGTATGAATCCTTTAATAATACGGTCTGACCATTAATATTTTGCGTTGCAATTCTATATGAAGGAACGCCGTTTGCATCGATGGAAGCCACCGTCAGTGGATTTGCTGTTATTGGCGGCAAACTGGAAGTTGAAGCCGTACTTTGATATCCTACACCCCAGTCGTTGTTCAATAAATTTCCGAAGTTCAGAATGTCAAGTCTGAATTGAAGCGTGTTTTTCTTTTCTAAGGCACCTACTTTGATATAAACCTCCTGGATGAAAGTCAAATCAACGCGGGTAAGCCAGGGATAGGATCCGCCATTGCGTTCCGCGTACTGACCTCTCCTCTCTTTTAGATATTCGTTTCCATTAATGTATTCTTCAAAAGCAGCTTGTTGCTCCTCTGGAGTATAAGTTACAGCCGAAGCACCAGACCCTACCGTGAGCGGCGCAAAAGTCAATTCATTGGCGTTGTTTGGCACATAGATAAGATCGTTGGTCTGTCCATCTCCATTTAAATCATTTCCATATGCATAGGAAACTCTTGAGCCCGGGGCTGCGACAACCCCTAATGAAACCATTGAAGAGCCGCCGAATTTTCCACCATATTCGATCTTGTAATTAGCACCTCCCATAAGACGATGCCGCAGATCATTATCGCCGTATGATGATGAAAGATAATTTTGACCCGCAACGGTAGCTATATTTGCCTGCACTGTACTTCCCACTGATTGCATGTCACGGGCCTGCCCATAAGTGTAGGCGAACATGGCACCAAAGCCTTTTGCTACTGGTTTTTCAATCTTTGCTGTCAAGGTATAGGCGAAGCCCTTCGTATTATTTTTCAAAACAAACACATTGGTTACGGCAGTATTATAGAAGCGCGCAATGTTGACGGTGTTGTTGGCGCCGGAACCTGAACTTGCTACGCCAGAAGCAGGGAAACGGTCGCGGTTGTCAGGGCCGCTAAAAGTGCGGTCAGGTGCTTTCAAGTTTGCATCAATGTACCGGATCGCCTGTACGTTTTCATTATAAATAAATTCCAAGGTGCCAATCAGTCCCCACGGCAGGCGTTGATCCACCGCGATATTCGATTTCCATACCAGGGGGTATTTTAAATTTCCATCAGTTGCATTCACAACATATGGCGGTAACGTTGTGATGTCCGTGCTTTCGGGAATAAACTCGGCAGGGTTTGTACGGAAAGGATATGCCGTGCTGTTGGATGCGCTTATCAACGCTGTATTCACACCATTGTTACCCAATTGGTTCGAAACCAACACTTGCGGAATCCGCGAAACGAAAAGACCTGTACCACCCCTTATTTGAGTGGTCCGCTCACCCGTCACATCATAATTGAATCCCACCCGCGGTGAAACCAAAAGTCTGGCTTTCGGAAATGCTCCGGTATTCACCGAGTAGTCATTTCCGTCTTCATCTTTGAAAACCAATCCGGCAACCACTGGATTGTAGAAGTCTGATGCCGTAGATTTATCATAAGCAAATACGTCGGCACGAACACCACCGACTACTTTTAGCTTTTCTGATACCTGAAATTCATCTTGCACATATGCGCTATATGTGGAGACCTTGAGAACCTGCAACGGTTCACCACCGCCGGGCAATAACGAATACCGCAAATTATAACGCACAACGGAAACTGGGGAAGTCGTTAAACTTGGATCTGCCAGCGCCGCGGTCTTAAAATCGTCAATGGAATTATACACATAAACGCCATTCGAAGATGGGAAAAATACATTATTCGATTTATAGAATTCATAGGAGACACCAAAGGTCACGGTATGTTTGCCTGCAAAGTATGTCAGGTTGTCGGTGACGTTAAAAGTCGAATAGTTTAGTTTGTTGCTGGGTGTAAACGGGTCAAAACCCACAGAAGTATATGTCGTTCCGCCACTCAAAATATCAATCGTTGGGAATAAACTATTTTTATACTCACGGTCTTCAATTTGTTTGTTGAAGGTCACGATCAGATTATTGGCATATTTTCCACCAAATGTAGAATTCAACTCAGCGGCAAACGACCGGGTATTATCCTGAATAAGATAACCTGTATTTTCTGCTGAGATGGCCAAAGCCGAATTAGTGCGATTACCATTACCTGCAGTGTTACTGCTGTTACTATTGCTGATCACAACGTCCGATTGGGATTCATGATGAGAATAACGCACCGATAACTTGTGGTTGCTATTGATATTGTAGTCGAGACGCAGCAGACCTTTGTTACTCGTTATCTCATTGTTAAAGTTGTCGATCGCTCCAAGATCGTAGTTAAAATTCGTTAACATGAATTGACTTAGGTCAGTCAGGTCGGCAGCTGTAACCCTCGACACATTACCCGTTGCTCCGGGTTTGTCAGTCACCCATTCAAGTGCAGGCGTCGTACTCGTAAAACGTTCGAAGTTGGCGAAAAAGAAAAGTTTATTTTTTATAATGGGACCACCGACGCGAAAACCGACCGTCTTTTCATTAATACTTACCGGAGGTAAAGGTTTACCGTCAGCTTTATCGCCGACCATATCTTTTTCACTATTTCTAAAAAGATAATATACTGAACCTGATACATCATTTGTGCCAGACCGCGTAACAGCATTAATCCCTGCTCCTGCGAAACCGGATTGTCGTACGTCAAAAGGTGTTACATTTAACTGAATCTCATCCAATGCATCAAGGGAAACTGCAGTAGTTCCAGTTCGCCCACCCGCCTGGGCCGACGTACCCAATCCAAAGCCATTGTTAAAAACAGATCCATCAATGGTAAAATTATTGAAACGGCTATCTTGTCCGCCGAAAGAACGTCCATTGCCATAGGGGTTATATTTTACAATGTCGTTTACAGTGCGCCCAATTGTAGGCAAGTTGTTGATTCTTTCGCGGCTAAAGGAAGACGCCGCCCCGGTCCGGTCCGAGCTGAAAATTTCATTTGCATTGCCAGTGATAACTACTTCATCCAACTGTGTGCTCTCATCAACTAATTTTGCGGCCAGATCAGTAGCGACTCCAAGATTTAAATAGATATTATCAAAGTTCTGCTCCTTGTATCCGACGTAAGTTATTTTCACGGCATAAGGTCCACCAACACGCATACCCGGGAGGTTGTATCTTCCATCGGTGAGCGTCGTTGTTCCATATTGAGTTCCCGAAGGAGTATGTATTGCTATTACCGTAGCCCCGGGTAAAGGCCCTCCACTATTGTCGGTGACAATTCCCTTCATTGAAGAAGTCGTTACCTGCGCAAACAGTGCTGTCGTGCAGGTGAAGAGCATTGCAAGTGTTAACGGTAAAATTTTGGACATAAAATTTAGGTTAGGTGAATGAGTATTCAAAAGTATAAGAAGTGAAACATTTAAACTTTAATCCACCTTTAAATATTTCCACAAATTGTTTACAATCCCTTAACAACTATTATTCTCCGGTGTAAAAAGTCTGTTACGAATTGTTCGAGAAGGAGTAAATTGTTGGCATCCAGTTTCAGGAATTCTAAATTTTTAAAAGACTATGCGGACATTCTTCCTCCCATTTTTTTTGCTTCTATCGATTGCATTTCAAATAAATAGCCAACCGGATTTGACTTATTACCTTCCTGAAAGTGTAACCTATGATTCCAACATTCCGACGCCTCAATCAATTATTGGCCATCAGGTCGGCGAATGGCATGTAACCCCCGACCGCTTGGTCAATTATATGTATGCCCTGGATAAAGCGTCCGACCGGATTAGTCTGGAGATTACAGGATATACCCACGAAGCAAGGCCGCTTTTGCTATTGACCATAACGTCACCCAAAAACCATCAAAACCTCGAAAACATTCGAACTCAGCATAACCAACTTACCGATCAGCAGAAATCATCCTCGCTGGACACCAAAGGTATGCCGGCCGTATTTTACATCGGCTTCAGCATTCACGGCAATGAAGCCAGCGGTGTCAATGCCGCCCTTTTGGTAGCCTACCATTTAGCCGCTGCAAAAGGTCCAGAAATAGAAAAAGATTTGAACAACACCGTCATTCTGTTTGACCCTTGCTATAATCCTGATGGCATGCAACGATTTAGCAGTTGGGTAAATTCGCGAAAAAGTAAGATCACATCGGTGGATCCGCTGGACACAGAACACAATGAGGCCTGGCCAGGCGGACGGTTCAATCACTATTGGTTTGATTTAAACCGCGATTGGCTCGTCGCGCAACATCCGGAATCACAGGCGCGCGTCAAAACCTTTCAGAAATGGAAACCTAATGTTTTGACCGATCATCACGAAATGGGAACAAACTCCTCTTTCTTTTTTCAACCAGGTGTTCCATCACGCATGCATCCCCTTACCCCTGAAAAAAATCTTGAACTCACTAAACGAATGGGGGAATTTCACGCGAAAGCGCTGGACGAACTGGGCTCCCTTTATTTTACACAGGAAAGTTTCGATGATTTTTACTACGGCAAAGGATCCAGTTTTCCAGATGCCCAGGGGGCAATCGGAATTTTATTTGAGCAAGCCAGTTCCCGCGGGCACGCACAGGAAAGCGCAAACGGGGTACTTAGGTTTCCATTTACAATCAGAAATCAGTTCGTGACGGCGCTAAGTTCTTTGAAATCCATCGGGGCGATGCGTGTAGAACTTTTGGATTATCAACGGCAGTTTTATAAAGACGCAGCGGCAGATGCTGCTAAGGGTGGAACTAAAGCATACATTTTTGGATCAAGAGATTTCGCACGGGCATCTCAATTGTCGGAAGTGCTCATGCGACAAGAGGTCGATGTGTATAGAATTAAGTCAAGTCAGACCATCAATGGAAAAGTCTACGATCCCGCATCAAGTTATGTAGTGCCGATGAATCAGCGACAGTATAGATTGATCAGCGGAATGTTCGAAAAGCGCTTGCAATTTAAGGACAGCCTTTTTTACGATATCTCAAGCTGGACATTACCGCTCGCGTATGGTGTTGAATATGATGAACTAAAAACAATGCCTGCATTAGGGGAAAAAGTAAATCCTGGAAAACTTTCCCCTGGGAAACGTGTCGGCGGAAAAAGTCGATATGCGTATGTTTTTGAGTCCGCTGGGTATTACGCACCACGGGCGATCTACAGGCTATTAAGTCATGATCTTCGAATAAAAGTTGCTACAAAAACATTTCACAATGCTGATGGAAAAAAATTCGAGCCGGGTACCATCCTTCTACCGCTAAGTGATCAGGATAAAAGTGTGGAACAAATTGAATTTCTCATCGATGAAATTGTGTCGAATGATGGAATTGATATGTATGCATTTCATTCGGGTCTTGACTATAATGGCGTCAGCCTGGGTAGCAATTCCTTTATCACGCTCAAGAAACCTGAAATAGCCATGCTGGTAGGGGAAGGATTTTCACCCACCGATGCAGGCGAGGTCTGGCATCTGTTTGATACGCGTTTTAATATTCCTCTTACCCTTATTCCCGTTGAAGTTTTCAACCGTTCGTCCATCACTCGCTATAATACTATCATTATTCCGCCGACCGCGGGGTCAATTCAAATTTCAGAAAGTGGCAAGGAAAAGTTAAAGCAATGGGTACAAAACGGCGGTGTCCTCATTGGATTAGAAAATGCCTTAAATTGGCTGCATACGGTAGGCCTAGGCAAATTTGATATGAAAAAAGAAGAGGAAAAAAAGGACCCGCCGCCAGCGAGGCCTTATGGTTCGATCGAAGCTTTTACGGGTGCCCAGGAAACCAGTGGAGCGATTTTCAATGTTACCGTGGACCTGACACATCCCCTTCTATATGGATATTATAATACGACCATGCCGGTCTTCAAATCCAATAATCTCTTTATGGAAAAGGCAAAAAGTGCGTATGGCAATCCCGTCGTGTTTCCTTCGTCATCGCTGATTAGCGGGTATATTTCCAAACAAAATTACAACAAGCTGCAAAATAGCGCCTTCGCCGGAGTATCGATTTTCGGGCAAGGAAAAGTAATTGGCTTCACTGACAACTTATGCTTTAGGGCATTCTGGCTTGGAACCAATAAGATGTTGACGAACGCAGTGTTTTATGGAGCGGTTATTAACGCTGCTTCTGCGCGTTAATGTCAGAACAGGATTCATAGGGTTTAGGCAAGTGCTCGCTGATAAATAAACTCCTGGAAACCATTTCCGAGACTATTATGCACCTGCATCGCGCAACCGATTATTTTATGGGTGAGGTCATCAACGACAGAAGAAATCCTGGCCATCTTATAATCTTTTAAAATGAATATGCGATCAATTTAATAATTTAGCTTCTAACAATAACACTCAAATCATGAGATCACTTTTTGCATTTTTATTTTTTATCACAATGCTCTCGTCACAGGGTCAACCCATCAAGGTAATGACTTATAATATAAGGTATGATACACCGCAGGATAGTGTAAATCAATGGCCAAAAAGAGCCCATAAAGTTTATTCCCTGATCAAAAAATACGATCCCGATCTCATTGGGCTTCAAGAAGTGCTGCATCATCAACTGATGGATCTGATCCAAAATCTGCCTGCGTATACCTATATCGGTGTAGGCCGTGATGATGGAAAAACAAAAGGCGAATATTCAGCCATTCTTTATAAAAAAAATAGATTTAAAGCGCTCAACCAAAATACATTCTGGTTATCAGAAACTCCTCAGATACCGGGGAGCAAAAGCTGGGATGCGGCTATCACACGGGTAGCATCGTGGGGGACGTTCAAAGACTTAAAATCGAATAAAGATTTTTTGATGATCAACACACACTTCGATCACATTGGAAATGAGGCACGTAAAAATAGTGCTGCTCTTTTGAAGGACCAGGCATCGAAAATTGCCAAGGACTTTCCCTTAATTATAACAGGAGACTTTAATTGCACGCGGGAAGAACCACCTTATGCGACCATCATGGAGCAAAAAGGTATTGTTCTAACGGACCCGGCACCCGCCAATCCTCCAGGAACGTTCTGCAGCTTTAAGGTCAACTCTATTACATGCAAAGGAATCGACTATATCTTTCATTCGCAGGCCTTGAGTTCCAAAGATTATCAGGTACTTCAGGATAATGACGGAAAATATTATCCATCAGATCACCTGCCGGTCGTGGTTAATTTGAATGTCCGCTGACGAGTAAATCAGGCGACTAGCAAAGAATTGGAATAGCTATCGGTAACTTCATCTAAAATACCCATTACTTCACCAAACGTTTCCACTTCCACTAGTCGGCTTCGGAAAGGTTTAAAATCGGGAATACCTTTGAAATAGTTCGAATAGTGTCTCCTCATTTCAAAAATCCCCAGTCGGTCGCCCTTCCAGCGGATGGAAAATTCAAGGTGTTTTTTAGTGGCACGAACCCGCTCTAACATCGTGGGTGGTGAAAGTTTTTCACCGTATTTCAAATAATGTTTTATCTCATTAAAAATCCAGGGGTACCCGATCGCGGCACGACCAATCATAATCCCATCGATACCGTAACGCGTTTTATATTCCAGAGCTTTTTCCGGTGAGTCAATATCGCCGTTGCCAAAAACGGGGATATGCATGCGCGGATTTTCTTTGATCTTTGCGATCAGGCTCCAATCAGCCGAGCCTTTATACATTTGAACACGGGTACGCCCATGAATAGTCAAGGCCTTTATGCCGATGTCTTGTAAACGTTCAGCCACCTCTACAACATTCTTTGTTTTATCATCCCAGCCCAACCTTGTCTTTACGGTGACGGGCAAATGAGTGCATTTGACAATCTCTTCTGTCATTTTCACCATTTTCGGAATATCCTGAAGCAATGCTGCGCCAGCACCGCGGCATGCGACTGCCTTAACGGGGCATCCATAATTGATATCGATTAAATCAGGGTTAACAGCTGAAGCAATCTCTGCCGATTGTACCATATTTCCGATGTCACCACCGAAAAGCTGGATGCCAATCGGTCGCTCGTACTCAAAAATGTCGAGTTTCTGCCTGCTTTTGGCAGCATCCCTTATGAGTCCTTCGGAAGAAATAAACTCTGTATACATCAAATCTGCCCCACCTTCTTTACAGACCGCACGAAATGGCGGATCGCTCACATCTTCCATCGGAGCAAGTAATAAGGGAAAGTCGCCCAATTCTATATGACCTATTTTTACCATATTTGGCGCAAAGATAATCAGGATTTCATCAATGTCTGTTCCAAATTTAGTTTCTGACCGGCCGCCACTTTTATCCCTGTTGATGATATTGTTAAATGTGTTTTTAGGATTCGTTGTGGCTGGCCCTGTTTTAGGATTAGGAATAGCTTCTTTTTTTTATGACGGAAACCTTTTGAACGATATCCAAACTCCGGATAACCGTCCCGATATTGTCGTTCCGCTTCTAATTACACAAAGCGTAGCGACTTTTATTGGTTTAATCATTTTTCCACTGGTCCACATCGTTGCCGTTGAACGTAAACGTATTCCCGCCTTTTTTCCTCCTCAACAAAAAACCTTGTTTGGTCTCTTTCTCATCATGGCCCTGGGGCTGACTTTTGTGATAGCCATTTCGCCCTTGGTAGAATGGAACATGAACCTGAATTTCCCGGAGTTTTTGAAGGGTTTTGAACGCTGGGCGAGAGAAGCGGAAGACAAAACAGAACAGCTGACCAAGGTTATGACAAGTTTTGAGTCGGTTGGCGATTTGGTGCTGGGGCTCATCGTTATTGCCTTGCTTCCCGCAATAGGCGAAGAGTTGGTTTTCAGGGGAATGTTTCAAAATGAATTCTTTAGAGCAACAAGAAATATTCACATTTCTATTTGGGTGTCAGCGATTATTTTCAGCGCCATTCATTTCCAATTTTATGGATTCGTTCCACGCTTGCTACTGGGAGCGTTGTTTGGGTATCTGTACTATTGGTCAGGTACGTTATTGATCCCCATGTTTGCTCACTTTGTCAATAATGCTTTTGGTGTGATTATGATCTATCTGCACCGTCACGAGATCACCGACCTTAACGTGGAGGACAACACAGCGGCACCTCTGGAATACGTATTTCTGAATGCTGTTCTAACAGTAGGGCTATTGTATTATGTTTGGAGACACTATAGACAACTTCCCACTCAAGCTTCTGATCCATCATTTTAACTTTTCGTTTGACAACATTCACGTATACTTTTTGTGAAATCACCCATCTCTAAATATAATAACCTGACCCAACGAATCATCACAGGATTGCTGGGTTCGGCAGGTATCATCGCTGGCATTTGTATCAGCGAGTGGTTGTATGGCGCTATCTTTTTTATCATCTGCTTATTCGCCTTGCTGGAGTTTTACAAGCTCGTGGGCCTGGACGGGCATGTACCCCAAAAAAGCTTTGGAACATTATGCGGTGTGTTGATTTTCCTGCTCTCCTTTTTTATCGAGCGTGGAAGTTTATCGGATCGATATTACTTTCTCATCTTTCCCATCGTATCATGTATATACCTGATCAAACTTTATAAAAAATTTGAGCGAAAGCCTTTTACAAACATTGCCTTTAATTTTTTGGGAATATTTTATGTAGCCGTTCCGTTTGCACTTTTAAATGTCGCCGTGTTTGAAAACGGCTCCTATAATTTTGAAATCATTTTCGGATTGCTTTTTATTTTGTGGGCCAGTGATACCGGTGCTTATTTTGCCGGGACATTCTTAGGAAAACGAAAACTGTTCGAACGCATCTCTCCCAAGAAGTCGTGGGAAGGTTTTTTTGGGGGAGCATTTCTGGCCATGATTTTTGCCTATGGTCTGTCGAGGTACTTTCATTCGTTGACCCCGATACAGTGGTTGATTATTGGTGTCATTGTAATTGTGGGAGGTACATTTGGCGACCTCGTGGAATCCCTTCTGAAACGGAGCATTGAGATCAAAGATTCTGGAACCAGCTTACCCGGTCATGGTGGTTTCCTGGATCGTTTTGACGGGCTTTTTATTTCTTCTCCGTTTATCGTCGCCTACCTGGAGATTTTCTGAAATAGTTACGGTGATTGTGATCTCGCCCTTGCAGGGCTTGCTTAACCATTAACCAATCGAGCGGCAGGAATTGCGTCCTGCGCTGGGAGATTCCGTCCCTTCAGGACTGTATGTCGTCGGTATCGTTTTGGTTGCGCGCCTGAAAGGCGCTAGTAAATTTTCCTTAAAAAGGATATCCCCAAATTCTATAACACAATGTTGAAGCCCGAAACGCTTTTGTACTGAAAAACGAAAGCAATCCTGTATTTTTCTATCTTTGCAACCGTTTTCGGATGCTTTTATGGTCCCATTTCGAACGGCGGTGCCAGATACATCCAAAATTATTTTTTAACTTCTGACGAATCCAATCATAAGTATGGCATACATCGAACCCGCTCCTTTAAAAGATAAAGAAAATCCATTTGAGGCAATGATGTCGCGATTTCACAAGGCATCGCAAATCCTTGGACTGGAAGAAGAAATTTATAATGTTTTAAAAAATCCTGCCCGGCAGGTAATCGTTTCCCTACCCGTGACAATGGATGACGGTAGTATCAAAGTGTTTGAAGGTTACCGGGTCATTCATTCTACGATTTTAGGACCCTCGAAAGGGGGAATTCGATTTGATCCGCATGTTAATCTGGATGAAGTAAAGGCATTAGCCGCCTGGATGACTTGGAAGTGCGCTGTTGTCGACATTCCCTATGGGGGTGCAAAAGGAGGCGTGACATGCAACCCGCGGGAAATGTCTGCTGGAGAAATCGAACGGTTGATGCGCGCTTATACTCAGGCCATGGCTGATGTTTTCGGCCCTGACCGCGATATTCCCGCCCCCGACATGGGTACTGGTCCACGTGAAATGGCTTGGTTGATGGATCAGTTTTCGAGGAACCAGGGTATGACAACCCACGCGGTGGTTACTGGTAAACCATTGGTAATGGGCGGTTCTTTAGGAAGGACGGAAGCGACGGGCCGTGGCGTCATGGTCACCGCGATGGCGGCCATGGAGAAATTGAAAATCAATCCTTACAAAGCAACCTGTGCGGTGCAAGGATTTGGGAATGTTGGTTCATGGGCTGCAGTTCTGCTGCATGAACGAGGATTAATAGTACAGGCGGTAAGCGACCTTTCAGGAGCCTACTTTAACGAAAAGGGAATGGACATAGCGGCAGCAATAAAATATCGCGAAGTAAATAAAGGTTCACTCGATGGATTTGAGGGAGCACAGAAAATTACGAATGAAGAATTGCTGACACTTCCCCTCGATTTGCTGGTGCCTGCTGCAACGGAAGATGTTATTACGCATTCCAACGCGGCAAATATCCGGGCAAAATTGATTGTTGAAGGCGCAAATGGTCCGACCTCCTCCAAAGCCGATAACATCATCAATGAAAAAGGAATTGTGGTTGTGCCGGATATTCTGGCCAATGCAGGCGGTGTAACTGTTTCATATTTTGAATGGGTGCAAAACAGACTTGGTTACAAATGGACGGCGGACCGGGTTAATCGAAGATCTGACCGGATCATGAAAGATGCATTTATAAATGTTTACAAGGTCGCACAGGAGTACAAAGTACCGATGCGTATCGCCGCCTACATGGTTGCTATTGATAAAGTAGCGAAGACCTACAAATATCGCGGTGGGTATTAGACCAAAGAACTTGCAAGCAATCAAATCGAATTTGATATTCGATATTTCACTTAACTTTTGTAGTGTTGTAGTGTTGATTTAAGTAATCACATTTTTTCATCAGTTTATTCACTAGGTTTTTTGTCATGACCATACACAAGGAAGGCAGGTTATTATTGTTTGTATTGCTCGTTATACTTTTCGCATTGAATTGGGTGATACTCTACTATTTTCCAGAAAGTGGGTGGATCCAAAACAGTGTAATACTAGCCAGTGTGATCTTTTACCTGCTGATCCTCCAATTCTTTAGAAATCCGATTTTCTCCATTACTGCAAATGACAAACAAGTGCTGGCGCCGGCAGATGGTAAAGTAGTTGTCATTGAAGAAACGCAGGAGGAGGAATATTTAAAAAGCAGACGCAAACAAATTTCAATTTTCATGTCGCCTGTTAACGTACATGTCAATCGAATGCCGGTTGGTGGCGTAGTGAGTTTCTTCAAGTACCATCCTGGAAAATATCTGGTGGCATGGCATCCAAAATCAAGTACTGAAAAT
>Ga0157380_10002513_pt1 | contig 12359 bp, 8 predicted proteins | sample S35metaG_FD_119757 | JGI IMG/M metagenome (GOLD analysis project Ga0157380, IMG submission 119757) | Switchgrass rhizosphere microbial communities from Kellogg Biological Station, Michigan, USA - S3-5 metaG | ecosystem: Host-associated > Plants > Roots > Rhizosphere > Soil | place: USA: Michigan...
CAGAATGTAAGCGAAGCGCTTGATGAAACAGAAGCGGAAGCATGGAAAAAATTGTTGAGCGTAATGACGCATGAGATCATGAATTCCGTAGCACCTATTTCTTCGTTGGCGGAAACATTAAAAAGACAATTGGATAAATCGAGGGAAGAAACAGCGGCCGAGCGACAGAATAGTTTTGAGGACCTGGTGTTGGGAGTAGAAACCATTCAGCGAAGAAGCGAAGGCCTATTAAAATTCGCGCAAACCTATCGCAACCTTAATAAAATCACTACCCTCAATCTTCGTAAAGTATATGTGCGAGATCTTTTTGAGAACCTGCATAAATTGATGCAGCCTACACTTGAGCAAAAAGGCATTGAATTGGAGATCATTCTTAAAGATCCTGAATTAATTGTGCAGGTGGATCCCAACCTGGTTGAACAAGTATTGATCAACTTGCTCGTAAACGCGATGGAAGCTGTAAAGGACAGGCCCGAACCACGAATCACTTTATTTGCTGCTACGCTCGCCAATTCGAGAATAATGCTAAAGATATCTGATAACGGAACGGGGATTCCCGAGGAACTCATGGATAAAATCTTTATTCCCTTCTTCAGTACAAAGAAAAGCGGAAGCGGTATCGGTCTCAGTTTATGTAAACAGATCATGATGCTGCACAAAGGAAATATACAAGTGCATAGTGTGGATGGTGAGGGAACGGCGTTTGTGTTAACATTTTAACAAGCTGTGAGCTGAGAGCTACGAGCTGCGAGCAAAACCTGCTTGATCAAGTAAAATTCAAAATTTTTAGCATTTTATTAATATTGATTTGGGATAATAAATCCTTAGGGTCCGCTCGCAGCTCAAAGCTCGTAGCTCGCAGCTTTTTTTCTCGCAGCTTCTTCAAAAATCCCCACCAGCACGGATACCAAGTCTACTTGCATTGTTTAAATTTAATAGATAGTTTTACCAACAACCCTTCGAATGAAAAATGTTTTTTTACTGATTTGCGGCATTTTCTTACTAGCTGCCACCAATCCGCGCCAAGCAGGTTCCCAAAAACTGGCATTAATCGTTGCCATTGGTACTTATGATTCAGTAACTGGCTGGAAATCGATCAGCTCTCTCAATGATGTCAACTATATGAAACCGGCCCTGCTCGGTCAGGGCTTTACAGAAGACAATATTGAAATTCTCCGGAATGAACAAGCTACGAAATCAGGAATTGTGGATGCAATTGACCGGTTGATTGCAAAGGCAAAACCAGGTGATATTGTTGTATTTCATTTTTCGGGTCATGGCCAACAGATCTACGATGATGGAAGAAAGGACGAAGCAGACGGATATGATGAAGCATTGGTTCCGTATAATGCAAACATGCGTTACGGCGGTGGCTATACCGGCCAGAATCATTTACGTGATGATGAATTAGGGGATAAACTAAAATTACTTCGGAAGAATATTGGTAAAGAAGGGAGTTTGCTGGTATTACTGGATGCCTGTCATTCCGGAACCGCAACCCGGGGACAGGAAATTGCTATTACAAGAGGGGGTGATGAAAAATGCGAACCTCAAGGCTATAGTAAAACAATAAGTAGTTCGCGGGGTAGTGGATCGGAAGGTGTTTTTGACGATAAGGAACTTCTTTCAAATATGGTAGTGATCAGTGCCGCCAGTGCTGATCAATTGAATTATGAAACAAAAGACGCGGATAAGAATGGAGTGGGTTCGTTGAGTTATGCTTTTAGTCGTGCCATTTCACAAACAAGCGGTACCATCAATTATAAAATTCTTTTTGAAAAAATTAAAACGGATATCCAATCCTGGAAACCATTTCAGAATCCGCAAATTGAAGGTAATACCGAACAACAGGTATTAGGAGGGAAATATGTGAAGACAGCGGATATCATTCGTATCAGTAGCTGGGCAGCAGATAATACCATTGAAATTACCCGGGGAACCATTCATTCAATCGCGAAAGGAGCAAAATTCAATCTCTTTCCGGTAGATGTAACAGATTTTAAAAACACCAAACCCGTTGCAAGCGGCGAGATCAGTGATGTGGGAATGGTTAAATCGACTGGCACATTTACAACTCCGGTTCCGGAAAAAAATAAAGCGTATAACGTGGTATTCGAAAGTAAAAGTTTCGGTGAATTGTCTGTTGCTGTAAAGATTTCCATCCCCGAAAATGCAGTAGCGGGCACAATACGGGAAAAATTAAAACAATACGATTATATAATACTCGATAAACCGAACGCGGATATTTCTATTACGGCATATAAGAATCCTTCTACAAAAGAGCAATCATTACAGGTTGTTGCGGTGAACGACAGCATACTTTGGCAAAAGCCATGGCCAACTGGAATCAGTAATCAACTTTCTGAAACAGAAACAGAGGCTATCTGGCAACAGGTAAAACTTTATTCGCGTGCGCAGTTCCTGCGCAGTATTTATACACCCACCGATTCGAAAGTGTTTGAATATGTACAGGTCGAATTTATTCCCGGTATTATTAAAACGATTAACGGAGTAGATAGTTTAATAACCCAAAAAACAATCCAGGATAAAATAAATAAGAAAGGGGATATTGAATTTGTGGAAGCGGATGACGAACAAACGGCAAACGAAGGTTTTGTTATACGCGTCCGTAACATGCAGGATTACTCTGTTTATCTCAGTGTAATTGATATTATGCCCGATAATATGGTAGGGGTGATTATTCCCGATCCATCGGATGTTAACAGTACAGCCGATGATTATAAGGTTGCATCGCGGCAAACCTTTACCACAAGGCCCATTAAATTGTATCCTCCTTATGGAAAAGATTTTATGAAGATTCTCATTACCCGCCAGGCAATGGACCTTAAAGCTGTTCAAACCAGAAGCACATCGCGAGGTATTGGTTCCTCATTCGAAAGTTTTTATAACGACACCTTCAAAGACGACAACACCGAACGTTCCCGCGGACCCAAAGTAGCCCCGGTTAAAGTGGATGAGGTGAAGATTGTGCCGTTTACGTATAATATTGTTGAGAGGAAGAAGGTTTAGTTATTGGGAAAGATTAAAAACCGGATTGGTAAAATATTATTTAGTGCAAAAAGTGATTTTTTCAATTTCATATTTCTAACTATTCATACCATTACAAAGAGATAATTTATAAATAGCACAAGGTGTTCCTATGGAACGCTGGAAAATTTGGGGTTAATGATTCTATACACAAGATGTCCCTACGGCACATGGAAACATTTTCATAATTGATTTCTCTGATTTTCCTGATTCGGGATTTCTAATAAATAATACCATTCATTTTTATATTGATTCAATAGCATGAGGCGTTCCTACGGAACGCTGCCAAAACTCCAATTTATTTTTACCCATGAAATGTCCCTACGGGACATGGGAACGCTGTCATTATAAAAGCAGCGCAAACTCAAGTAACAACGGGTCCGGTCCGTCGGAAATATTTGGTATAGTGATAAGATATTTTATCCATTAATACAGGCTGAACATCTAATTAAATTTTGAAATCGCGCCTACGTTCGAATATGTCCCGTAGGGACATCTCATGGGTAGCATTAAGCATTCTGCAATTCAAGCGTTCCGTAGGAACGCCTCATGCTTAGGGCTTACACCAGAAAACAACATGAATTCATGAGGAAAAACACATTTTTTATTTCTGACTCATTTATAAATTCAACATATAAATAAGAATGTATGGCCAACACCTATACCCAACTTCATATACAACTTGTATTCGCCGTTAAATACAGGGCTGCACTGATCGAGAAAGAATGGAAAGATCGCTTATATAAATATATCACCGGAATAGTTCAGGAAAATGAACATAAGATGCTACAATTAAACGGCATGCCCGATCACATCCATATTTTCCTCGGTGTACGCCCTACCCAGGCAATCTCTTCCCTGGTACAAAATATAAAAGTGGAAAGCAACAAATGGATAAAGGTCGAAGGCTTTTGCAAATCACCCTTCGCCTGGCAGGAAGGATTTGGCGCGTTTTCTTATTCCAAATCCCATGTCCAAGACGTAATCCGTTATATCCAAAATCAGGAAGCACATCATCAAAAAGAAAACTTTCTTGAGGAATACCGCCGATTACTAAAAGCGTTTGAAATAGATTATGATGAACAATTCATTTTTAAAGAACCCATATAGCTGATAAAAATAGTCATCGGATTTACCGTTGTCGATAACGGTTGTAAACACATGGGGGGGTCGAGTACGGTCAATTAGAGTAGTTTCTATAAAATAAAAAAGCTACCGCTGTAAGCGGTAGCCAAACTAACAAACAGGATTGATTAAGGGCTATTTGTTCTTTACTAAACTGAAGTTTGTTGGTGTAGACGAATACAACATCTTTAGCTCTTCTCCATCTACTAATATCGCCTTGAATACTGCCATTACTTTAGTTCCAGCCGCCACCGGTAATTCGGAATAAGGAATGAACAATTCGAAATCAGTGGGCGTATTTTTATTCGCAGATAAGGTTTTATTAGCTGCTATTTTAAAGGATTTATAAGTAGCAACTACATTACTGATATTGTATTTCGTATCGTTATCTATTAAAGGAAGACCATCCTCATCGTAAAAAAATACAGTGAAATATACCTGTCCTTCGGCACCAGCTGTTTTAATATTAAACGAAGGATAGAGCAACAACCCTTGCTTTTCCGCGCTGTTTACCACGCTCATCCTGGTAAAATTGGTAACTACAAACCGTGGAACTTCAGTGGTACGTGTACCGTTTTTTGGATACAGTTTACTGATCATCGCTTTATCACCTGCCGATAGCTGATTATTCCATGGAACCGCATACCCATTTGTTGTCCATCGTGCCAGTACCGGATAGTGCATGATGGATGTTTTGTCATATGCTGTTCCGTGAGTATAGGTTAATTTATATTCCTGGAAAAGGTTAACATCAACGGTCATTTTATCCCATCCCTGACTTTTGGCCAGTTCTTGATACACTAATTCTTTGTTCCAGGGAATTCCTGCTAATGGACTGTAGTGTTCGTGCAATAAACCAATTGCGTGACCAAACTCATGCAATACCGTACGGTGCATGGCATCATACGTTGCAAAATCGGTGGTATCTAAATTCATGGTCTTTACATTCTGTGGAATACCTGCGGCTAACTGACCGATTACTGAATTATGTCCGCCCTTATCATCGAGGTTTACGCGTATATCCGCATCACCATATTCAATAAAATCAAAAACAATATTGGCGTATTGTTCCCATTCCTTAGCGTATGTTTTCACTTTATCCTTCATTGCAGGGCTGCCGGCAAGGAAACGGACTTTAAGTGTGGATCCATTATTCCATATATAATACTGATCTGCCAGGCCACGCGTGCCCGCTGAAGTATCGAAAGCACCTACTTTAGGCGCTTCTATGATAGAAGTACATCCATATTTCTGGCCAATTCCTTTGGCCGGGGTTTTAGCTTTCTGAGCAATTCCTTGCATTGACAGAAGCAACGCTGCTCCAATCATTACCTTTTTAATTTTATTCATGTTTTGTTGGTTTGGGGGATTTAAGTCTATAAACGAATCTTACCGATGTTTCGGTATTTATTGCATAAACTTAACTACAGATATGTAATGAACAAATACCCTCTTCCCACATTTTTTTCATCCTTCTTTACATTTCTATTGATAGAAATCAAAAAAAAGGTTGGTGATAAACCAACCTCCTAAAATCAATAAAGTAATTTGTGAATATTCTTATAAAAGAATAGGAAAATACCATTAGCGTACAATAACCAGTTTCTTCATGAGCTGTAGAATTTCTGTTTCAAACCTGCAATAATATACACCGGAGGGCCATGCTTCCATTCCGTAAATGGGAAAAGTGTGTGATCCGGTAGCAAATTGTGAGCGAACAGGTATTGATTTTACCAATTTTCCCTGTGCGTCAAATATAGTTAAGCGTACCCGGGCTGGTGAAGTAAGCGTAAAGTTTACAGATGCAAAATGACTGGCTGGATTGGGTGAAATAGTAAGAGCCAATTTTTTTTCTGCTTCCCTTTTTTTCTTCTCTTCCTCTGTCAGCGCCACTAATTGAAAATTTTCCGACAAAAAAATCGGTGTTGCGGTTAACGAAACATTTACAGAAGGAACAGAAGAAGTGCTACCAGTAACAGAATAATTCCATTCCCTTTTGTTCAGTAATGGGGCCACATTGGCTGCGGGAGGAAATGTATAAATAGCAGATGCGGATTCAGATTTATCGATAGTTGTTTTTGCCCAAAGGACATATACATAATTACCAATCGCGTCGCGGAATGCGCCGCCACCAATGGTAGCAGGTAAATTCAATGTTGATGTTTTCCCATTATCGTATTGGTAATTTAGCAAAAGATCGGATGTAGTTTTAAAAGCGATTCCTTCATTGGTATACTGCTGGCCATATACGCCATTATATATTCCGCCACTGGTAACCGGTCCTAAGCCATCTAATTTCTGGTAAAGACCCATCATTTCATAACCATGTGTTGCTTCTGCATATGTTTTGGATTCGCCTAAGGCAAAAATATAGTACTGCCTTATTTTATTTTGCTGGCACGCCACCAATGCTTTTATGATATAATTGGTTTGTGCCTGATCGCTTCCGATATAATCCCCAAATTCTTTTCGTGGAATATTATTCTCTGTACAAATGAAATGCTTTTCGGGATAGGTTGAATTATTATATCCATGAGTGTTCAGTACATTTGCCATCTGCGTTTTTGCATTGATAAATTCCTGAGAAGCGCCGTCTGAATGACGTATGTAGGTGAAATTATTAATGCTATTATCCCAGTATCTCAAATTATACATGGGATAACTATGAAAACTCAAAACATCAAAATAAGCTCCTCCCTTCAACGGATATTCTGGCGTAACTGAGCCATCCGCGGGATTGTCGGTATTGCGCAACACAGCATCCAGAAAAGAAGGATAACCAATTCCACCAACGGTTATATACGCTGTAGGATCCACCGATTTAATTACTTCGTAACTGATGCGAAGCAATCGTATATAATGAAAAATGGGCGCTTTCATATTCACCAGGTCACATGGAGAAGGATTGTTCTCCCACCAATTGCCGGGTTGACCGGGCAGTTTCCATGAGTTTCCGCTGAAATCATAATCGGGCTCATTTAATATCTCCCAGAACTTGTTATACGCTTTATAGCGAGTAACTAATTTATAAATATAGAGTGCATAATAGTTATTATCATTAACCGGTGTACCATTGGCGCCGCCATCCCATATCGGAGTAAACATATTAGCCCACAAGGATGAAGGTTGTCCACAACCCCCATAAAAACTATTATCCCTGTGCGCAGCTGAAGGAGAACTCACAAAAAGAGTATTGTCTCGCATTCCTAATGTAGCATAATGATTATACTGCGCAATCGATACATCGTATCCCCAAAAGTCCACAAACTCTTCGGGCAATGGAATGCGAAATGATTTAGATCCTACTCCCGCCACATTGACTAAGGGATTACCGGCAGCAATATTGGAAAGAGTGATGTTATCCCAGGTAGATCCGTAATATCCCATGTTATTACCATATAAAAAGGGACCATTATAGGCAGGTACATGGCCGGCATCATTAGCCGTATAATTAATCTGACTCATTGTAGTGTAAAAGCTACAATGAAGCATTACTGCAAGGAATAAAAAGCGGATCTTTCTTTTAAAAAATAACATGGTATTGGATCTAGGGTAAATGTAACTGCAACTGCTAACGAGCAATTATTTTGCCAAACGTCATTAATACCATATTATTTTTGAAATCAATTCAAATGAATTGCTGAATCGCGGCTTTTAAGAATGGAGCGAACTGCAGGGAACTGATGATACGCAATTCTTCGCGTAATGAAGTTTCGTTATCAAGAAATTTGAAAATGGCGCTTGCTTTGTTGCAACGAAACAAGCGGGTAAAAATTTCATGACCTTCCGGAATTTTATTAACCAATAACTGAAGCAATACACTGTCATAAAAACGAAATCGGGCGTGTGTGCTGGTAATATCCATGAGCGATTGATTTCTCTCAAGGTGTTCAACAATCAGCAGACTTTGTTTTTGAATAAATTGAAAAGTATATCCTGTAGAGGCCTTGGTTTGACCGCCAGCTGTACCAATATTATAGATTCCATTTTGATAAAAAGGGAAACGGGTGTTAGTCATGGGGATGATACCAAATTCTTCTTCCTCTATTGTATACTGCCGTAGTTGCATAAACCTGGATACGTAATCGCGTAATTCATTATTATACTTTTCCGTTGGCAGTAGTTTTTCGGTGAATAAGGTATATTCAATCAAAGCCCGGTTGGTATCAAGAGGTAATACATATACAAAACTGGCACCATGATCCTGGTGCACCCGAAAGTCCATTAGCGTAGCAACACCCGGATCAAATTTTCTTTCATTGGTTTCTATGATCCATCCTTTAAAGTGTTGCAATAAATGCAATGAATTTTTGCCGGATGACGAAACAAATGGAATCGAATTAAAAACAATCGACTTCTCAGTATTCAATTCTGCATCGTCGATATAAAGCGTTGTCTTGTTTTCGTTGATTTGCTCAAATCGAATTTCACCATAGCGGATAATAATATTAGCTTCTTGTTTAATTATATCGAAGCAATAATTATAAAAGTCAATACCGCGGATCATCTTGTACTGATAAGAAGCAATATCAAGGGGCATCGAAAAAGAATTGCTTTCAAACTTTAATTGATCCCATTTTCGGTAAACAATTTCTTCAAAAAAACTTTTTTCTTTTTCCCAGAAGCACCAGGTACGGTCGTTGGAAGTTTTGGGTGCTTTATCTACTAATAGAATTTTTTTGTTGGAAAATTTACCGGAAGCAATCATGCGTGTGAGCAGGCTAAGACCCGCAGCACCGGCACCGGCAAATATATAATCGTAATGGGGCATTCGTATCAAACCTGTTCAGCGGGGGCGTAATCTACCGTTTGCGCTTTCATAAGTGCTTTGTCCTTTCTAACTTTTTCCCAGTACTTTTTATGTACATAGAGCATACCGAAAGACTCGCCTTCGTGCTTATCGAGATGTTTGTGATGCATTTTATGGGCCCAACGGATAGCACGCACGTAGGTGCTCCTTGAGCGGGTAAACCATTTAAATCGTTGATGAATGATAACATCGTGCACCATAAAATACGCAAAGCCATAAGCCATGATACCAAAGCCAATAGCCTGTAACCAATACATCTTATCCAATGTGCCGAAAAGAATGCATAAAAAACTGGGAACCGCGAAGATGAAAAAAAATGCATCGTTCTTCTCAAAGAAACCGGGCCTTGTTTTATGATGGTCCTCATGCAGGTACCAAAGAAGTCCATGCATTACAAATTTATGAGTGGCCCAGGTAATTGCTTCCATCAGCAAAAATGTGACTACTATAATTGCTATATATAATAACCAATTCATGAATTTCCTTTATAATTGAATCAGGCCGTAGCCTTTTCGATTTGTTTTTCCTCTGTCCATTTTCTTACTTTAGGAAAAGCAATATGGAACCAGGTTGTATATTTATCCGGATGTGAAGTTAGGGATGTTTGTATGTCGTCCAGGTTTTTGTAACAAAAATCCTTCACTTCATTAGGATCAGCATCAATCACTCCCTCATACACAGCGGCAAATACGTGATCGAATTCGTATTCCGTTAAGCCATTATCAAATACAGTTTTGTATGTAAAGGAAAATATATTTTCCAGGTCTGCCGAGAATCCCATCTCCTCCTGCAGGCGACGATTGGCGGCTTCTTCTGTTTTTTCACCCGGGCTGGGGTGACTGCAACAAGCATTGGTCCATAAGCCACCGCTATGATATTTATTCAGTGCTCTTTGCTGCAATAACATTTCTCCTTTATTATTAAAGATGAAAACACTGAATGCCCTATGCAATAACGCTTTCCGATGCGCTTCAATTTTCTCCATTGAACCAAGCGGTTCGTCCAATTCATTTACTAATATAACTTCGCCTGAATTGCTCATGTGTTTTTGTAAGAGGTGCTAAATTAATTTCAACTGGTTTTTCACCCCTGCTCTAACCAGGATCATTGCTTTCCGGTAGTTAGGTAATCGGATGCGGGATTCTAATATCCGCGAAGCTTGTGTTTTGCGGATCTTTTTAAAAAGGGAAAGATAATATTTATACGCAACATATACTCCAAAACGCGCTTTCCAGGGTAATTGTAAAATTCCTTCATACGCATGTTTAAAATCCCTGGCAATATCTTCTTCAATCTGCATTTTTGAGAAGTGTGAAAAATTGGAGAAATCCACCCCAGGAAAATAGGTTCTGTTAAGCTGAATATAATCCGCCTTGATATCGCGCAAAAAATTTACTTTTTGAAAAGCCGCTCCCAATGATCGTGCATAGGGTTTTAATTTTTCATATTGTTCTTTTTCTCCATCGCAAAAAACACAGAGACACATCAATCCTACCACTTCAGCACTGCCGTAAATATAATTTTTATAACAATTATTATCATACTGCTGTTTATGCAGGTCCATTTCCATACTATCGAAAAAAGCAGCTACTAATTCAGGAGTAATTTTATATTGATTGACGGTGAGTTGAAAACTATGCAGTATGGGATTAAGGCTGATTTTCCTTTCTATTGCTTCATTAGTTTCTATCCTGAATTGCTTAAGTAAGGTTTCTTTATCATAATCATGAAAAGTGTCAACAATCTCATCGGCAAAACGAACAAATCCGTAGATATTATAAATAGGTCCCCGAAGATCTTTATTCAGTAATCGTATCGCTGAAGCAAAGGAAGTGCTGTATTCTTCAGTGGTAATGCGGCTACACAGTTGACTAACCTTATGAAACAATGAAATCATACTATTCAATTTATTGAATTAACAAAGGCTTTTGAAAAATGTTTAGCTTGCTATTAATTGAATTAATTATTCCACACGATGAAAATTAACTTTATCCAAATGCTTTCAATATTTCCTTTGCCACTACTTCACCACTGATTAAACTGGGAGGTACTCCAGGACCGGGAACAGTAAGCTGGCCGGTAAAGAATAGATTGTTCACTTTTTTACTTCTGCAGCGGGGGCGGAAAACCGCAGTTTGCAGCAGGGTATTCGCCAAGCCATATGCATTTCCTTTGTAAGAATTGTAATCCTTTACAAAATCGGAATAGGCATATGACTTTTTATAAATAATCGCTTCTTTTATTTTTTGCGCTGTATGTTTTTCAAAACGATCGAGGATGATTTGAAAATATTTTTCTCTTATCGTTTCCGTATCGTCCGGTAATCCCGCTGCTACCGGAACCAAAAAAACAAGATTCTCGCAACCAGCAGGCGCAGCCGCAGGATCGGTTAGAGAGGAAGCGCTTACATAAAATAAGGGATTGGTTGGCCAATCTTTGCTCGTATAAATTTCCAGCGCGTGTTGTTCAAATGGCACATCAAAAAACAACATATGATGTGCCACATTGGTCAATCGCTTATTCAACCCTACATAATACAAAAGACAGGAAGGAGCCATCTTGCGTTCTTCCCAGTATTGATCGGAATAGCTACGATGAGTAGAAGGTAATAACCTGCTTTCAATGAACTGGTAATCGGCACCTCCGATTATAACGTCTGCTTCGTAACTGTTTTCAGTGGTATAAAGTTTTTTCGCGGCTCCGGATTGTATCTCTATTCGATTTACATCTTCCCCAAAGCGGAACTTCACTCCGGTTTCCATCGCCAGTTTATACATCCCTTGCACTACACTATACATTCCTCCCTCGGGATACCAGGTTCCTCCCACGATATCCGCATAATTCATAAGACTGTATAACGCGGGAGTATTTTCAGGTAAGGCTCCCAGGAATAACACTGGAAATTCCAGCAACTGTCGAATGCGTGGATGCTTAAAATATTTATGAATGTGTTTTTTTATGGAAGTAAAAACATCCAGGCGGAAAACTCCCTTCATCACCTCCCAATCTAAAAACTCTGTAAAAGAAAGTCCCGGTTTTAATACCAATTTCTGAATGCCTAGTTTGTATTTATATTCGGCTTCTTTCAAAAACTTATCTAACATATTTCCCGCCCCTGGCTCCCATCGATCCAATACCTCTTTAAGCTCATTAAGATTTGCCGGAATGTCTGTGTATTCTTCCTGCCAGTATATACGATAAGAAGGATTTAATCGATTTAACTTATAATAATCGTTGGCCTTTTTCCCAAACAGACCGAAATAGCGTTCAAATACATCTGCCATCCAATACCAACTGGGGCCCATATCAAAACTAAACCCATCTTCTTTTAATTGTCTTGCACGTCCGCCTGGCGTTAATTGCTTTTCCAGTACTG
>Ga0157380_10002514_pt1 | contig 12359 bp, 6 predicted proteins | sample S35metaG_FD_119757 | JGI IMG/M metagenome (GOLD analysis project Ga0157380, IMG submission 119757) | Switchgrass rhizosphere microbial communities from Kellogg Biological Station, Michigan, USA - S3-5 metaG | ecosystem: Host-associated > Plants > Roots > Rhizosphere > Soil | place: USA: Michigan...
AGGTTGGCATGATTAAAAATATCGAAGAACTCTGCCCGGAATTGCAGCCGAACCGTGTCACCGAATTTAGTGCTTTTGACGATCGAAAAATCGGTGTTATTGAATGTTGGCCCAATGACCACGTTTCGGCCAAGATTGCCGAAATGCGATTCTGAGCTAAACACGGAGGTATCAAACCAGGCATCGACCTGGCCCAGAGTGGTGATGGGACCATTCACATCCGGCCTGAGCGTGCCCGCCACGCCATTCACCGTGCTGTTTGTGGTGACAATGTTTAGGGGATTGCCGCTTTGTGATTGAACGATGGCAGCAAGCTGCCAACCTTCTACCAGCCGGTTGCCGCGAAACGGCAATTCATAAATTGCACTGACAACGAATCGATGACGGGCGTCATAGTCGGATAATCCCCGGCTTCCGGCAATGTCATAGCTGTTCTGCGTTACGATTGCTCCGGTGCTGAACGAATTGTAGTCAAGCGACTTGGACCACGTGTAAGAGGCATCGAATTGCAGATGATGCGTGAGCCGTCGTCTGGCAGTGATCCAAACTGCGTTGTAACTGGAGTTGCCCGAGCTCTCAACCTGAGTGATGTTGCCGAGTGGAGTTCCAGGCAGTATTGGGCTGGCACTGGACAGCATTGGATAGGGGCGCGAACCGTTTACAGGTTGATTGATATTGCGCCGGGTAATCAGGTGGCTGCCCTTTGAGCCGACGTACCCAATCATCAAGACGAGTTTTGACAACTGGTGCTGGACATTCAAATTCCACGACTGCATATAAGCATTATCGAAATCATGAGCAACGGTCTGCGGCGCTAGACCTGCCGGACCGGCAAGGTTTAGGGCATTATCAAAGCGCACCGCACCTGTGAAAGTTAAGGGAATGGCCAGAGGAGGATTCCCACTGGTCGCAGTTACGATACTGGTCATTGGTTGGTCGACGTAGATTCCGAACCCTCCGCGCAGGACGGTCTTACCGCTACGGAACGGCAGCCACGCAAAGCCGGCACGAGGTTGAAAGTTCCTGTTGTTCTGGTGGTAGACGCCGTCGAGGTGTGAGCCTACGCGCACCAGCGAGGCCGTGTTTGGATCGAAGACGATGAAGCGATCGTAACGCTCGCTGGGCGTCATATTCCATTCGTATCTCAGACCAAGCTCGAGGCTCAGATCTGGTCGCAGTTTGTAGTTGTCCTGGACGAAAAACCCCAATGATCCTTCGGCAATGCTGCTGGTCTGACTGCCCAGCGTCACACTGAATGAGTTTGCGGTGCCGGCGAGGAATGAGGCGATGGTTGGAAAATTAAAGGAGCCTGTGCCCTGACGGAAATTGTTGTTTAGAAACTGCCGGTACTCTCCTCCGAGCCTTAGCGAATGCCTGCCCGACAGCCAACTGACGGTGTCAGCTACGACAAATGTGGTGTCGCCCCGGCCTGAAGGCTGAGCGGACGGACCACCAAAATTGAGACCACCGCCGGCGACGTTTATCTGCGGCAATCCGATCGGCTGGTTGATCCCGTTAAGAATCCCGAAATCGGCTGGGTTGAATTGCGCATTTGGAATGGTGCGCGAAGAGAACCGGTTGAAGCCGGCCCGTCCCTCGTTTACGACCTTGAGACCAAAGGTGTGTGTTTCGTTTAGGGTAAGAATCTGTCGCAACAGGCGGCTGGTGTTACCGAATCCAGGGATAGTGTTACCACTCCGGTTAGGTTCGCTACTCGCTGCTTGTTGAACGGCGTAGTATCCATGCAGGGTGTCTCTCTTAGTCAAATTGTAGTTGATGTCCATTGTCCATTGATCGACGTTGACAGGTGCGCTCGCGGAGCTGATGAAGCGGGGCGTACCAGATGAATCAACAAAGTTCGCTCGTGGAATCAAGTCGATTAGCTTTTTGATTACTGGATCGCTAACCGAGCCTCGCTGAGCATCGCTAAGGACAACACTGTTGAGATTGAGTCCCTGGCGTTGGCGCAGACCCTCATAAGAGAAGAAAAAGAACAACTTTTCTTTCAGAATGGGGCCGCCGGCGTTTCCACCAAACTGGTTTCGTTTGAATGGGGCAGGCTGGTCCGAGGTCAATTCAAAGAAGTTGCGGGCGTCCAGAGCATCGTTTCGAAAGAACTCAAACAATTCTCCATGAAATTGATTACCTCCAGAGCGCGTAGCTATGTTGACTACGGCTCCGGAGCTTTGACCGTATTGAGCACTGAAGGTCGAATTGTCGAGTTTGAATTCCTGGATGCTACCGATCGACAGTTGGAAGCTAATCGAACTGAAGGTCAGGTTGTTGAGCGTGATGCCGTTAACCATGTAGTTAACGGTTTCTTCTCGAGTGCCTCCGGTGTTAATCGCCAGGGCACCCAAGCCACGCATCGGAGATGCCGAGAAAGCTCCTTGTGGCGGCGTAACCGATCCAGGCACGCGTAAGCCCAGGTCCAAAAAGTAGCGCCCGTTCAGAGGCGTCTCCTGGACCATCTTTTGATCGACGACGTGCCCGAGTGCCATGGTCGATTTTTCGAGCAGATCAGCATTTGTGGGTACCGTCACTATTTGGGTAACGTCTCCCACTACGATTTGAAAGTCCTGCGTGACTCTACGACCAACCTCGATCCACGCTCTCTCGATTATCAGAGTTCGAAATCCTCGAGCTCGTATCTCAATGCGATAGGGCGCGACCGGTAGAGCGACAATTTGATATCTGCCGTCATCGTCTGCCAGGGCCATACGCCTTACGCCGGTTTCAAGGCTCACTACATCGATTTGAGCGGAGGGAACGACAGAGCCATTTTGATCTGTAACTTGTCCTTCAAGCGACGCAGTCGATTGGGCATGAACTGAAGCGATGATCAGAAGTGGAATGAACAGCAGCAGGAATGTCGTATGCTGTTTGGTGATCTGACGAAGGACACAGCTATACGCGCTCCGTCTGGAGATTGAGTGTCCTGCGAGAGAGTAGATAAGTTGTCTCATGCCTCTACGTAAATCCGGGTGGCGGGGGGAAACAAGTTTGAGCTTGTCCGCTACTCGTGAAGGAAGCTGAAAAACAGCCGGGGCGACAATTTATCTGGGAGGCAGTCTAGCACTTTCGTACAAGACCGTACAAAGTATTTTTGGAGGTACAATAATTACTATCGAGCTTCGTAATTCATCCATTTTGCTGTGAGATTGAATCCCAATCTAAGCTCAGTGGGCACCCCACACAGCATTCATCTGCTGATGATCATCAACATCATCGTAACTGCCTCCGATGCCCTGAAGATCTCCTGATTCGGCTAATTCCTGATCATCCAAATCCGGGAACGCCCGTCTCGACAAAGTCCCCAGTAGAGCTACCTCCTTTTCCAGGATCGGCGCGCGTCGCTCAGGCAGAGTTTCAATCAGGTCTTTCAACATTGCGCGTAGCCGGCGTTGAACCTGAATGCTGTCGCGACCGTATTGCCGAATTTCGGTCGTGCCCAGCTGAACAAAATCTTCCCAATTGGGTGTGCGATAGATCAGTCGGACTTTACCGTTGCGATCTAATTCGTGACCTTCTGCCAGGTAGCGCTTGCCAATGTCGCGCAACAGATGATGAATTTGATCGATGGCCAGCACCGCCGTGGTCGGATCATTGACCGCCGGCGACAGAGCTTTGCTGGCGATGTCCACGATTATCCGAAACGCGAACAATGGATCTTGTTCCAGAGTGCGCTCGCTTCCCACCGCCACTGAATCACGTAACCGATCGTCTCGGAGATCACTCCCACTCTTTGAGATCCGAAACAGAGGATCGCCTTCCGCGATAAACTGGCCCACTTCCGGTATGAGCTCGATCAGACAATTCGATCGTTCGGCCATGGCCACTAATCCCTTCAGATCAAACGCGAGTACGGCTCCGTCTACCTCGCTGAAAATGATTCGCGGCTGTTCGTGGTTGATATGGTTGGTCGGCGCTGAATCATCCTTGAGAGGAGATGGATACACGGTTCTGATGACCTCGCGACCCGCCATGGCAACAGATCGGAGAGCCGAACTCGGGCGGATCGCTTTTCCCACGCTGTCTATGAACAGAATAAAAAGGGCGAGGTTAAATAGAAAACCATAGCCGGCCAGGTAAACAGCCAGGAAGGGAACTGTTTGCTCAAGGCGAACCAGAAGGCCGACAGAAAAAGTGAAGGTAAATACAAAAAGCGCCATCCCAAGTTTTCGAGAATTGTCGCGATATACCATGGCGATAATCCGAGGGGTAAGTTGTGCACTCGCGAGTTGCACTGCCAGCAGCAGAGCAGAGGAGACAAGGGCCACCATGGTGAAAGTGGAACCAGCTATCATACTCATAACGGTGCGAGCGGTTTCGATACTGATATTGGCGTGCGAACCAACGGCTCGCTCGTAACGTGTGAGCAGAGAGATAGAGATCAACGCGAGCGGGATGCTAAGGGCCGGCAGGATCCAAAATGAATTGCGAAAGTATAAGCGAAGGCGGTATCGCTGGAGCCAACTCATCGGGATACTCCTGGGAACACTCTTGGGAACACTCCTGGAAACGTTGCATCTCAGCAGTGCAGAAACATGCCCAGTTGAGGAGATGCTGTTCGGGGAAGAGGTTCAGTTCCTCATAACTCGAAAACGAAACACGCCGCCACGAGAATTGTGATAATTCCTTCGGGAGCAGTTGTCTTACAACTGCACCTTATGAGTCCAGCGCTTCAACGAACACTGTTACTTTTACTAGTAAGTTGCGAGGGTTTTGGAATGACCGGGCTCACTTCGCCCGTGGAAATTTTTTGAACATTTTCTCGATCGCTTTTCGGATCGGTTTTTCAACTGACTTAGCGTCTTTCCTCGGGTCGCCGGTTGGACCGTGTTCCAACGTCTGGGTCGCGCTGCCGCGCCACACAGTACCCTTTGTCCCGGCGTCGGCAATGTCCACGACGAGCATTCCTTTTGTTACCGGCCAGCTTTGACCACTAACCGCTATTCCCGTGCCTAACGCGCTACCCATCGCGTGCGACCAGCTGGGATGTGAAATCTGAATATCAGTATTCGTGGCTGCATAGTAGGTGAGCGTGACCTCAGCGTTCTCCTCGACTTTGGTCAAGCCCTTAGAAGCCAGCGCTTGCTCAAGTCCATCAATGATCGACTTCTGAATGTACGGATTCCCTGGCGGCAGTGGCTTCGCCCACGCATAGGTTTTGTATTTCGAAACATCGATTCCCGGATCCGCTTCGACCGTGACTTTCTGGGCGTGGGCTGTGACGACGCAGACTATGGTGAGCAGAACTACAGTAAATAGAATGAAGGCTAATCTTTTCATGTGACCCCTTTTCCGCTCACTCTGAAATCCACAGGATTGCGCCGCCCGATTATATCTTCGGATGTCGCTGCCAAAAGCTGTCAATTTTGACAGTTGTTCACTCGTCAGTTTTGTTCGACGATGCCGCACGAAAAGCGAAAGCAGGTTTGACAGTATTCACAAATCTCCGGGATTGAAAGACGCAACATTTTCAGTAACCGGCGTGAGAGATGGCCAGCTCTCGCACCAGGGTGGAGGGTGTACATGCATTCTCTGGCGACAAGAGTGCACTTTAACGCACCTTCCCGGTGGGCCGAGGCGCACAAGGGGGCTCCCTCGGCCCACCGCCATTTCAGATAGTCTTGTCAGTGAAACCTCAAGAAGAGAAGACACTTCGGGATCTACCTCTGGTTATTCAGAACTCCGGTAATCGCTAGTTCGTGATCTCGGCTTTGCCGACTGATGTGCGGAAAGGCTTTGCCTTTCCCGATAGCCCTACTTAATTTGGAGGCTATGCCTCAGGGTTGGAGGCGCAGCCTCGATAAGAAGAGTAGCAAGCATGCGGAAAGGCGCAGCCATTCCGCACATCAGCCGGCAAAGCCGCAACCCAGGATTATTCTCGCTCGCGGTACACGGATGAAGGGTAGATTGACCATCCCCCAGCTGCCGCAGGTGGGATTCTGTTTTATTTAGCGGTGAAGTCAGCTGTGATAGTTCTTTTGGTAGTCTTATTGAAGACTTGTAGATTCAATCCTGCAATTGATTTTCGATCATCGGTAAGCAGCAACTTTCCGCTGCCGTCCAGAGTTCCGCTGACTGTGCTTCCTGTGATCTTTAGATCAAGCGACTTATCAGCTTCATCGCCACGCGACCAACTTCCGGTGATGAACACGGTGATGTCAGTGATCAGGTTTATTTCCGCTTTGCCGTCTTCGAAGAGCTTCACTACGACTGCGTGGATCTTGAATTTCTCTTTGCCGAACTTGATGCTGCCCTCGCCGCTGACGTTGGCTACCATGGACTTAGGTTGCTGAGCGAGAGCACTGGCAAACATGACCATCATCAATGAGACGGTGACCGCAATCGAGGTGCGGTTGGGATTGATTCGCATTTGCAGTCCTCCAAAATAAGTCAGACAAAATTAGTCAGACAGTTAGCCGGGCAGTCTCACGAGCCGTTCGTATGTGTTAGCTCACGACGGAACCGCACGACCCCGAAATCGAAACAGAGCATTCACAATAGCGAATAGAAAAGCCGCAGAGAGTCCGCACAGCAGCACCCCCGAAATACCTTCAATCGTTCCTAGTACTCTCCATTTTTGTGGTAACAGGACGTCACCGTAACCAACCGTTGAATAGCTTTGCATAGAGAAGTAGAGGGACGTTTCAAAATCCTGGAACAAACCTGCACTACTATAAAATGCCGCCCAGATCAAAGCTTCGGTTAAGTGAAGAAATATGACTACGGTGAAAGCGATTATCAGCAGGCTAGCGGCAGACCCGAAGCCGATCCGCTCTGCAATTCGTTGACGCCGGCGAACCATCGTATCGCCGAGCAGAATTATGCCGGTGACGTGAATTACCAGACAGACTCCCATAATTCCAAACGCGATCAGGATCTCCATTGCCATGATGCGCTCGCAAGATTCCCCTGCTTTCACTGATCCCAAACACTGTCAATTTTGCTAGGTACTTCCTCCCTGACGCAGACCTAAGATTCGCTCAAAGTAGCTCCCCGGCTCATATTGGCTGGTAGCCACAGTAATAACCATCGAGGCGGAGGTGTCTGAAAGAGACTGAGCAGGACTAACAAGATCGTTTCAGGACAAGTCAGGTCGCCGCCACCCAGGAGTTAACCATGAAGAATCAGCAGAGTCGCACGCTTGTTGTCTTGGTAACGGTATCCCTGACCGCCGTAATGTTGACTATTACCGGATGCAGCAAAAAAGACGCATCCAAAAACACAAGCGCTGCGCCGCCGCCGCCAACGGTCATTGTTGAGCAGATCGAACAGCGCACAGTACCCATCTATAGCGAGTATGTTGGTCAGACGCGGGCCGACGATACTGTCGAAATGCGCGCGCGCGTTGAGGGTGTCCTGCAGAAGATTTACTTCCGGGAAGGCAGCGCCGTTCGCAAGGGGCAACTTCTGTTCACAATTGATAAGCGCCCGTTCCAGGCGACGCTGCAATCAGCGAAAGCGATACTGGCAAAATCGTTTTCAGATCTTGCCCAAGCCAAACAACGAACTGATGTCCTCCAGGCTCAGGCTCAACTGGCGGATGCTCAGGCGGTACACAGCAAGACTCAACAAGATCTGAATCGCATTCGACCGCTGGCAGCGCAAAAGGCTGTTACGGAAATCGAGCTTGATGCCGCGGTGGCGGCAGACAAATCAGCCCTCGCAAACGTTAATGCGCGCCAGGCAAACCTGACCAACCTTGAAGCCTCAGTCAAGTACACCATCGAACGTGCGGAAGCCGAGGTCATGGCAGCCAAAGCGCGAGTGACCCAAGCTGAATTGGATTTGAGCTACTGCGACATTCACTCCCCCATCAGCGGCATCATCGGCTTTCAACAAGTTGATGAAGGAAATCTGGTCGGGCGAGGTGACGCGACCTTGCTCGCTACGGTGTCGTTATCGAACCCGTTGCTGGTTGATTTCAATCTCAGTGAAGTCGAGTTCCTGAAAATCACCGACCGCGATACCGCCGGGAAACGCGCTTCGAGTATTAGGTTCGAGTTGATCCTCTCCGATGAAACTAAACACCCCGAGGCTGGGACCTTCAAAGTCATAGATCGCACAGTTGATCCGACCACAGGAACCATGAAAGTCGAGGCGAGCTTTCCAAATCCGGGAAGCTATTTGCGCCCGGGACAGTTTGCTCGCGTTCGCGTTCCCGTATCTCAAGCTGAAAACGCTGTGCTCGTACCGCAACGCGCAATCCAGGAACTTCAAGGCGCCAAGACAGTCATGATTGTGGACGCCCAAAACAAGGTACAAGTGCGCACGCTCAAGTTGGGAGACAAGTCTGAAAACTATTACGTCGTGCTCGAAGGGCTCAGCGGCGGCGAACGAGTGATCGTCGAAGGCATGCAAAAGGCACGACCCGGCAGCGAAGTTAAGCCGTCAAGTGCGACGGTTGCCATTGATACCTCGAAAAAGGAAGGCACTTAGGCCATGGCAGACTTCTTTATAAGGCGACCGATTGTTTCGATTGTCTTATCGATTCTAATCGTCCTGCTCGGAGTGGTAGTCATTCGCGGGTTGTCCGTCGAACAGTATCCGTTCTTAGCGCCACCGAATATTCGCGTCACGGGCACTTACCCCGGAGCGTCGGCTGAGGCCGTCGAACAATCAGTCGCCGTGCCGATTGAGCAGGAAGTAAACGGCGTCGATCGCATGATTTATATGAAGTCGTCGAATACCAGTGACGGCCGCATGCTGCTTGACGTCAACTTTGAAGTCGGAACAGACCAGGACACTGCGAACGTTCTGACTCAGAACCGCGTCTCCACGGCCTCAGCTCGTTTGCCTGCCGAAGTCAATCAACAAGGTGTGACGGTCAAGAAACAGAGCCCAAGCATTCTCATGCTCATATCTCTCTTCTCACCGAAGGATTCATACGATGCTAATTTCCTGATCAACTACTGCGGTATCAATCTGCGCGATCAAATGCTGCGCATCCCTGGGATTGCGCAAGTCGATCTTTTCGGTGGGACTGATTACGGCATGCGCGTGTGGTTTAAGCCGGACATGATGGCCAAGCTCGGGTTGGTTCCGGCCGACGTGATCAGCGCCATCAAAGAACAAAACATGCAGGCGCCCGCCGGTAAGATTGGCGGTGCACCCACACCCAAAGATCAGGAGATGACTCAGACGCTCAGCGCTCCGGGACGCTTAGTCACACCCGAAGAATTCGAGCAGATCATTGTTCGCCAAACTTCAACGGGCGCGGTCGTGCGAATTAAAGACATCGGGCACGTCGAACTCGGCTCGCAGGACTACAACTCGTTCGGGCGACTTAACGGCAAACCCAGCGGCGCGATGGCTGTCTATCTTTTGCCGGGCGCAAACCAATTGAAGGCGGCCGAAACTATCTACGAGACGATGGAACATGCCAAGACGATCTTTCCGCCGGACATGGATTACAAAATTGTTTACGACACCACCCCAGCAGTCGAAGCCTCAATCCACGAAATTATGAAAACGTTCGTGGAAGCCCTCATCCTCGTTACGATCGTGGTCTACATTTTTCTACAAAACCTCAGGGCCACGATTATTCCGATGCTTACGATTCCGGTCTCGCTGATCGGCACGTTCATCTTTTTCCCGATCCTCGGTTTTTCGATTAACACACTCTCAATGTTTGGCTTGGTACTGGCGATCGGGATCGTAGTTGATGATGCAATCGTAGTCGTTGAGGCCGTCATCCATCACCTGGAACATGGCCTGAGTCCGAAGGAGGCTACAGTCCAGGCCATGAAGGAGGTCACGGCCCCTGTAATTGGTATCGCCTTAATACTTTCAGCTGTGTTCGTTCCGGTGGCGCTGCTGGCCGGCCTGGTCGGCAGTATGTACAAGCAGTTCGCGCTGACAATTGCTATCTCAGTACTGTTGTCGGCTTTCAACGCGCTGACGTTGACACCAGCGCTTTGCGCGATGCTGTTGAGGCCGCCGAAACCAACTCGAGGACCGTTAGGAGTTTTCTTCCGCGGCTTCAACAAAGTGTTCGAGGTAGTAACCAACGGTTATGTGAGCGGTTCCCGGATTCTCGTACGTCGCGGCATCATCACGATCGCAATTGTCGCCGTCGTTGTTTTAGGGGCGTTGTTTTTTGCCAAAAGGATTCCCGCCGGATTCATCCCCGACGAAGATCAGGGGATCATGGGTGTCAATGTTCAGCTTCCACCTGGGGCTTCACTGGCGCGTACGAGCGAAGTTCTGCGAAAGGTTGAAGAGATACTGAGCAAGACAGAAGGCGTCGAGTCCTATCAGACAATAGGCGGATATGGCGTCGTTACCAACACCTATCAGTCCAACTATGGAACGCTCTTCGCTCGCTTGAAGCCCTGGGAAGAGCGGCACAAAGAATCGGAAAAAGTAAAAGGAATCATGGCTGAGTTGCAAAAGCACTTTGCCGTCATCCCAGAAGCAATCATTTTCCCGTTCAACATTCCCACGCTTTCCGGATTCGGCGCTGCGTCGGGCTTTAACTTCCTGATTCAAGATCGCAGCGGCTCGATGGGGGTGGACGAGTTGGGTGATCAATCACGAAAGTTCATCGCTGCGGCGCGACAACGTCCCGAGCTGGGGAACGTGTTCACCTCGTTCGATCCGAACTATCCGCAAGTAAAAGTCGACTTGGATCGCGAGAAGGCGCGTACTCTGGGGGTGCCGGTCAACGAAGTTTTCCAGGCGATGTCAGCTGCGATGGGTGGAGCCTTCGTCAACGACTTTAATCGTTTTGGCCGGCTGTACCGTGTCTATGTTCAGGCCCAACCGCAAAGCCGTTTGAAGTCAGAAGACATCGGTCGCATCTATGTTCGCTCAAAAACAACTAACCAGATGATCCCGCTGTCTACGCTGGTTTCAATCAAAGAGGTTGCGGGCACAGAGATCACTACTCGTTTCAACCTGCTGCGCTCAGTCGAACTGACGGGAGCTCCGGCAAAGGGCTACACCTCAGGACAGGCGTTAGAGGCGCTCGAGTCCGTCTTCGCCGAGACGATGCCGAAAGAAATGAGTTTTGCTTATTCGCAATTGTCTTTTCAGCAGAAGATTGCCCCACCAGCGGGTCCGACATTCATCGCGGCGATATTCGTAGTCTTCCTCTTGCTCGCTGCGATGTACGAGAGTTGGCGTTTGCCCTGGGCAGTTTTGCTCGGTTCACCACTCGTAGCCTTGGGTGCATTGTTCGGCGTTTGGCTTTTTGGCTATGACAACAATGTGTATGTACAGATTGGGCTCGTGATGTTAATCGGCCTGGCAGCGAAGAACGCCATTCTGATCGTTGAATTTGCGAAAGCCAAACATGAACAGGATGGCTTGTCGCTCGAAGATGCAGCGCTCACCTCAGCCCGGTTACGTTTTCGGCCGATTCTGATGACTGCCTTTGCCTTCATCCTCGGCGTCGTGCCGTTGATGAAAGCCAGCGGCGCCGGCGCCGGCGCGCAGAACGTCATGGGCACAGGCGTGTTCTTCGGGATGTTGGTAGCGACGTTTCTGGGGGTCTTCATCATTCCCGGCAACTACACTTTCATCGAATCGCTCGGCCGCAAGCGAAAGAAGGTTGAGACGCCACCACCGATTGATCACAGTTCTCCGCTGCCGGCTGAAGCAGGAGGTGGGCACTAAAATGAAACGCCTCGTGGTTATGATATTGGTCTTCAGCCTGTCGCCGGCATTGGCGCTGGCCCAGAAAAAATATGGGCGCTCACAAGTACAGGTGCCCCCGGTTTATCGAGGCGTTCCTGATCCTAACGCTCCGCCCGATCCTCAAAGTCTGGCTGATACAAAGTGGTTCGACTTATTCCGCGATGAGAAGCTCCAGGAGTTAATCCACGAAGCGCTGATTCACAACTATGATTTGCGCGAGGCGGTTGCGCGCGTCGATTTAGCGCGAGCTAATCTCGGTCTGACGAGAGCCGATCAGTTTCCCACGATCGCAGCCAGCGCCGATTTCCAAACTTTCGGACGCTCGCGAGATGGTGAAATAACCCTTCCGGAACCTTTGCCCAAAGGGCGAAGTTTCGGAAGCATCCTGCTGAACCTGCTTTCGTTCGAGCTGGATATCTGGGGACGAGTGCGAAAGCAAACTCAGGCGGCTCGTGCGGACTTGCTGGCAACCGAAGAGGGCCGCAAGGCTGTGATGACTACAATCGTCAGCCTCGTAGCGGTTTCATACTTCAATCTGCGAGAGTTTGATTACGAACTCGAGATTGCGCGCCGCACGCTGACCTCGCGTCAGGAATCCCTTCGCATTATCAAATTAAGGGAAGCGCGTGGCGTGTCCAACCTGCTGGAAGTGCGCCAGGCGGAGGAACTTGTTTATAACGCCACCGAAACAATTCCAGCGCTGGAAAGAT
>Ga0157380_10002516_pt1 | contig 12357 bp, 2 predicted proteins | sample S35metaG_FD_119757 | JGI IMG/M metagenome (GOLD analysis project Ga0157380, IMG submission 119757) | Switchgrass rhizosphere microbial communities from Kellogg Biological Station, Michigan, USA - S3-5 metaG | ecosystem: Host-associated > Plants > Roots > Rhizosphere > Soil | place: USA: Michigan...
CTTTTATTATATAAGTCATAAGCCCTTACTAAGTCGGCATCTCCATCGCCTGCCGAAAACACGATCTGGCGGTCGAGGATCGAAGGAATATTTGTCGTTGCTTCATCGCCTGGAATAACCCAGCGATTAACGAAATTTTTAGATAAAGAATTGAAGTCGGTATATCGGGCGGCAAACGCATCGTCAAGTCTGATTTTGTAGTCATACTTAAATGACAAAAATATATTGAGCGAAAAATTCCTATAGGTGAAGATGTTACCGAAGCCGCCTGCTCCTCTAGGTTCGGCGGAGCCTTCATACTGCAATACGTCCTTGAGATTTTCACGATCTTGTAAGTCGTAATTGTAGACTACTTCACCGGTTTCATCGTAGAAAGTGGGAATTCCTCGATAGTCAAGTCCAGCAAATTTCGTTGAAAATAATCCCCTGCGCGGTCCGCCGAGGACAGCTGCGCCATTTTGCACCAGCGCATCACCCAAACGAGGATTAAAGTCCAATCTTGTAATTACATCTTTGGCGTATCCGATATTGAAGTTTGTGGTCCAGGTAAAATCCCTTCGTTTGATATTCAGTGTATTGATCGAAAACTCAAAGCCATCGGACTTCATATCCGCGTAGTTTCCATACTTGTATCCAGCCGCATCGTTGTCCTGGCCGGCCCCACCGCCCACGCCGCTCGTTGAAAAACGACCGATCAGGTCGTACGAATTACGCGTATAAAAATCAATCGTACCCGTGATGGTGTTGTTATAAATTCCGTAATCGAACCCGACGTTCAACTCCTTGAGTTTTTCCCAGGTCAGGTCAGAATTTTCGAGGTCCGAGATAAATAAGAACGATTCGTTATCGGTAGGCCTGATGGTAACATCGGAACGGACGTTAAGCAATGCGCTGGTGTTAGGACCTAAATTCGCAGATAGCCCATAGGTGGCCCTCAATTTAAGAAGGTTAAGCCACGAGAATTTCATAAAGGACTCCTTATCGAGGTTCCATGCCCCGCTCACATTCCAGGTAGGAAGGTATCGCGCGGCTTTGCTTTTCCCAAGGCGATTAGACCCATCGTAACGGATCGTACCGTTGAAAACATATTTGTCGGCGAAGGAATAAGCTCCGTTCAGGAAAAAGCCTGCGAAGCGTTCGCGATCGACGCCAAGCTCATAGGTACTAATACCCTGACTATTAAGAAAAGCGATCATCAAGGGATCGGTCCGAACCACACCACCATTTTCATATACCACTCCGATTCCGTCGGCCCTGCGGCTCGACCGGTCGGTGTACTTGATTTCCTGTCCCGCTAATAATGTGATGTTGTGAATTGCATTGAAAGTATGGGACCAGTCAATACTGTTGCGTATATAAAAATACTTTAATTCATCTTCGTCGACGTTGTTGAAGCCGCCCTCTGGCAAAACGACCTTGGGGAGTGCGGTAGGATCGTTTGGATCATGGTACAAAAGGTTGTTTGCTTCCTGAATGTACTGGGTATCATCGGCACGATAAGCTTCGGCCTGATTTGATTTCTCGTGTATCACATGCTCTCGCTTGGTGGTAGCGTAGCGTCCTTGTACGGTACTTCGTATTGAAAGATTTTCCTGTAGGTTGAACGTTAGATCAGCCTGTGTTGAGATGTCGCCTACATCGATGTTGATATAGTTCAATTTAAGCTCTTCAAGAATATTGAATGGAGCATAGTTACGACGAAAATATTCCAGTTCGCCATTGTCATCGTAAGGGCGTATGGCGCGACTGGTATTCAATGAATAACTTAGCGGATTAATATCGAAATCTCTTTTGTAACTCCCGGAAATCGGATCAAAATCCCTGTTCTGCGTGCCCGGTACCTGCTGGTTTCGATAGTTTGCTGTGAGTTTTAGATCGAGTTGAAATTTTTCAGAGAATAAGAAACTATTTTTTGCAGTCGCAGCATATCGTTTTACATTATCAGCAATAGTTTGTCCGTTGTCATTTAGATAACTTAACGAATAGTAACTGTTAAATTTTTCATTGCCTGAGGTTAAGCTAATCGAATGCTGCTGCTGTAACGAGAAGTCTTTAAACAAAACGTCAAACCAGTCGGTATTAGCCGTTTCATATTTGTTTAGAAATTCCTCATTTAATGCTCCATTAACTCCCCAATCCAGGTCGTGCTGTGAAATCAGGGTGAACATCTTTCCAAGAGACCCATAGTTTTGTGCACGCACCGACGTGGTAATATCGATTAACCCTTTCTCGTACAACTCGCGGTAAACAGACATTTCATCTACCGAATTCATAATATCAAACTGGGAGTAAGTAGGCCGCAGGTGGAAGGATAAATTACCAGAATAGCTCACACGCGTCTGACCACTTCGGCCTTTTTTTGTGGTGATAACAATTACGCCATTTTTGGCCCTGGTACCATAGAGAGCCGTGGCGGAGGCATCCTTTAACACCTGATAGGATTGGATGTCATCAGGATTTAATCCGGCAATGGAGGATGTAGTAAGCGTGTTGGCATTACCCGTAATAATATCATTAGCACTGACGGCGTTCAGGTCTTCCAGGATCACGCCATCAACGACCATCAATGGCTGCGTGTCGCCGTTTATTGTTGTGTTTCCTCGTATTCTGATTTTAGGGTTTGCGCCGAATGTACCGGATACGTTATCGACCGTTACACCAGCCACACGCCCCTCCAACATCTGACTGGCATCGGTGATACCCCCAATTCGCAGATCGGCCATTTTAAGGTTTACGGAGGAACCGGTAAACAGCTTTTTCTCGACGTCCTGGAAACCAGTAATCACCACTTCTTCTAATTCGGTGGCTTCCGGTTGCATTCTGATATCGATCCTGCTCCGCTGACCGACGACTTCAGTCACCGTTACATGACCAATAAAGGAAAACAAAAGAGTATCGCCCGGGGATCGTACCATTAAATCAAATTCGCCAACGCCATTAGTGATCGTACCGCGTGTAGTACCCTTGATTTGAATATTGACGCCCGGTAAATCTGTACCGTCCTTGGCAGATACAACCTTACCTGAAACTTTCAATTCCTGAGCTGAGACACAGAGCAAGCTCCCAAAAAACAGGACTATTCCTGACAGTAAAAATTTCTTCATCGTAGCTTAATTGAGCTAAATATCATTCTTAAGGACTTTCGCCCTTCTCACCACCGTACATCAACAGTCCACTAAGGCTCTAATAAACAGCTATTCCGGATGGCTCATACCCGGATGACTGAATGAATAAAGGAATACGAATAGGGTTAGTTTAGTAAATTCTATTCATAGGCTATGGGTGTACATTTTCTAAAATTAAAAATTTAACAAGAAAGAACAAGGTACAGTTTATTAATCAAAGACGTAACAGTCCAAATCTGATATCAAATCCCAAATTTCAGAGGCTTTCTCATCAACTATGAAACGTTATCTTATCGTTAATTTATATGTAAATGTCAGGGTATCTTTGCTTTTAGGTCGGTTTTCTGATGTCCTACAATGCCGAATCTGGTGGCCCAAGAATTTTGGGACCTGGGATCAGAAATTTGCAGAAAGTTGCTGACGTCAATTTATCAGGGCCAGCATCTGCGCGCGTTGGTTTTCGGAAGGCAATTTACCCACGCCCGCATGAAGGTTATCTAGCATGTGATGAGGCTTTGAAGTGCCGGGAATGACGCAGGTCACGGCCGGTTGAGCCAGGATAAATTTTAAGAAGAATTGTCCCCAGCTATTACAATCGAATTCTTTTGCCCATGCGGGAAGGGTTTTACCTTTGACCCTGCTGAACAACGCTCCTTCTTCAAACGGCTGGTTGATGATCACTGCAACTTTTCTATCCTGTGCCAGTGGAAATAATCTTTCCTCTGCCTTTCGGCTTAACAACGAATAATTTATTTGCAGAAAATCCAGTGGTGTACTTTTTAGTATTTGTTCGATTGATCCATAGGCGCCCTCTGTATAATGCGTAATCCCGATGTAACGGATTTTTCCCTCATCTTTCCATTGTCTTAAAGTTTTATAATGTACTTCCCAATCCACCAGGTTGTGTATTTGCATTAAGTCAATTTTTTTTCGTTTTAATAGCGCAAATGAATCATTCATTTGCCGGATACCCGCTTCCTTACCAGTGGTCCAAACCTTGGTGGCAACGAACAATTTGTTATTTATTTCTAGCGCTGTCGAGAGATCACCGACGACCCTTTCTGAGTTTCCGTACATAGGGGAGCTGTCAATCACGCTACCACCATTTTCAACCAGCGTCGTTAAAACTTGTCTCAATGGCGCTCGCTCTGATTCGCTTTCCGTTGCGTCGAATGTCTGCCAGGTTCCTAGTCCTACGGCAGGAATTTTCTCATTAGAGGATGGTATTGTTCTTTTCAAAAGCTCTGCGTCCATAGACGACCCTCCCGAAATCAGGGGGAGCAAACCTAACGCAGAAAGGGAATGCAGACAAGCCCGCCGGTTCATGGAAGGAAGTTAGAAAATTTCATTTTGCCATTTGCCAACGCGGATACCAATTACACAGACGGTTCACGCCAAACCAAAGAATTAATCGTGCATTATGAGTGCGCTGCACGCACGTCCGCTCTTGAGAGGGCCATGGGCAAAACGCGGATGGCTAACCCTAAGCCTGGATCTTATTAGAATTTGATTTGAATTGCGACCTTTGGATCTTTTTGAAGAACACATGATCAATGTAACAGAGCGGGAAGAGCGCGAATATTTAGAGGAGATCAAGGAAAAACTGCTAATCGCCATCAGGCGGGTTGATGATACCGTAAAACAATTCTCTACGGAACTCCGCAGGAATAAGGAATACATCTACGAGCACCAGTCTGGAATGGATGATGCCGACATGGTAGCAGCCGGTCAGTCCATCAATCGGATGGCGTTTACAGGGGAGTCGGCGGTTGCCCGAAAAAGGAAATTGCTAAAACTAGGGGAGTCGCCGTACTTTGGCCGAATTGATTTTGTAACGGATGATGGAAGAACACCAATCTACATCGGCATCTACTCTTTTTCAGATGAAACATTGCGAGCCAATCTCATCTTTGATTGGCGTGCGCCGATCTCATCGATGTTTTACGACTTCGAACTAGGCGAAGCATCATACAAAACGCCCTCTGGTGAAGTCAAGGGAGAAATTGTATTGAAACGGCAATACAGGATACGTCAGGGCAGGATGGAATTCATGATTGAAAATGCCGTTAGCATTCATGATGATATCCTGCAAAAAGAGCTGAGCAAGTCGTCGGACGATAAAATGAAAAATATCGTTGCTACGATTCAACGCGATCAGAATACAGTCATCAGAAATGAAACCTCGAGGGTGATGATTATACAAGGCGTTGCTGGTTCGGGGAAAACATCCATTGCCTTACACCGTATTGCTTTTTTGCTTTACCGGTTTAGGGATACCATTGCAGCCAAAGACATTCTTATCATTTCTCCTAATAAGGTTTTTGCTGATTATATCTCTAACGTTTTGCCTGAACTGGGTGAGGAGAATATTCCTGAGATCAGCATGGAGGAGCTCGCCGCAGGAATGCTTGAGAATAAATACCCGTTTCAAACTTTTTTTCAACAGGTTTCCGATTTGTTGGAGAACCACAACGAAGCCTACATTGAGCGTATCAGATTTAAATCATCATTTGAATTTCTCAGCAAACTCAATCAATACTTGATCTATATTGAGAACAATTATTTCACATTCACCGAATTACGAATAGCGGGTACGGTAGTACCCTTTCCTTTTATTGAGGAAAAATTCAAAGCATACCATCGAATGCCGTTGCTAAAACGATTTCCTGAAATTGTAAAAGATGTTCAACAATACGTTCGAAACAGTGTGCAGCGCAAATTAACAGGCAGGGAAAAAGCGCAGTTGTGGGAAGCGATACCCCGCATGTTTAAAATTAATAACGTGCTTGATCTCTATAAAGACTTTTACGCATGGATTGGTAAAACGGAGTTATTTAAGGGCGGGGGCGAACTAGAATATAGTGACGTCTTCCCGTTAATTTATTTCAGACTGCGCCTGGAGGGAGTTCCTCCACATACCCACGTAAAACATTTGTTAGTAGACGAAATGCAAGATTACACTCCGGTTCAATATGCCGTGCTGTCGCGCCTTTTTCATTGCAAGAAAACCATTCTTGGAGATGTTAGCCAGACCGTGAATCCCTACAGTGCCTCCTCAGCTGAGTCCATTGAGCAGGTATTCCCACAGGGTGACGTCGTAAAACTTTTTAGGAGCTATCGCTCGACCTGGGAGATCACGGCCTTTGCCCAAAGCATTTCCTCCAATCCCAACATCATTCCGATGGAAAGGCATGGCGAAGCGCCCCTAGTTAAACGTTTTAATAGCAATGCCGAAGAGATAGACGAAGTGAAAAATCAAATTCATCTTTTCAAGAACTCAGGCCGCCAGTCGTTTGGGATCATCTGCAAAACGCAGGAGCAGGCTCATACAATATTCAACGAAGTGAAGTCAGTTGGGATCAATCTACTTACACCAGACAGCACGTCGTTTGCAAACGGGGTAATCATTGCCACCGCGCACTTGGCGAAAGGGCTGGAATTCGACGAGGTCGTTGTGCCCTTTGCATCTGCAAATAACCACCGCACGGATGTTGACAAGAGCATGTTATACATCGCTTGCACCCGGGCCATGCACCGCCTTATATTATTGTACACGAAGGAAATATCTCCTTTTATTAAAGTGTAAAGTGAACTAAAAACTTACTTGGAAGGCATCCAGCGATGGCGAAGCGGAAATAATTTGTAGCTTGACGGCCTATAACCCTTTTATGCATATGCATAAGAAATTTTTTGGGGTTGTTGCCATTTTTTTAGCTCAATGGCAAACAGAAGCACAAACCCTTACCAAAACACAACTCGCGATTTCTCCTGAGCCGAACGTCTATGCCAACGTCAAATGGGTGGACCTTGATGGTGACAGTGACATGGACGTTGTCGAGTTGTACTCCGACCCGAATGACGACACCAAAAGTTTTGTCAAGGTCTATCAAAATACAAATGGGAGCTTTAACGAGCAACCGAATGCTTTCAGTGTTTCCTCCCTTGATCCCCGGAGTTACGACTTCAACGACGTTGATGGTGACAGCGATATCGACTTGCTTTTTCTGGATAACGAAGGGGTTAAAATTGCGATCAACAACAGCGACTTTACATTCGTTATTCAGTACACAACCATCTCTAATCCAAATAACTGGCACACGGAAATTCATTGGAAGGACCTCGATCAGGACCAGGATCTTGACATTGTATTTGATATGTTCATTTATATGAACGAAGCTGGGGTGTATCATCCAGCCCTTCATAATATGCCTTTTTATACCAGAAACAGGTCGTGGGCCGACGTTAACAATGATGGATATCTCGACATGGTGGCCTCGAAAGGCCAAACAAACGGAGTCGACCCCTTATTTCTCTTTATAAATCAAGGTGATGGGTTGTTTAAAGAAAGCAAGCAGCTTTCTTCCGGATTCCTTGATTCGGGGCAAACCCAATGGCTGGACGCCGATGCCGATGGAGACGTAGACTTGTTCATTACCGAGGCTGGAGAAAAATGTACCTTGTTCGAAAATACATTTTCAGCGTCGGGTGTGGCCGATCTTCAGCGCAAGGTATCATTCAAAACGTTGAGCAACCCGAAAGCCGATGTGGGCGATCTTAATCTGGATGGCTTCCCGGATATCATTATTAGTGGGCAAGGTAACCTAGGTTTTGAGACCTACTTATACCGCAACGTGTCCACGTCGTCAGAATTGAAATTTGTTGAAATCAATTTAGAGATCAAACCCTACTATGTTTCTAATTTTGACGTTGTCGATATCGACGGCGACTTAGACCTGGATCTTTTCCTCCTCGGGTGGGCGGATGGCAATTATACTGTAAGGGCGCAGGATGTCTACAAAATTAATCCGGGTAATACGCGGCCGCTACCGGCCGTTCCCAATAATCTCACGACTCTTGTTGGTGAGCTTGTCACCATGTCGTGGAGCCATAACGCGAATCAGGGCGCGGCCTTTTTTGACTTAGCAATCGATCTTGACGGCGTGCCGTTCACCTCTGGACTAGCCCGCAACAGTGGAAAACTCTTGATGCCCGATGTTCTTGATTTTCAAGCGGCGCGGCAAATTACCCTTCAGAATTTACCTCCGGGACACTACGAATGGCGAGTGCAGGCTTTTGATCACGCTCATCGTACTTCGGGTTTTTCGGAATCGAGCGCATTTACCATTGTGGAAGCCCCAAACTCATTAAGCCTCAATGTTCTTGCCTATAACAAAGTAGAACTTATATGGCAGTATACCGCCACGGCTACTGAATTTGCCATCCTCAGGCGATCCACGAACGGAGCGCTCGTCGAAATTGGGACCGTCCCTGGTAATACGCTGATTTTTGTAGATGCAGCTGTGCCACCTAACGAGCACGTGGAGTACGTTGTGAAAGCGGTATCCAATGACAGTTACTCTGCGCCTAGCGCTACCGTTTCGTACTATTCAGCCCAATTTGACGAACTGCCATTTAACCCGGCCGGTCCGAATATTATAACGGCATCAGGCGAGGCGGCGGACTTCGACCAGGATCAGGATTACGATATGGGATTCGTCGGACGAATTGACGACCTATACGAAACATCCGAACTATTGATAAACAACGGGTCAGGGACTTACTCCGGAGGTGCCTTTTTACCGGGCAGCGACGTGTTGGCCGGGCCTGTGGTTATGAAGGACGTTGACAATGATGGGGACATTGACGTATGCGCAATTATTGGCAACGGCAGCACTGGATACAAGGTAGCAGTTTATAAAAACACCGGAGGTAGCTTTACGAAGGCATTTGAAACTGTTGCTTATCAGGAAATCAGTCAATTGGCTTCCGAGGATATGAACTATGATGGCCGTCCTGATCTTATGATGAAGCGCACAGTTGCGAATTCGTCTGGAAATCCTATGACGTACGCATTACTTTATCAGGATGGTAGCGGGAATTTCGTTGACAGCAAAGTGACTTTTCAGAATGAGATTAGTACAATCGGAGCCTTGGGCGATTTTTACCTGGCCGACCTTAGCAACGACGGTTTTACTGATGTTATTTTCAGGGGCGTATCTAATGTCAAACCCAAACTTTTTATTAACCAGGGTGGAAATGCCTTTAAGGAAACTACTTTCGGATTTGCGTCTCTCACGGACCCTGTATTCTTTGATTTTAACGGTGATGGAAAAATGGATATCATCGAACGCGGCTTTCAGGTCTTGAACTTTTATAACGGACTGGGTAGTGTTCAGTTCGGGGAGCCGCAGGAAATTTCTATCGCAGGCATTGGCGGAAATGAAACTATACAAAGCACGATTGCGGACATGGACTTTAATGGCTGGCCCGACCTGATTGTAAACGATTCGCATAATACTACTTTGTTATATAATAGTGGAGGAAATTTTGTCAGGGCGGATTACCATTTCGCAGCCAACTCGGGCAATCATGTGTTCCTAACCGACATGGAAGGCGATGGAGACTTGGACCTGGTGAAACAAGGCAATGACGATTATCAGCAAGGCATTAACTATTACTACAAGAACAGGAGTATTTTATCGCCAGGTCAGAACGTTGCCCCAACAGCGGTTTCATCACCACAGGTATCCCGAGCCAGGAATGCCACTACCTTGTCATGGCTGCCCGCAACCGATGATACGACGCCTTCGTCAATGATTAGTTATCTCGTTGACCTGACCGATGGAAATGGGAAACACTGGGTACATCGCGAAACAAATGCAGCTGGAACCTTTCGGCGCCGGTTAGCGTACGGAAATGCAGGATTTCGAACATCCTTTACTATAAACGACTTACCGGCCGGACATTATACAGCGAATATTCAAGCCGTTGACGCTACCTTCAAACTTTCAACTTCCTCCACACTGACTTTTGACGTAGTCGCCGGACCCAGTTCACTCGTGACTGAAAGGGTCCTGCTTAACAAGGTGAAACTCACATGGACAGATGGACCTGTCAATGGAACAGCAACAGTGATAATCCGAAAGTCATCGAACGAAGATTTTCAAATAATCGCGGAACTGCCCGCAAATGCAACAAGCTATTCTGACGAGGGCCTTCAATACAATGATGTCTATACTTATCAGGTGTATGAAAAGGTTGGGGCGAACATCACGACTGGCTCAAATATAGTGAACTGGAATACTGCCTTACTAGCGCTGGAGCAATCCAACATCACGAACGTAACGGGTTCGCTGGATGTCGGCGACTATACCGCGGACGGAAAAATGGATATGTTAATTTTTGGTGGAAGATTATATAATGGGAACACTGTTGACGTAACGAGCGCACTTCTGGAAAAAACTTTAGCAGGGTGGGCTCAGCAAAATGCTGGGTCGGTGGCAATTACAAATTCAGGCACATCGCACTTTTTCGATATCAACGAGGATCACCGAATCGATTTGTACCAGCATGGATTTTCGAATCCGGATAGTAAATTCGAGACCAATGTGTTTCTGAACAACGGAAACAAATCTTTCACGGAAACCGTCAATGTTTTTACATCAGATTATTTTGAAATTCTGGAAACTTGGGATTATGACCGAGACAATGACCTCGATTATTATGTGATGAAGCCTGGTGTTGGCACCAGCCTTATCAGAAACGACGGTTCTGGTCTTTTCAGTACGGACGCGACCTTTGGCGCTTGTTGCGCCGACGCCGTTACGCCTGGCGATTTTGACAGAGACGGTGATGAAGATATCATTCAGTTTAGCCAGACTTCAAATTATTATACCCTTTCTCTGAACAAGGACGGAGCGATGCGTTCAAATAGTAACCTATCCGTTAGCGGGGGCCGCATGAAAAAATTAGATTACAATGGTGACGGGTGGCCTGACCTTCTATTCATTGCAGGGAATGGATTCAATGCCAAAAGCAAGCTATATAAGAACATGGGCCCCAATGCAGGTGGTGCAATCCAATTCAAAGTAATAAAGGATGAACTCCCCGCGGGAGAAGTATCCGTTAATACCGCTGACTATGATCATGACGGGGATCTTGACATTTTCTTTACAGGCAAATCGTGCGTGATGTACAATAACGATGGCGACGACACTTTTAAGGAAAGTTACATTCCTAATTTTTCCGCTGGTATGAATAATACCCAATGGGTCGACTTTGACAGCGACGGAGATCTTGATCTTCTTATGATGGGATATTTCACTGCTGATTATATTGAAGGCGCAGATCAGCCTTATGGATATTTACTTAAGAATCAACTTATCGTTGCAGGAACGGGTATCGAGAATCTGGCTCCGCCGGCTCCTATCAACTTGACTTCGTACCAGGATATTGAAGGACTTCACCTGAAGTGGACTGCTCAACCCGATGACCATACGGCGGTTCAGGCGCTAACACACGATGTGGTTATTTATAAAGATGGGAAGGAAATACTGAAAGCGCTGGTAAATCCGGTTACTGGTGCACGACTCAAACTTCAGGAAGGTAGGGCGTCCGAATCTTTATTGGTGGATAACCTCGAATACGGTTCCTACACTTGGAAAGTACAAGCGGTTGATCAAACATTCACCGGGTCTGTATTTTCGACACTGGCGCAATTTGTTTTCCTCCCTCAAGCGCCTCTAATTAAGGATACAGTGATTTATAAATGCGACAGGCAGATCACACTCACGGCCGTTGGAACCGATATTGAATGGTACAGTGATGAGGGACTGACGATCAAAGTGGCTTCCGGCACCTACTCGCCACAGAGTAGCCAAAAGGTATATGTGACACAGCGAAAAGAAGGAATGCGGGGTGTTGCGCGTCCGGTTCAAATTACGATTCAAGACCGTCCTGCTGCGCCGGTAGCAAGTGTCAATCCGTACTTCTATTGCGAAAGCAGTAGCGGGACTTCGGCTTCCGTCGCAGTATCCGGCAAAAGTGTAATTTGGTACAAGGATGCAGACAAAAAAATAAGTGCGGGCGCAGGTAACCAATTATCCATCATATTGGCTGAGCAAAATTATTTTGTTACGCAAACCATTGGTCAGTGCGAAAGCTTGCCCACTGTTGTCGCCATCAAGCCATTGATCATTGATTCTGAAATTCATTTTGAAGACGGCAAAATTTACACGGACGACCAGGATGGAAGTTTTTATCAATGGTATAAAAATAATTCACCCTTGGCGAACAGCAATAACTATATACTCGAGGGTGTAAGTGAAGGTGATACCTATAAGGTATATATTGAAAAGGGCGGGTGTTCAGAAACGTCAGCTCCAACAATTATAACGGGCATAGAGGATACCGAAGCCGGTAGTATAAAAATTTTTCCAAATCCGGCGCACGA
>Ga0157380_10002520_pt1 | contig 12355 bp, 7 predicted proteins | sample S35metaG_FD_119757 | JGI IMG/M metagenome (GOLD analysis project Ga0157380, IMG submission 119757) | Switchgrass rhizosphere microbial communities from Kellogg Biological Station, Michigan, USA - S3-5 metaG | ecosystem: Host-associated > Plants > Roots > Rhizosphere > Soil | place: USA: Michigan...
TTGCGTGCGCCGGTCTCCGAGATCAGCCCCTTGCGATTCCAGCCTTGCTGAAAGTCGGGGTGCTGCCGGCGCGGGGAACGAAAGTCCTTGAGGATCCATGGCGACATGCCTCGCAACGTCGGCATCTTGCCGGCCATTTCGAGCGTCCTGCGGTAGAACTCAGCTTGGTATTCCTCGGAGAATTTCTGCGGAGCTGCGCGCAGATCGTGGAACCCGGCCTTCGCATCGGCACCGAACTCCGAGAAGACGAGGGGCTTGTCGGTCGGCACTCGCCACACGATCGCAGGCAGGTCGGCCAATCGATCGGGCGTGTACCAGCCGTTGTAAGTGTTGATCGCCAGCACGTCGAGCGACCTGGCCAGCGGATCGGCCATCGTCATGATCGGACCCTTTTCGCTTTGCGAGCGCTCGACCAGCAATGCCGCACTGACCAGCCTCGTGTCATCGAGCTCGCGCACGTCTCGTACGAGCGTTTCCAGGAATACATTGCGCGCCTCAGTGACGGGCGTTTCGTTAGCAACACTCCAGATCGCGATCGATGCACGGTTGCGATCGCGCAGGATGTTCTCGGCCAGCATGTTTCGCGCGGTCGCCAGCGTGTCGGGATTCGACCAGGCGACGCGCCAGTAGACGGGCACCTCGCTCCAGACGATCAACCCCAGCTCATCGGCCATGCGCGTCATCACTTCGGAATGCGGATAGTGCGCGAGCCGCACGAAATTTCCGTGTAGACCTTCTTTGATCTCAGTCAGCAGTGCGCGAGCCGCTGAGGGCGTTATCGCACGCGTCGGGTTGGTGCCTAGTTCTTCTTCGTGCAGCGAAATGCCGCGCAGGAAGACCGGTTTGCCGTTGAGCAGGATGTCAGATCCGTGGACCTCGATTACACGGAAGCCGATGCGATCGCGCCAGGTGTCATCGCCCGCCACGATCGAGACGTCGTAAAGTTGCGGTTGTTCGGGAGACCAGCGAACGAGCGTACGGGGCACCGCAACGGTGGCGTGCCAGTTGCCTTGCGCATCGGTGGTGCCGGCAAGGTCAATGCGCAGATCCGCGATTCGAAGATTGAGCGCGCGATTCGCTGCCTGCGGTCCATCGAGATGAGCCGCGACCGCAATGCGCCCGTCCCGCGTCAACTCCAACGAGGCGCTGTCGACATATGTATCGGGTGTCGAAATCAGCCGGACAGAACGCGTGACGCCACCATAGTTCTCCCAGTCCGTCACGGGTGGCGGGACGGTGGCCTCGGTCGCCTGCGAATCGACGCCGACGGTGATTTGATTGTCGCCAGCCCTCAACAGCTTCGAGACTTCGCAGGTGAAAGGCGTGAACCCGCCTTCATGGCGGCCGACCGGTTGACCGTTGAGATACACGACGGTCGAATAATTCGCGGCGCCGAAGCGTAGAAAGCTGCGTCCTTTGCGATCGACGGGCGCCGGAAAATTCCGCTGGTACCACATCAGCCCCTGGTAGTGGCGCAACTCGGGTGCCTGGGTGAGCCACGAGGAAGGCAGCGTCGTGACGGGGGCATTGGCGAGGTCGAATTCGTAGAGGACGCGATTATCCGCGGCCATTTCCTTGCGCACGTCGATCTCACGATAACGCAGCTGCCCGCGATCGGGTGTCTCCCCGTGAAAGCCCGCAAGACCGGAACGAAATGGATCGAGTGAATAGTGCCAGGGACCCGATAGATCGACTCCCGCCCGCATATCTGCCGATACCAGGAGCGGACTCGTCTTGACCGTGGCGAGGGGAAGTGAAGGAGCCTTCGTCTCCTGTGCGATCGCCTCTTGTGCAATCGTCGAGAGGGTCCACGCGACGAGCACTGCGATCGTGACACGAATCGTTGGCGCCCAGTGCATGTGCCCCTGGATATGCAAGCGCATGTGTGCCTTCCTTCCTAGAAATCCAAGCTCAGTCGTACTCCGCCGTAACGCTCGAAGTCCCGGGGAATGATCGCCTGCGTCGCCACCTTGTTACCGAAGTTGCCCGCCGTGTTGACGAGCGATGGGAAGTACTGTTTGTCGAAGACGTTGTTCACGAATGCGACGACCTGCCACTTGCTGGAATCATCGCGAACGCCGAGTCCGAGATTCGCGATCCCGTAACCGCCCTGGTACGTCTGCGGATCCTCGGCCACGTAGTACACGCTGCTCTGATACTGATAGTTCGCCTGCACGAAGCCGACCAGGCGGCTGCCGACCTCGTGAGAATAATCGGCGCCGAACGAGTACTTCTGCTTCGGTGCCTGCACGGCTCGTGCACCCGTCAGGTTCTGCCGCGCCGGCGAGCCGGTACACCCCTGGGCCGCGGTCTGCAGCGGATAGCATTGCGCCACCGGGAACGATGTGTACTTGGCATCGAGGAACGTGGCGGACGCCGTCAGGTTCAGGTCCCGACCGATTCGAGCCGAGCTTTCCACTTCGACGCCCTTGGTGTTGAGGCCACCGACGTTGGTCAGGCGGAAGTTGGTCGTACCGTCGGCCAGCGTCTCGATCGACTGCGCCTGCAGGTCCTCGTAGTCCGTATCGAAGTACGTCAGGTTGAGTGTCAGGGCGCTATCGAAGAACTGCGTGCGCACGCCGACTTCCTTGTCTTTCGAGGTTTCCGGCTTGATCGGTCCCGCCGCCGCGCGGTTCGCATTGAATCCGGTGGTGAGATCGTAGGTCTGGCCTTTGTACCCCGTGGCGTAGGTGGCAAACACCATCACATCCGGCGTGATCTGGTACTGCGGACTGAATTTATAGGTGCTCGCCGTGTCTTCCGCATTCCCGCTGAAGAACGCGTTGCCAGCCTGGATGTCCCGGAACGTATACGACACCTTCTCCTTCTGGACGCGTCCGCCCGCGGTCAGCGTCAACTCGGAGATGATCTCCCAGTCGATCTGCGCGAACGCGGCCTGCTGTTTCGACTCGGAAGTGGCAAACCAGTTGGCGTTCGAGAAGACCGGGCCGCGATAGAACGGCCGGTCGAATTTCACGTCACCATAGTAGACGCCGAGCGTGTAGCGGAACGGATCGGTGTTCGGCGAGAGCAACCGCAATTCCTGCGTGATCAATCGCGAATTGAATTGTCCGATCTGGTTGTTGTTGCCGATGGCAATCGGCAACGACGTATCGTCCTGGTCCAGGTAGTCGTTCAGGCGGAACTTGTCGTACGACGTGATCGACACCAGGTTCATCTTGCCCACACCGAACTCGCCGCGTAGCGAGCCACCGTAGCCGTCGTAGCTGGTACGCGAGTTGTAGTTGTTGCTGATGTCGGTGTTGTCGCCATCGACCGTGAAGCCCGGAAAGGCCACTGCCGTGGTCTGCCCCGCCGTGCCGCGAAATAGCGCGGTGGGATCGACGCGGATGAAGGGTCGACCCACCGTGGTCTTGCCGTTCAGGTAGTTGGCCGACAGCGTCAGCGAAACGTCCGTCGTCGGATCCCACTTGAGCTTGCCGCGCGTGTTGAAGGCGTCGCGCCCATTCGCATCGTCGCCGCTGAACCGGTTTTTGACATTGCCATCCCAGTTCGAATAAGCGGCCGAGAAGACGTAGCCGAGTTCGGAACCGATCGGACCGGACAGGCTGAAATTGGCGCCGTATTCGCTGTCGTCGGTCCCCATGGCGTTGACGCGTGCCTGGAATGTGTCAGTGGGCTGGCGCGTGATGATGTTGATCAAACCCGCGGAAGCGGACTTGCCGTACAGCGTGCTCTGCGGGCCACGCAGAACCTCTATGCGCTCCACGTCCGGCAAATCGGTGAACGCGCGCGCCGAAAAGGCGAGCGGCACTTCGTCCACGAGAACCGCAACGCTGGATTCGACACCGATGCCGAAGGCGAAGGTGCCGACACCGCGCAACGAGATGTTGGAATTCACTGGATGCTCGGCCGGCCGGATCGTCAGTGATGGCGCGACTTTGCCTAGATCCTGGAACTGCTGCACACCCGATGCCTGCAGTGCTTGTTCATTGATGACCGAAACGGCGAGCGGGACTTCCTGGAGGTTCTCTACGCGCTTGTTCGCCGTGACAAGGACCGTTTCGAGAGTGTCCCCAGCGCCCGCCGGGGTGGTCGAGGCGGAAGCATCGGCGGCTTGCGCCGACCGTGAAGTGCTGCACAGGGCCAGCGACAGAGCGAAAGCAGCCGAGTAAACGGAATGGGTATTCCTGCTCATCTCGATCTCCCCCATGTTTGAAACGGGCCGATCTTGTGTCCGCCACTGGGCCGATCATGGCAAATGGTCAGGCCACTTTCAAGAGTTGCCTGACCAGACATCGTTTCGTCTACACGGTGATTTCGATGCCGCGTCGTCCCCGATCCGCCACCGGCCGTCCCGTGCGGCCGATCACGGTCAGCGATCGCACTTCAAGCGGAGGCAAAAGGAGTGTGAGCGTGCGCCCGACCCAACTCTCGGATTTGTCGTGGTCAACGTCGACGACGATCCTTTCTGCGTCAACCTGCCCCGCAATGCGCCAGCGATCGAGCGCAACGGCCCCATCACCGGCATCTTCGACCGCCGACCAGGTAAACGCTCCTTGCTGCGGCGGGAATAACCACACGCCACGCTGCAACGGCTCGGGCCGCCAGCCGCCTTTTGCAATGTCAACGAAGATTGCGGACCCAGAGCGCGCGAGCAGCGGCGGAGGCCCCTCCAGCGGCGCATCGAGAACGACGGGCACGCCACCCTGCAGCCGATTTCCGCTCCATACATCGATCCATTCCGCGCCGGCCGGCGGTCGCACTTCACGAGTTGTCGCGCCAGGCTCCATCACGCTGGCCACTAGCAAGTCGGCGCCGAGCAGATGCTCGTCGCACTCTTGCCACGCGCCGGGATCGTCGGGGAAATCGAGCCACGTCGGACGCACCATCGGTTCGTACGCACCGTGGTACCGATGCAGAAGATCATAGAAGAACGGGATGAGTTGCTGGCGCAACGCCATGAGTCTGCGGATCGCGGGCAGCGCCTCACGATACATCCACGGCTCGTTGACCGTGCCATCGTCATTCCAGCTATGGATGCTGAAGCGAGGCATCAGCACGCCGGCCTGCACCCATCGCACCAGCAACTCTGGTGAGGGCGCGGGGCCAGCGAAGCCGCCCACATCATGTCCACTGTTGGAAACGCCGCTAAGCGCAAGACCGATCGCCATCCGCGCGTTGTATCGCAGCGTCTTCCACTCGGTTCGGTTGTCACCGCTCCACGTCTGCGCGTAACGCTGCAGCCCAGCCATTCCCGAGCGGGTCACCACATAGGGGCGACGCTGCGGAAAGGCATCAACCTGCGCGCGGCGCGAAGCGCGAGCCATCAGCAGCGGCTGCACGGGACGCATCTCTGTCGCTGCCCGAGGCCTGCCGAAGCCTGCGAATCGGGCGCGCTTGTCCCAGATCTCAAATTCATTGTTGTCGTTCCACGTCGCTACGATCCCCTGGTCGAGCAACGCGCTCTTCACCTGTCCGCGCCACCACTCAACCGCTCGCGGTTGAGTGAAGTCGATGTAGCTGCCCACCTCGCCCCAGAACTGCGCCTCCACGGGAACGCCCTCTTCATCTGCGACCAAGAGCCCTGCGGCTGCGACTTCACTGAATCGCGGATGACTCCTCAACAGCGCCGGCTTGATATTGGGCACGAGCTCCACACCCGCCGCCGCAAACGTGGCGACAAAGGCCTTCGGGTCGGGGAACTTCTCCCGATTCCAGTGGAACACGTAACGTTTGTCGCCGATCGATGTATAACCGGAGGACAGATGGAACGACGTGCAGCCGATGTCGTGCTCGGCAAGTTTCCTCAAGAATCCCGCCATCTGCGCGGCCGCATCGGGCGCATCGGTATAGCTCATAGTGGATCCCGAATAACCGAGCGTCCATCGCGGCATCAGCGCCGGGCGGCCGGTCAGCCACGTAAAGCGACGCGTGACGGCACGGGGATCAGGCCCCGCAATCATCCACAGGTCGAGATCGCCGGCATCCGCGACCATGTGACGGTATCCGCCGTGGTAGTTGTCGAGTTCACGCCCAAGATCGAAATAGACATCGGCCACGGTGTCGTAGAACGCTCCGTGGCAGTGTCCATCCGCGTCCGCGATCAGCAGGTACGGAATCGACTTGTAGAGCGGATCGCTCGACTGCGCGTCATAGCCCATCGGGTCGAGATTCGTGAGACGAAAGGTTCTTCCGGCGCGATCGCAATCGCCACTGCGATCTCCGAGTCCATAGAAGCGCTCGCCGGCTCGACGCTGGCAATAGTGATGGGCGCGGCCATCCCACCAGCCGAAATCGTAAGCTTGCGTGGCGCGGTCGGCCGAGATCACTCTCCAACGCGACTCGTGCCGTTGCTCCCAGACACAACGCAAACCATGGAGCATAATGCGAACGCGCAGGCGCGCGGTCTCCACTATGAGTTGCTCGTCAGCGCTGACGACGCGAACGTCTGGACAGCTGAAGCCAGACACATCCATGCGGTCACGCCCCGGCTCGATCACATCGTCCATGCCCGGTGCGATTGCCCAACTGGGCGGACTCGTGACGGTGCCGTCGGCGAGCAGCAGGAGCCGCACGATGTCTTCTTCGAGGATGAACAGGTGTGCGACTGCACCGGTGTCGGACGTCAACGTCAGCCGGCCGCGAACCTGCTCGGTGAGCGTGAACAGCGGTGGATTCGATAAGGTGGCGCGTCTCATGAGCGGTACTCCGCGGCAGTGAGCTTTCGGACGGAGACGATGAGCACAGCAGCTCCGATCAAGTCGAATACGGAAAGCGCAGCGAACAGCGGCGCGTAGCCGATCGTGTCCACAAATTGACCCATGAGCAGCGAGAACAATAACCCACCGGTCCATCCCGCCTGACCGATGAATCCGTTCGCCATGCCGACGACATCGGGCGTGAACACATCGGCGGACAACGTATTGATGAGCACCGAGATCATCTGATGCGCGAAACCGCCGATGCAGAACAATGCAATGGCGGCATAGGGGCTGGCGACGAGACCGATGCAGCCCGGTCCAATCATCATGACGGCACCCAGAGTGACCCCGGCGATACGCGAATGAATTCGGGGAATATGGAACCGACGGACGAGCAGCGGTGACAGATAGCCACCCATGACGCCGCCCAGGTCCGCCGCCAGGAACGGCAGCCACGCGAACAGCGCGATCTGCTTCAGATCCATGCCGCGTTCGCTCGCCAGATACAGCGGGATCCAGAAGCTGAAAGTTTGCCACGCCGGCTCTGCCAGAAAGCGCGGCACCGCGAGCGCCCAGAACTGCGCGCTAAAGACGACTTCTCGCGCACTCGTGCGGCGCACCGGCACGGAAGGTTGATCTGCCGCGATCATCGCGCGTTCTTCCGGTGCAATGGCCGGGTGCTGACTGGGGGAGCGATAAAACGCGTACCACGCGACGGCCCACACGAGACCCACGGCACCAGTGACGATGAATGCGACGCGCCAGTCCGCCCACAACGAGACGGCCACGACCAACGGCGGTGCGATCAGCGCACCCAGAGATGTACCCGCGTTGAACCACCCTACCGCCACCGAGCGCTCGCGGCCGGGAAACCATTCGGCGATGGCCTTGATACCCGCGGGAACGGCGGCTGATTCGGCGAGTCCGAGCAACCCCCGAAAAGCAGCCAGCCCAAGCCAACTGGTCGCGAATGCATGCAGCATGCTTGCCGCTGACCACGCGACGGCGAACAGCGCGAAGCCCGCTCGCAGCCCTATGCGGTCGACGACGAACCCCGCGACTGGCTGCATGATCGTGTAGGCCACCTGAAATGCGCCGACGACGTAGCTGTACTGCTCCGTGCTCATCGAAAACGTCACTTTCAATTGCGGCGCGAGCACGCCGAGTGAATTGCGCGCCAGATAGTTCGCGATCGTGCCCGCACAGATCAGCACGACGATCCACCAGCGCAGGTGAGCGATCCGCTTCAATCTCCCCCCGGAATGACATCGACATCGAGTCAGCAGGTAAGCTCGATCGCGACTACCTCAGATCCTTCCCGCGTTCAATCATTCTACGCGAGACGACACGCGTGTTCGCATTGTCGATTGCGCTTGATCTCGCGGCCAGCTCGCTGCAATGTGGCTCGTGGCGACCGGTGAGATCAAAGCGTCGTAGGGTGGCTTACGCACTTCGCGTCTGATTGCTTATGCGTAACCTCCGTTTGTTTCTGTTTCTCTCCGCCATCGGCCTGGCGGCGTTGCCGGCGGCCGCTCAATCGATCAAGCCCGACTATCATCTGCGTTCCACGCCGGAAAACACCGTGATGTTCTTGTCGGCCGAGTATCCGCCAGTCCTGAAAGTAAAGAGCGGCGAGATCGTGGAGATCGACACGATCTGCCTTTTCGGGTTGACCAATGACAACCCAAAGAAATTCTTCGTCGACAACGACATCCCGCTCGACTCGCCGATCGCGAAGGAAATGCTCGCGATGAAAGCATGGGTGATGGCCCAGCCTGCCTCGGGCACCACGATGACCGGCCCGATTTACATTCAAGGTGCGTTGCCTGGCGATACACTCGAGGTGCGGATCCTCGATGTCAAGTCGCGTTCCAACTTTGGCGTGAACACAAACGGACCCGGCCGCGGCGGTATCCCGGACCTCGTGCCGCGGCCTTACACGAAAGTCGTGAAGCTCGATCTCGCCCGCAACGTCGCGAAGTTCTCGCCGACGATCGAAGTTCCGCTGCACCAGTTTCAGGGTCGCATGGCCGTGGCTCCCGTGATGGCGCGAGGCAAGTTGCCGTCCGGCCCTCCCTATCCGGACATTGGCGGCAATTTCGACAATAAGCACTTCGGTAAAGGAGCGACTATCTATTTTCCGGTGCAGGTGGAAGGAGCGCTTTTTCAAACCGGGGATCCGCACGCGGTGCAGGGTAATGGCGAGGTCGGGCAGAGCGCGCTCGAGAGTTCCAACACGGTGACGATGCAGTTCATCCTGCGCAAGAACATGCCGATCAAACGCGTTGAGGCGGAGACGCCAACGCACTACATTCTCATGGGCATGGACAAGGATCTCGACGTGGCGGCCCATGATGCGGTCGCGAATACGGTGGAGTTTCTGCAGAATCGCAAGGGACTGGACTTCTTTGACTCCCTCTCGTTGTCTAGTCTCGCAGTCGACTTCGAGGTCACCGAGATCGTCGACGGCACCAAGGGCATCCACAGCATGATCGCCAAGTCGCTCTTCAAGGACAAGAGCACCGCCTACTGGTATCGGCCGGACCTGGCGGCCACTGCGCTCTGACAGCTTCCCATGTCTCGAACCCAATTGCCCGGCGCCCCAATGCAGGCGTCCCTCAACCTCTGAGGTCTCTGCTCTTGGGGCCTAGAAACGACGAAACCCGCGCAAGTGGCGGGTTTCAGAGAAAGTTCTAGAGATTAGGAATTTAAATACCATATTGGAGACACTACCCCTCGATCGACTGGAACGATATTTTCGCGTCGAGGCGGCCAAGGGAGAGCAGTCTGAGTTGCATGTGCGCCCTGACAAACGCGCGAAATACGATCACGTTGCCCGGGTGCTCGGCATTGCGCAGCGAAACGGAATTCAACGGATAGGATTTGCCGGGCAGGAGCACTATAGCGACTGATGTCGGGCCTTAACGATTCCGAATCGCTGAGCCCGAAAAGGGTAGCGGTAGTCATAGGAGGGTTATTTTGTCTCGACTTGACCAGCTCCGCAGCAGCTTCAATGAAGCCGCTCACCTCTATGACGAAGCTCGCCCTGGATACCCGCCATCCATCATTGACACGATCATTATCCAGTCTGGGCTGCCTCCGATGGGCAAGCTACTGGAAATTGGCTGTGGCACCGGACAAATAACCATTCCCTTTGCTGCCCGTGGCTATCCCATCTTGGCCCTTGAACTGGGCACCGCACTGGCCGCTCTTGCCACTGAGAGGTGTCAGCCGTACCCGCGTGTGGATATTTTGTCGATGGCGTTCGAGGCATGGCCAGTCCAGGAGCAGGCATTCGATCTCGTCGTATCAGCTCAAGCCTTTCACTGGATTGCTCCCGAATATGGCTGCCGCAAAGCCGCAGCCGCACTCAAACGCGGCGGCGCGATTGCGTTGGTGTGGAATCTGGATGTGACGCAGCACACCGCATTCAATGAGGCCACGCGCTCACTCTATCATGCCTATCTTCCTGCATCGGCATCAGGTGATGCCGACGTCTCGTTGGAAGAAAAGGCGTATCGGTACAAAGAAGCACTGGGCCAATCTGATGCCTTCACGGATCTGCGCGAAGTCAGACATGCCTGGGACAAAGAGTATTCGGGCGCCTCCTATGTGAAGTTGCTGCACACATATTCCAATCATCGCACGTTACCCGAACCAGAGAAAACGCGCTTCTTCCAGGCAATCGCAGAGGTAATTGCCCGCACGGGAGGCACCGTGCAGCGCAAGTATGAAACGCTACTGCTGCTTGCGCGCACGAAGTAACGGGAGCGGACCCACAGCCCGCGAATGCCCGCCCTGATGCGCGCGTTAGGCCGGGCGGCGAGCTAGTGATAGCCAGATCCCACCGCCAATCAGTGTGATTGCTGAGGCGCGTCCGAGAAACCGCGCGCGTGCGGGCTTCATGAACCAAGCTCGCCCTGCCCCGGCAGCAATCGCCCAGCAGGAGTCAGTAGTTGCGGCCAACAGTACGCTGACCACGCACATCACAGCTAGCTGGTGAGCGGCCGGCAGGTCAGGATCCACGAATTGCGGCAGGAATGCCGTGAAGAACGCGATTGTCTTTGGATTCGAGAGCGCAATGAGAAAGCCACGCCAGAAGTGCACATGATTGCCGGCAACATTCGGATCCTGGTTCCCAACGCCACGCCATGTCTTGATGCCGAGCCACACCAGATACACGGCACCGCCCCAGCGCAGCAGCTCGAACAGATAGACGGCGTGGCTCAATACCCAGTTCAAACCGAGCGCGATAGTCGCTAATAGCACAGCGTTCCCACAGGACGTCCCGGCCGCCGTGATCAAGCCCGCCCGCGTTCCCTTCGTTGCACTCGTGGAGATCACGAGCGTAACGATCGGCCCGGGAGTCAGGATCAGGATGATCGTGATGGCGAGAAACCCCGCGAATAAGTGCCAGTTCATAGGACATCCTGAATGTGACGGACTCTTGCTGCCATTGAAGTATACCGTCACCGCGAGCCTGCACGTCTACTACAAAATCCACAGCAAAGACGGAGCGATCGAGGCGTTGATCGAGAAGCTGATGAACTCAAAGAATCCAGCCGACCAATTCCGAAGCTGCCCCCGCCCTCCCTCGATGCCCGCGCAGCCGCTAGCAGCTGGTTATTTGAACATCGCGCTGTATCTTCGCTGCATTTCCTCGGTTGTTACTTTCTCGATCTCGTGGCCGATCAACCAGGTGTGGCCAAATGGGTCGCGGATGCGGCAGCTGCGCTCGCCATAGAACTGGTCCGTGGGTGGCATCAAAATCCTCGCGCCTGCAGCCACGGCTTTAGCCGATACGGCGTCCGCATTGTCGACATGCAAGTGCAAGGAACAGCCGATGTCACCCTCACCTCGAGGCGCATCGAGGCCAAACTCCGGGAAGGGGTCGGACAGCATCAATACAGAAGGCCCCAACTGCATCTCCGCATGCCCGATGCGCCCCGACGGCTCGGTCAGCCTGAATTTTTCGACAGCACCGAAGGCTGCCGCATAGAACCGCATCGCGGCGTTCGTATCGCTCACACGCAAATAGGCGAAGACTTCATGGATTCCGGTTGGTTGGGTTGTCATGCGCGTTCACTTCGATTGGATGGTCCAACCCATGGTAGTCACCTCTGCGACCGGCGTATTGGAGATTTTTCCGCGTTGCTGGCTCCAGGCGCTATCGACAAAATCGGAACATGCGTGGGTTGGCCAACATGGAACGGCTCGTACGAGGCAGGGGTAATTCCTGCGAGCTGCCTGAATTCGTGGATCAGATGCGATTGGTCGAAATAGCCGGCCTCGGCAGCCACAGTTGCCCAGTCACGCGGTCCGACTCGCGCGAGGCGCGGCAGTAGTGTGTTGAATCTCAATACCCTGGCATAGCGTTTGGGCGTGATACCAACCACTCCCGCGAAGCGGCGTATAAATTGTTCTGGCGAACAATCAGACGCGCGCTGTACGGCAGTAATGCGTGCGGCCGACGGGTTCAATTCAAGGGCGTGCAGAGCCCAGGTGACCATCCTGTCGACCGGACGCGCCGCGCCTAACAGCCGCGACAGTAGCTCGCCCTCGAGGATCCGGATTTTCTGCGATGCCTGGAGCGCAGCCTGCAAGCGCTGTCGCAAATCGCGAGCCGCGGCACCCCATACGTCGTCGAGCAGGATGGTCTGGTTGCCGAACTGTCTCAGGGCTCCGCCAAA
>Ga0157380_10002521_pt1 | contig 12353 bp, 10 predicted proteins | sample S35metaG_FD_119757 | JGI IMG/M metagenome (GOLD analysis project Ga0157380, IMG submission 119757) | Switchgrass rhizosphere microbial communities from Kellogg Biological Station, Michigan, USA - S3-5 metaG | ecosystem: Host-associated > Plants > Roots > Rhizosphere > Soil | place: USA...
AGCTGACCCGCACCACGTCTTTGTTCAGCCCTTGGCTTGCAATGGTCGCGACCGTTCCCATCCCCCCGTCAGGCGAGAAGGTCCTGCAAGCTGAGAGCAGGGCCGCGCTCGCGATAGCGAGAACGCGCCCGCAAATGTGAGAGGACATGGTTCATCCCTCGTCTGTCGTTGACGAAGCCCGTGCGCGGGACTTCAACCCGCAGAGCAGCTCAAACGAAGAGAAGGGAGATCGGTGGTCTGTCGGGAAGCTCCGGGGTCTGACTGAGGAGGTGGGGTTCAGGCGCGGGAAAAAGGGCAGAACCCGCTCCGATCCTATCATTGACCCCGCCGATTTGGGCGGGCAGCGCACTCAAGCAAAAAAGCCCACAGCACGTCATCTGGTGTGTGCTGGCGGGAGTAGAGTGGTCGGCGTGATCGTTGACGCTTCGTCCTTTGGCCGCGCCATGGTCGACCATGTCCGCATGAGCGACGCAGTTGATCGTGTTTGAGCCGTGCCCGAAGGCCACCACGGCCGGGGGCGCTACGAAGCAGAGCGAGGCGAACGCAGCAAGCGCCGCCGCCAGCCTAAAGCTGAGCCCGGTTCTGAGCGCGATCAACATTGCCGATCCCTGTAACCCCCTGAAGGAAGCCTAAGGGGGGTTGGACACCATCGCAAGCCTTTCAATTTCACGGGCAAACAGCAGGGTGCGTGGAATGTGGGTCCACGGTCTCTGAGGCTCCCGCAGCGGCATTCTCAACAGACCGGCGAGACATGACCGAACTGCTGCTCTGTGTAGAAATGCAGGTGTGTCTTGTTGGGAGCTTCTCGTACGCGCCCAGGCGCCACCACGACCTCAAGCTACGGCTGGTCCTCGAAGCTGACCAGTGGGAGAGACGTGCCGATACAGCGTTGACCGTGTGATCCCAAGCTCCTCGCACAAAGCTCCGACGTCGGTCTCAGGCTCGCGAATAGCGGCCTGTGCAAGCCGAAGCTTGGCAGGAGTCATCTTCGGTTTGCGACCTCCCTTGTGGCCACGAGCGCGAGCAGACGCAAGTCCTGCCCATGTGCGTTCACAGATCAACTCCCGCTCGAACTCCGCCAGCGCGGCGAAGATGCCGAAGACCAGCTTCCCCGCTGGTGTGGTGGTGTCGATAGCGGCTCCCTGGCCGGTAAGGACCTTGAGGCCGACGCCACGAGAGGTGAGATATTGTGTTCGCGAGGTGGTGCGGATTGCGACAGAGGCAGTCAAGCTTCCACACGACGAGGGGTCCGCTTCATTGGCGCAATTCGAGCTTGCTATCTGCTAGCTAGAGCGGGGGTGCCAGCACCCTGTTTGGATCAAGTTATTGATTTAGTGGCGCACCCGACAGGATTCGAACCTGTGACCTCTGCCTTCGGAGGGCAACGCTCTATCCAACTGAGCTACGGGTGCTTGTCCGCGCGACCCTAGACCAAACGCGTCAAATTGCGCAACGCTGCCGCAACGGAAACGAAACATCAGAAGCCGAAAACGCGAAATCAATACTCGCCGTTCGGCCTTTATCCTTTGGCGTAAGGGAGCCTGAATTTGCCGGAAGGCGCGGCGGATGGGATTCTGGGCACGCGATCTAGACGCCAGATTAGAAGCGCTTCGAACGGGCTTTTTCCGCAGAGACGCGGTCAGGTTCGTGATGGTTGGGTCGCTCGGCTTCACAATCGAGTTCGGCATCCTTGTGGCCTTAGTGCATGGCGCAAACTGGAGTCCATTTCTTGCGCGAGCAGTCGCCATGGCGGCTGCTTTTTTCTGCACCTGGCTGCTGCACCGGTATTGGACCTTCCCAGCTGGACGGGTGAGGTCACCACTTCCGCAATCGCTCCTCTACGGCACCTTTCAGGTGATCAGTCTGTCGGTGAATTACAGCATCTTCTCGGCCCTCGTGCTCGCGGGCGGAGTGTGGCGGAGCTATCCGGTCCTCGCCACAGCGGTAGGATCGGTCAGCCCCGCGGTGATCAGTTACGTTCTCTCCAAATGGGTTGCCTTCGCCAAGCCTCGCAAACTCACAAAGCTCCCTGAGGGACGCTGATGCGCGTTGATTTGCGCCAAAGCGGTACTTGACGCACTGCAGCATTGGATTAGGTATCAGGCACAAGGAGCTTAGCTTGGATAAGCAGGTAGTTAAGAAGAAGGTGTTGGTAATCGGCGGCGGCTTCGGCGGCGTGTTCGCGGCCAAGGCGCTCGCCAGGCTTGGGCACGGCAAGCTCGACGTCGAGCTGGTCAACGCCAACAACTACTTCGTCTTCCAGCCCCTGCTCCCCGAAGTAGCCGCATCGTCCATCCATTCCGCAGATGCAGTCGTGCCGCTTCGTCAGCTGTTGCGCAAGATTCAGGTGCGGCAGGCGGAAGTTATGGGGATCGACTTTGCCGAGAAGAAGGTGATCGTCGTCCATGGCATGCAGCGCATTCCGATCGACCTGCATTACGACGAGTTGGTTATCGCGCTCGGCACTGGAGTGGACCTGAAGCGCTTCCCGGGCCTGCCAGAACACGCGCTTACCATGAAGGATCTGTCCGACGCGCACCGTTTGCGCACTCATATCATCGGCTGCCTGGAGACGGCCGACGTCACGGAAGATCCCGCGGTCAAGCAGCAGCTCCTAACGTTTGTCACCGTCGGCGCGGGCTTCTCGGGTGTGGAGACGGTTGCCGAGGTGCGGGAGCTGGTCCGGCGTGCGCTGAAATACTACACGAACATCAAGCCGGAAGAGGTGCGGTTCTACCTCATCGAGTACGCGAACCGCATCCTTCCCACTTTCCCAGCCGACCTCGCCGAATACGCAACGCGGCGCTTGCAGATCCATGGCATCGAGGTGCTGACCGGCGTGGGCACCAAGTCGGCGACAGGCACAGGCGTTGAGCTCACCGATGGCCGAATCATTCCGACCTCGACCATCGTGGCCACCATCGGGAACGGCCCGCACCCGCTTGTGGCGACTCTCGGCCTCGACATGAAGTGGGGACGCATCAAGACCGACCGCTGCATGCGCGTGCCAGGCCAGAACGGCGTGTGGGCTCTTGGCGATGCGGCGCTCATTCCGCTCGCCGACGACCCTGACGACGATCCAATGCTCTATGCGACGCAGACGGCGCAGTTCGCCGTGCGCGAGGGGCGCCAGCTAGCCGCGAACATCCTTGCCAAGCTCGACGGCAAGGAGCTCAAGCCCTTCGCCTATACCTCGAAGGGTTCGCTCGCTTCTCTCGGCATGAGCAAGGCGGTCGCCGACGTCTACGGTATCAAGTTGTCGGGCACGCTGGCCTGGCTGCTCTGGCGTGGCTTCTATCTCTCGTTCCTGCCCGGTTTTCAGCCAAAACTCAGGGTCGGCCTCAACTGGCTCGTCAATAGCGTGATGCCTCCGAACATCGTGCAGATCCAGTCGACCCCCCCGGGGACACGCTACATCCACTACCGCGAGGGCGACCGTGTGTTCGAGCCTGGCATGATCATCGACGGCTTCTACACCGTGGTCAAAGGCTCCTTCAAACTCACCATCGATAACCCCGAGACCCAGGAGCACTTCGAAAAGCTGTTCGGGCCCGGCGACCATTTCGGCGAGCGCGTGCTGCTCCGCTCCTCGCTTAGGACCGGGCTCGTGGTGGCGCTCGAGGATTCCATCGTGCTGTTCATCGCGCAGAAGGATTTCACCAGGCTCGCCCGCGCCTTCCCGATCCTCGACAGCTATTTCAAGGAATATATCGAGCGGACCTTCGGCGGCCACGACAAGGCCTTCGCGCCGGGCTCCACCAACCAAAAGCCCGAGCTCGAGACTTTGCCTTAGGGCTTCCGTTCCCTCGCTTTTGTCATCGTCCCCGAAAGCGGACATGACAGGATGGGATAGACGGGCGTCATTAGCTGACGCGCGGTCGGGCAATACCTATATTCCTTGCATCATGGCCATCACTGAGAGCAAAGCTTTCGCCACCGGGAAAGCGGTCGCGCGCGGCGACCGCGTCTATCTGATCGACGCTTCGGGCTACCTCTTCCGCGCCTATCATGCCCTGCCGCCGCTGACCCGGCCGTCCGATGGGCTGCCGGTCGGCGCGGTGCACGGCTTCTGCGGCATGCTGTGGAAGCTCTTGCGCGAGACCGGCGAGCTCGATCCACCCACCCATATCGCCGCTGTCTTCGACTATGCCGCCAAGACCTTCAGAAGCGATCTGTTCGACGGCTACAAGGCAAACCGCCAGGCGCCTCCCGACGATCTCGTGCCGCAGTTTCCGCTCGTGCGCGACGCGGTCCGCGCCTTCAATGTCGCCTGCATCGAGCAGGAGGGTTACGAGGCCGACGACATCATCGCCACCTATGCCTGCCAGGCGCTGGATGCCGGCGCCGAGGTGACCATTGTATCCTCCGACAAGGACCTGATGCAGCTCATCAGGCCCGGCATCCGTATGTACGACACCATGAAGAACAAGGTGATCGGAGAGGCGGAGGTCGAGGAGCGCTTCGGCGTGCCGCCAGCAAAGGTCGTCGAAGTGCAGGCGCTGATCGGAGATTCGTCCGACAACGTGCCCGGCGTGCCAGGCATCGGGGTCAAGACGGCGGCGCTTCTTATCAACGAGTTCGGCGACCTCGAGACGCTGCTCGACCGCGCTTCCGAGATCAAGCAGGACAAGCGGCGTGAGAATCTCATCCAGTTCGCCGACCAGGCGCGGCTCTCGAAAGCTCTGGTGATCCTCGACTGCCACGCGCCGCTCGAAGTGCCGCTTGCCGAGATTGCCGTCCGCCAGCCTGATGCCGCGGCGCTCACAGCGTTCATGCGAAAGCTCGAATTCACCGCTCTGCTCCGCCGCGTGGCTGAAGGGCTGGGGGCCGAGCTGCCCAAGGGCATGGCCCCTTCGCCCCCGCCGCAGCGACGCAAGAAAGATGGTTACGATCACCCTCTGCGCCGCTCGCCGCGGGGAGAGTTTGTCGCGACCAGGACCATGGCCGAACCGGCCAAGAAGGAGGCTGGCTCGCCGGGGCAGATGGCGGTCGAGCGCGCCGGCAAGTTGGAAGCGATCGCGTTCGACCGCTCGAACTATGAGACAGTGACGGATATTGGCCGGCTCGCCGATTTGCTCAGCTCGGCGCGTTATCACGGCCGCTTCGCATTCAGGGTGAAGCTCAACTCGTTTGACCCCATGCAAGGCGAGCTGATCGGTGTGGCGCTCGCCATCACGCCGGGTCATGCGGCTTATGTGCCCGTCGCCCACGGTGCTTCGGACGGCCTCGATCTCGGCGGAACGATCAAGCAGATTTCCATGCGCGAGGCGCTTGACCTCCTGAAGCCGATCCTCGAAGACGAGGCCGTGCTCAAGATCGTGCAGAATGCCAAGTTCGACATGGTGGCGCTCGCCCGCTACGGCATCGCACTGACGACCGTCGACGATCCCTGCCTCATGTCTTACGCGCTCGACGCTGGCCGCGCCGAGCATCTGCCAGAGCAGCTGGCGAGTCGGCTGCTCGGCTATACCTGCCTCACAGAGAAGGAGGTGATGGGCTCCGGGCGCAGTGCAGTAGGCCTCGACCGCGTCGACCTTGCCAGAGCCACCGAATATGTCGGCGAGGAGACCGACATCGGTCTCAGGCTTTGGCTGATCCTGAAGCCGCGGCTTGCCGCCGAGGCCGTTACTACCGTCTACGAGACACTCGAGCGGCCGCTCGCTCCAGTGCTCGCCGAGATGCAACGCGCCGGCGTCAAGGTCGAGAAGGCGGCGCTTTCCAGTCTCTCGCTCTCCTTCGCCCAGACCATCGCCAGGCTCGAGGACGAGATCAGGGAGCTTGCCGGCGAGGACTTCAACATCGGCTCGCCGAAGCAGCTCGGCGAGATCCTGTTCGACAAGATGAGCCTTCCCGGCGGGCGGCGCACCAAGACTGGCGCCTGGAGCACCGATGCCGCGGCGCTCGAAGAGCTTGCCGCCGAAGGCCACGAGCTGCCCCGCAAGGTGCTCGACTGGCGGCTCGTCGCCAAACTCAAGAGCACCTACACCGACGCGATCCCGACTTACATCAATCCAGAAACCGGCCGCGTGCACACGACCTATGCGCTTGCCGCGAGCACCACGGGGCGGCTCGCATCGGTCGATCCGAATTTGCAGAACATCCCGGTGCGCACCGCAGAGGGCCGCGCGATCCGCAAGGCCTTCATCGCCGACAAGGGGAAGAAACTGATCTCGGCCGATTACAGCCAGATCGAGCTCCGCGTGCTTGCCCACATGGCCAATGTCGCGGCCTTGCGCCAGGCCTTCGCCGATGGGCTCGACATTCATGCCATGACGGCGAGCGAGATGTTCGGCGTGCCGATCCAAGGCATGGACCCCAATATCCGCCGCAGGGCCAAGGCCATCAATTTCGGCATCGTGTACGGCATCTCGTCGGTCGGCCTTGCTGCCCAGCTCGGCATCGGGCGAAGCGAGGCAGGCGCCTATATCAAGACCTATTTCGAGCGCTTCCCCGGCATCCGCGATTACATGGAGGCGATGAAGGAGACGGCGCGCCGCCACGGCTATGTGAAGACGCTGTTCGGGCGGAAGGTGCACTACCCCGAGATCAACACCAAGAACGCATCGCTTCGCGGCAATTACGAGCGCGCCGCCATCAACGCGCCGATCCAGGGCACCTCGGCAGACATCATCCGCCGCGCCATGATCAGGATGGCCCCTGCACTGGCGGAGGCGGGGCTATCGGCGCGCATGCTGATGCAGGTGCATGACGAGCTCGTGTTCGAGGCGCCCGAGGATGAGGTCGAGAAGACCATGGAGCTGGCGCAAGCGGTCATGGAGAAGGCGCCGGAACCAGCTTTGAAACTCAAGGTGCCGCTCAGGGTCGATGCGCGCGCCGCCGATAACTGGGAAGCCGCGCATTAGCCCGCCGTGTGAGGAACGACCATCGTTCCTTACCGATTTTATCAGCGAGGCAACCCCACTCTGGAGGCAAGCCATGGGCAAGTGCGCGCAATGCGGCAATGACTACGACAAGAGCTTCGAGGTGAAGATGGGCGGCCGCACTCTGGTCTTCGATTCATTCGAATGCGCGATTCAGGCGCTCGCACCAGTCTGCCCGCATTGCGGCGTGCGCATCGTCGGCCACGGCCTGCAGCACGGCGACGCCATCTATTGCTGCGTCCATTGCGCCAAGCATGAAGGCGTCAAAGGTCTGCGCGACCGCGACTGACCCAACTCAACGCTTCTTGGGGCGGACCACGGCGATGATATTGGTCTGTACCACGCCGTCGACCTTGGCGATCTTATTCAGGATCGCCTTATCGCCGTCGATCGAGTCGTTGCAATCGAGCTGCGCCACCAGCTTCTCGTCGGACAGAACGACGACATTGGCGAATTTGCAGTTGTCGAGCGCGAGGGCCTTCAGCGAGTCCACGGTCGTCACTGCGTTTGCGGTGTGCAGCAGCTCGATGAAGAGATAGATATTCACCATCGTTCGTTCCTCCCGGAAGCCTTATGTTGGTGCGCGGGACAATGAACTCGGAAGGTCCTAGAGGAGGTCCAATGCGTCTCGTACTGCTTAGCATGCTTTCGGCAGCGATTTCCTTTGTTGCCACGCAGGCGCTCGCGCTGCCGGCGCCGATGTCCGACGATGAGCTTCTTGCCAAAAGCGACCTTGTCGCGCTCATCCGCGTGCTCTCGGTGACGTGCACCGGCGTCGCGAAAGACGAGCGCACTGGCGAGGCCCTGCCGGGTTACAAAGCGAATGCCGAGGTGATGGAGGTCATCAAAGGCGACGTAGCCAAAGGCGATGATGTCAGCATCACCTTCCACGCAGTTCCGACCCACATGCTCGGGCCATGGACCGTCTATTATTATCCGGGCGAGATGGTGTTTACCCATCTCGTCAAGGACGGCGATGGCTACACCACGACCTGGTGGAACGGACGCGGCAAGCTCGTCAACAAGGCTGTCATCACCGATCTGCCGACCAAGGCCGGCGAGACAGTCGAGGTCCCGCGCCGCACCAGCCACCCTGGCAATTGACGATGTTCCGGCAAGCTGCCAAGGAAGTCCTATGAACAGACCCTTCAAGCTGCTCGGTCTTGCACTTCTCGCGAGCGGCATTGCCACCGCGGCGCTCGCCGTGCCTGCGCCGTTGTCCGAGCAGGAGCTGACGGACAAGAGCGACCTCGTGGCCCTGGTCCGGGTGCTGTCGGTGACCTGCACGACCATCACCAAGGATGCGCAGACCGGTGAAGATCTTCCCGGCTATCTCGCCAAGCTCGAGGTGAAGGAAGTCAAGAAAGGCGACGTCAAGCCCGGCGAGTCGGTGCTGGTCACCTGGCGCGCGGTGCCGAAGAGCATCGATGGCCCGTGGACCGTCTACTACTACCCCGGCGAGGTGGTTTGGACTCATCTCACTAAGCGGAGCAACGGTGCGACCTACGCGTCAACCTGTTTGAATGCCAAGAGCGAGATCGTGACGAGCCCCGACTCTAAGGAGCTGCCGACCGAGCCAGGCGAGACGGTGACGCCGCCTCTGCAGCAAAAGCCGCAAACGCCACTATAAGATCAGGCGGCCGCCGATGAAGCGGTGATACCGTCAAGCCAGTCGTTGAACAGGCGGTGGCCTGCTTGATTGGCGGCGGGCGCGAAGCGCGCGGCGTCTGCGCGCATTTTGGCAAGATCAGCCTTGGAATTGGCAAGCTCGAGCGTGTGGCCGATCAGCCAGCGCTCCATATCCCTCTGCGGCAACTCCACGTGGAATTGCAGCGCGAGCATTTTGGGACCGTAGGCGAAGGCCTGGTTCGGCGTGATCTTGGTCGAGGCTAGTCGCGTCGTGCCAAGCGGCAGGTCGAACGTGTCACCATGCCAATTCAGCACTCTGACGCCCTCGATGGCGCCGAGCGGTGACGCCCTGCCCTCCTTGGTTAGCGTCATCTCGTCCCAGCCGAGCTCCTTTTGAAGGTTCGGATAGACGCGGGCGCCGAACACGGCAGCGAGCGCCTGAGAGCCAAGACAGATACCGATCGTCGGCACACCCTTCTTCACCGCCGTCTCGATCGTTGCGAGCTCCTGCTTCAGGAATGGGTAGCGGTCGACCTCGTAGATGCCGATCGGTCCTCCAAGCACGACGAGCAGGTCGGCGGACTTTGCCGGACTGAGATCGTCAACGCCAGCTTCGAGGTAGTTGAGCGCGAAGCCACGGTGCTCGAGCACGCCTGCAAGGGTGCCGGCATCCTCAAACGCGATGTGACGAATGGCGACGGCGTTTTTCATGATGCGTCCCTCAGAGGCTCCCCGTAGTAGCGCATTTTGTGCCTGCAGGTTGAATTCCATTTGACGATTAGCGACGTCTAATCGACAGTTTGCGACATAGGGATTGGCGTGCCTACACGGCTATTGCCACCCCCTGACGGCGTGGATCGCCCGCGCCATCCATGCCTCCCTTGGGATCTCGTCGCGCGGCATGCACGCCGCCGAAGAACAGGTTGCGCGCGGGCCAAGCGTGGGCTTTTTCGCCAAGCGCAAGCAGATCCGCTTGCATCGTCTCGGGCAGGCCCGGCTCGAAGCTCGTCTTGCCGTCACGCTCGACATGAAGGCGCGGCGCTTCCACAGCGTCTTCCAGACTCATGCGGTGATCGAGCAGGTTGACCGCGACCTGAAGGATCGCCGTCCTGATGCGGTTCGAGCCGCCGGTGCCGAGCGCCGTCACCGCTCCGTCAGGCTCGAGAATGACGGTGGGTGCCATCATCGAGGAGAGCCGTGTCCCTTCGCGCCAGCCATCGAGGCCGCCCGCCGATAAGTCCTCCTCGCCCAGCATGTTGTTCAGCATGAAGCCGAAATTGCCGACGATGTAGCCGTTGCCCTCGCCGTTGGAGAGGCTGACCGCGGCGGCATTTCCTTCTTCGTCGATGACGCTCACATGAGTCGTGCCGCGATAAGCTTGAGGATGGCGCTGCGCCTCGCGCAGCTCCCGCGCCAGCACCCCGCCGGCTAGTCTTGAGGCGAGACTTTCGCCGTGCATCATGCGCGCTTCGTTGGTCGCTTCCATGGCGCGCTTGAGCGCAAGCGCATCAACCTTGCCGCCCGCCTCTTGGAGTGCCTCAATGTAGGCGAGGCCGAACGCGATCAGCGGTCCGCTTGCCGCTGGCGGCGGATTGAGCGCCACAGTCGCGCCCCTGTGACGCCAATAAAGCGGCTCACGCAGCTCGACATGGTACTGCTTGAGATCGTCATAGGTGAGATGGCCATCAAGCGAGAGCGATTGCTCCACGATCGCTTCGCCCACGTCGCCAGCAACGAACAGGCGTGCGCCATCCTCGGCGAGCCATTCGAGCGTCTCCGCAAGCCCCTCGTTGCGAAACGTTTCGCCGGCTTTCATCAGCTTGCCGCCAGGCGCGAAGATCTTGGCGACGTCGGAGCTTGCCGTGAGGATCGGCGCGATAACGGTGAAGAGGTAGGCCTGGAACTCGGTGAGCGCAAAACCGGTGCGTGCGGCGCGCACGGCCGGTTCGACCAGCCTTCGCATCGGCAGCGTGCACAGCGCCTCGTGCCACAGGAAAATCCCTGGTACCGCTCCGGGCGTGGCGCTTGAGCCGACACCGATATGGAACTCCTGTTTAGCCGGGCCGAAATCGGCATAGACAGGAAAGAACTCGATCTCGTTCATCGGCCGGCGCTTCAGCGGCGTCTCGGTGAAGAAATCGAACAATTGCACGGAGTCACTGTTCTCGCGGCGGCCCATGAGAAAGCCGCCTCCGCCTGGCGATGAAAAGACTGCCTCGGCGACGAAGGTCATGAAGATGGCCGCAAGCGCAGCGTCGAAGGCGTTGCCGCCGTCTTCCAGGATTTCCGAGGCGGCGCGCGCCGTCAGCTCATGCCCCGCGGCAACCACGCCCTTGGTCTTGCTCATGGAATTTGCCTAGGGCGAAGCCCGCGCCGCGGCAAGAGAGTTGCTGGCTCTCACACCGCTTGTCATCGCCCGGCTTGACCGGGCAATCCAGTAACCCCTGCACTAGCTAGAGAATGAAGGCCGGGGTTGCTGGATTCCCGGTTTCGCGGGAACGACCAGTTGAACTGAGCACACGTTCGGTCAGCCGAGGCGTTTTTCGAGCGCCGAGAGCTCATCGCTCAGAGCCTTCGGAAGCTTTGCGCCGAAGATCGCGAAATGCTCCTTGATGAGCGGAAGCTCTGCCTTCCAGCCCTCGTTGTCGACGCTCGTCATCTCCCTCATGTCGCCCGGATCGACTTTCACGCCCTTCACATCGATGGCGCCTTCCGCTGGCACCTTGCCGATAGGCGTGTCGACGGCCTTGGCGGTGCCATCGCAGCGCTCGAAGATCCATTTCAGCACGCGGCTGTTCTCGGAGTAGCCCGGCCACATGAACTTGCCGTCCTTGTTCTTGCGGAACCAGTTCACGTAGAAAATCTTCGGCATCTTGGCGCCGCCCTTCTCGCCCATCTTCAGCCAATGGGCGAAGTAGTCACCCATGTGGTAACCGCAGAACGGAAGCATGGCCATCGGGTCGCGGCGGATGTCGCCCTTTACTCCCGAGGCGGCCGCCGTCTTCTCCGACGCCATGATCGAGCCGAGGAACGTCCCGTGCTGCCAGTTGTTGGCCTCGGTAACGAGCGGCACCACGCTCGCGCGCCGGCCGCCGAACAGAATGGCGTCGATCGGCACGCCTTTGGGGTCCTCCCATTCCTTGGCGATCACCGGACATTGGCCGGCTGGCGCCGTGAAGCGCGCGTTGGGGTGTGCGGCGGTGCGACCCGACTTCGGCGTCCAATTGCGGCGCATCCAATCGATGGTGTGCTCAGGCACGTAACCCATCTGCTCCCACCACACATCGCCATCGTCGGTCAGCGCGACATTGGAATAGATGCAATTGGCGTGGAGCGTCTTCATCGCGTTCGCGTTCGACTCGTTCGAGGTGCCTGGCGCGACGCCGAAGAAGCCGGTCTCGGGATTGATGGCGTAGAGTCTTCCATCCTGCCCGAATTTCATCCAGCAGATGTCATCGCCGATGGTTTCCGCCTTCCAGCCGGGAATGGTCGGATTGACCATGGCGAGATTGGTCTTGCCGCAGGCGCTCGGAAAGGCCGCGGCGATGTACTTTACCTTGCCTTCGGGATTGGTGAGCTTGAGGATCAGCATGTGCTCGGCCATCCAACCTTCATCGCGGGCTTTCACGCTGGCGATGCGGAGCGCGTGGCACTTCTTGCCGAGCAACGCGTTGCCGCCATAGCCCGAGCCGTAAGACCAAATCTCCCGAGTCTCGGGGAAGTGCGAGATGTATTTGGTCTCGTTGCAGGGCCACGGCACGTCTGCGGTGGTGGGCGTGGAGAGTGGGTAGCCGACCGTATGCATGCCGCGCACGAAATCTTCGCTGTCGCCCAGAGCCTTCC
>Ga0157380_10002522_pt1 | contig 12353 bp, 11 predicted proteins | sample S35metaG_FD_119757 | JGI IMG/M metagenome (GOLD analysis project Ga0157380, IMG submission 119757) | Switchgrass rhizosphere microbial communities from Kellogg Biological Station, Michigan, USA - S3-5 metaG | ecosystem: Host-associated > Plants > Roots > Rhizosphere > Soil | place: USA...
ATAGTGATGTCAGTAAACCCCTTCTTAAACAATCGTTGTTGAAATTGTTGTTGTACTTCATACTCGCCATGTACAATGAAAAGAGTTTTTACCTGTTTGGGATCCTGGCAGGCCAAAAATTGGCTTAAATCTTCATAATCGCCATGGGCACTCATACTACGAATGGCGCCAATTTCTGCATGCACTTCATGCACTACACCGAATATTTTAATTTCTTTGTCCCCATTCATTAATCTTCCCCCTATTGATCTTGGTTCGCAATAGCCAGTTAATAAAATAGAATTACGGCTGTTTTCAATATTATTACTGATATGATGTTTCACTCTTCCTGCATCAGCCATACCGCTGGCAGAGATGATAACACAGGGTTCATTTCGGAAGTTGAGTAGTTTGGACTGCTCCACTGTTTTGACATATTTCAGTCCATTAAAAGAAAAAGGATCATTATCGGATTGTAAGATGCGTTGTATATTCTTATTAAAATACTCAGGAAAACGTTTTACTACCTCAGTGGCTTCAACGCTCAACGGACTATCTACAAAATAATCAAGGGGTGGTAACCTTCTTTCCAATTCCAGTTGATTCAATGCAAATAGCAATTCCTGTGTACGCCCTACACTGAATGCGGGCATTATCAGTTTTCCTTTTTTTTGCAAACAGGTTTTCTCTATCCATCTTAGCAATTGGTCGGGTGTTGTCATGTTTACATCATGCAAACTATTACCGTACGTAGATTCCAGTAGAATATAATCTGCTTGCGGAAATACTTCCGGTGATTTAAGAATGATATCCCTATATCTCCCTACATCCCCACTAAAGGTCAGGCGTGTGATTCTTCCGTTTTCTTTTATTTTTAAATGAACTGCCGCGCTCCCAATAATATGACCCGCATCAGTGTAAAGCAGTTCCACATTCTCATCCACCCTTGTCCATTGTCCATATTGCACCGATTGAAAAAGATCCAGCGCTGCTCTCGCGTCATTGGTTGTATATAAGGGTTGTAAATAGGGGATGCCTTCCGCGGCCCTGCGCTTGTTTTCATATTTTACTTCATCTTCCTGTATCTCGGCCGAATCTTCCAGAAGTATAGTTGTAAGATCTTTGGTAGCAGGAGTACAGAATATCCTTCCGCCAAATCCATCCTTCACCAATTTTGGTATTAACCCGCTATGATCAATATGCGCATGCGATAATATAAGATGAGTAACGTCTCTGGGCTCAAATCCCCAATTCCGATTCAACCGGTCGGTATCTTTGCCCATACCCTGGAACATGCCGCAATCCAATAAATACTTTTTTCCGTTGGTGAGCGAAATCAGGTGCTTCGAACCTGTTACCGTACGAGCCGCTCCGTGAAATGCTATTTTCATATGATTATCTCCTCTGAAAGTTCTTTGTTACAAACAATAGTAAGATTAATTGGTCAAGCAGTTTTTGCTGTGGAAGATCTTGCTTTAAACGACCAGCTAATAAAAAACTCCGCTATCACTTCTCCATTTTTATTTTTACCAACTGATTTTGCTCTGATTGCATGGCCTTCTCCACTGGCAATTGCTTGTTCGATTGTAGCATTTATCAGCTCTCCATCTTCACAAGTAAAATACGTTCGTCCAATTGCCTTCTTAAAATAATTCGCCTCCAGTTTTACCACAAGCAGGGAAACAGGAGGATTTCTTTTATGAATATGCGCCAGCGCCAATACGCCTGTGCTCATTTCGGCTGCCATCGCAAGCGATGCAAAATAAGTAGAACGAAAGGGATTTTGTGTTAACCATTTGTAAGGAACACTGGTAACACAACATTTATCATCAATGCTGCGCACGCGCACCCCTGAAAAAAAGGCGCTTGGAAGTTTGTAAAAAAGAAACATCCTGAACTTGACAGGATGATTCATTTGCTTTATGAATGCTGCTGTAGCGGGACGCATGTTTAATAATTCTTATATTGATCGGCTTCCAACGCTTTTGGATTCCAATGATTAAAAAATCCCATCACTTTACTTTTGTCGTAAGATTTCCCTTGCTCGAGGTATTCTGAATCTTGGGTATGAATGCGGTTGCCATTTCCATCCAGCACAACAAATACGGGGAAACCGAAACGCTGCGGGTAACCCAATTTTGCCAATATTTCCTTGTTCATATTCTCTTTGCTGTAATTGAGATGATAGACGATATAGCCGGCATGCATTGCGGAGTCGAGCTGTTTATCGCTATTTACATATTCATAAAACCGGGCACACCATATACACCAGTTACCACCTATCTGAACAAAAACATGTTTGCCACTTGCTTTAGCCTCTTTTATTGCTTTCGCCAACTCAACCGCAGCATTTTCCTCGGGCTTATACAAAGAGAATTTTTTTATATCCTGCGGATGACCAGTAATGAATGCTAACAAGAAAATGATACTAACGAGGATCTGTTTCATAATTATTGCTGAATCGAGAAACGTGAGTGGTGAGTCGTGAGTAGCGAGGGACACTCCATAAGTAATAGCGATTTCACATTATTCGGGGTGCACTCACGATTCACGATTCACAACTCACGTTTTCATCTTTTACTAATTTCAATAATACAAGCTACAACTTTATTACCATCTCCATCCGCTTTAACCTGCATGATTCCTTTACTATTGCCCTGGTAAATAGCAGCTCGAATAAGATTTGCACCCAATGCTCCATTCAATCGTTGCGCATAATCCTGTTGCGGGTTCTTACTGATTTGCTGATTAAGAGAGAACCAGTCCAACGGTTCTTTGCTTACAACTACTGCCATTACATCTTTAGTTCCAATACTGTCAGGCATCATGCTCTTATCTTTTGGGAATAAGCGATAGCCGGTTATTCCACAGAAAGGGGAGTATTTTGTTTTAGAAGGGTCATCATTCCTTGGATAAGGAAATAGGGTATAACTGGTACCATCTGTTTCTTTGCCGAATACATACACATAACATTCTGTCGAATTCTTTATCTCCATTTTAAATCGTGTACCGGCAGAAACCGGACCGACCGTTTCAAACACATTGTTTCCCGCCGAACGCAGCGAAATATATCCCTTCGGTACTGTTTTCTTTCCATCGTATTCCACCTGCACCAGACCAATCTCAGCTTCAAATGGCTGATTGGCGGCTGCTCCCACTTTCTGCATCGGCTCCAACCCATAAGCTTCGCGTACAAAATAATTGAAATGCTGGTAACGTACCCAGGCAAATCCATTGTTGCCCCATTCGGGACCCCAGCTATTCATAATTAAAAAAGATCCACCGTATTTTTTATCATCATACCCCACTACACACATAGCATGTCCTCCAAAGCTCATCATTTGATCATCTCCCGCTTCCGGATCCCATACATCCTTTCCTATCATACCCTGCATAAAACTTTGTCCTACCATCATACCTATCACTACCGGCGCTCCTTGTGCGAGATTTTCTTTGATGGCACGCATATCAATCGCGTCGTTTCGGTCACCCAATGAAAGCCGATTGAAACCACGCATCTTAAATTCTTCGGCTTTTGAAATTAATGTGCGATCGGGTTGACGTTGACAATCCTGATCGGTATATTCAAAATCATTATAGGGAACAGAACCTTGTTTGGTCATAAATTCCATGGCACGTACAATATATGAACCCTGGCATCCATCCAAACCGATCTGGTTGTAAAGAAAAGCCGGACTGAATTTTACATTGTCACCTGGTTGACCTGTTCTTGCTGATTCAACAATACTTCGTGCTCCATATGCACTGCTCCATGCAACGCAACTTCCTTGTTGTCCCTGGTTACCGGGTATTGGAGCAAAGCGCTGGAGATTGGCACTTTCGGGTAACGGGTTCTTTGTGTTATCGTCTGCTAAAGGTTCATAGATATTCGCTTTTTCAAATTGTTTTGGATCGAGAAAACCTCCCGTAGCCAGACCTGCTATTTGACTTAAATTACATCCTCCTTTATTTAATAAGAGATACCCTCCCGCTATTATTACCAGTAAAAATATTATTCCTTTACCCCTGAAGAGTCCTAACAATAATGGCAATAAATTAAAGAGGCCACCTCCACCTCCACGTCCTGGTCCACCAGGGAAACCACCACCACCGCCCTGGTTATCGAACTGGTCGGGTTGATCAGGCTGGTCATCTGTCATTCTGATAGGCATAGAATAAAGTTTGGTTATTAATTAAAAGTAGCAAGATTTTCTTATTGAGAAGGCTGCTGTGTAAACCGTAACAGTAAATTTGCCCGGATTGCGTACAACTAAAAGAGTATTTGTTTTCGGGAAGTACTGATTACTTTCGCAGACCATTTGATTTCATAAACATTAAACCTATCTGTATGGCAAAAAAGAAAAAGCCGGTTCAAAAAACCGTCAGTTCAAAGAAAACGTCTCCAAAAAAATCGGGGAATAAAAAAGGAAAGGGCAAATCTGCAAATGCTACAACTAAAAAATCTGCCGCTGCAGTTGTGTTAGGCCCAACATCTGGATCAACTAAGCATAAGATCTATATTGAAAGCGCTGCTTTCTTTCCGGCTAACAGTGCCGATGGGTATGTTGATCATTTCCAGGATGGCCGTCGCAGCGCAGTTGCCAACCGTGGTTTATCTACTGCTATAATATTACCGGTGGGAGCAGTTATAATATCGATGACTATTCACTATACTAATTCTACTACGGAAACGCCAATCGCTTTTTTCCTGCGAAAACACCAGGACCGTCATAGCCCATCCGGCGAAATCGAAATGTCGTTTATCAATCTGCCTCCAGGAATTTTACCACCCGATAATTATTTAAGTGTAACAGATACTACTTTCCCCGATGGCGGAGTGATACAGGATAAGTTCCTGCATTATCTCGAAGTAAGCGGTACCGGCGATTTTGGAAAAGAAGGGAGAAGAACGGTGAGAGGGGTGAGTATTGTGTATGTGTATTGAAGAAGAAAGCTGCTAGCTTTTAGCTGTTAGCCGCTAGCTAAATCATTTGATATTTAACTACAGATTACACAGATGCATACGCAGATAATTCAGAATTAATTTTAAATACAGAGAACACTAATGTTTTCACAAAGACAATAAAGTTTTTGTAAGACACCTTAGAGTGAGGTTATCATTCTTTGCAATCCTTTGTGAAAAAACTTTGTGCGACTTTGTGTTAAATAATAAGGAAGCCGTGATCATCTGTGCTATAACCTGTGAAATCTGTGGTTTGATTTTATAAGACATTTATCTGCCCATTAAGCAAATCCTCAAACTCTTCTCTCTTACGGATCATTTGAGGTTGACCATCTAATACCAACACCTCGGCGGGTTTAAAGCGACTATTATAGTTCGATGCCATTTCAAAACAATAGGCACCGGCATTGCGGAAAACTAGGTGATCATTTTCCCTTACTTCCGGTAACAATCGATCCTCGGCAAATGTGTCGGTCTCGCAAATATTACCTACTACAGTATATTTATTTATTGCTCCATTGGGGTTAGAGATATTATCAATTACATGATAGGATCCGTAAAACATCGGACGGATCAGATGATTCAATCCACTGTTTACACCAGCGAAATTTACTTTTCCAGAATGCTTGAGTACGTTCACTGTTGTAACAAAATGACCCGCTTCACTTACTAAAAATTTACCTGGCTCAAACCAAACCTGAAAATGACGCTGGTACTTCTTCTTGAAATCTTCAAACTCTTCTTTTACTTTTTGCCCCAGTCGTTCAATATCGGTTCCTTCTTCACCCGGTTGATAAGGAACTTTGAATCCACCTCCCAGATCAATTACTTCGAGTTCGGGGAAATGCTGCGCCACTTCAAACAACACCTCAATTCCTTTCGCAAAAACTTCTACATCTTTTATTTCACTCCCCGTATGAATATGGAGGGTTCTTATAAAAAGATTTTGTTCTTTTACAATTTTCAATACTTCATCAATCTGTTCCAGCGGAACACCAAACTTACTTTTATCGTGACCGGTTGAAATTTTAAGATTGCCGCCCGCCATAATATTCGGCCGCATCCGGATGCCTACCGGGTAACTATGCCCATATTTCTTACCAAACTTCTCCAGGTTCGATAAACTATCAATATTGATACTAATACCTAATTCAACGGCGGTTTCAATTTCACTAAAATGAATATTATTGGAAGTATAGAGAATATTACCGGGTTCAAATCCTGCTTTTATCGCCAGCAATGCTTCATTGATAGAACTGCAATCTATATTACATCCGATGCTCTTAATATATTTAAGCACATTAATATTGGTGAGTGCTTTAGCTGCGTAAAAAAAACGGGTATCGGAGCCATTGAATGCCTGCTGCAGGCGATTGTATTGCGCTTTTATTTTTTCTGCATGATATACATATACCGGTGTTCCAAATCGACCGGCAATCTGCAATAAGATTTCATCGGAAAGTTGTTGAGACATAGTGTGCGAAGATAAGAGAAGGAAGGGGGATGTTTGATGGTTGATTTATGATTTTTGATTTCGGTTGTTCCAACAGGGTTTCTGAATTGGCACAAATCAAAAAATCACAAATCAAAAATCATAAATCCATTATTCTTCGGGCCTATCTTCTTCGTTCTCCTCATCAGAAGTTGGCTTCTCTTGATCATCATTTTCTGGTAGAACGGCTTCAATAATGAGTTCACCCGTTTCACTTACAACCAACAGTGACGAAGAATCTTCTTCTTCTTCGGATGAAATATCTAAATCAGTTTCCGTTTCATGGTCCATAGGCAATAGCGCCTCTCCCGTAACCGGAGTTGAATTTACCATGGAATCATCGAAGATCTCTTTCAGTTTCGGAAGATCTTCAGATGAATTAATTCCAAAATAATCCATGAAGTTTTTTGAAGTAGCATATACCAGGGGATGACCGGGTAATGCTTCGTTACGTCCTGTAATTACTATAAGATCCTTTTCTAATAATTTTTGAACGGCATAATCGCTGCTTACCCCACGGATCGCTTCGATCTCTGCTTTGGTAACCGGCTGCTTATAGGCAATTATCGAAAGCGTTTCAAGCGATGCAGATGAAAGTCGTTTGAGAAATTTCTCTCCATTTAACTGAGCCACGGTTTTATGGTATTCTTTTTTGGTAAGAAACTGCCAGCCGCCGCCGCTTTGTTTTATTTCAAAGGGATAAAACTCCGATTGGTATTTTTCTACGATGCCTTCAATAGTAGATTCAATCTGGTCGAGGCTGATCTTATCTTCCATAAAGCCAAAAGCATTATTAATAAGGTCGGTGAGCTCAAGTGAAGTTAACGGCTTATCGCTCGCGAAAATGAGCGATTCAACATGTGGTATAAGATTTGAAATTTCCATCTCTGATTTACTTTTAATATGTGCGGATTATGCCTGCACGAAATAAATAAAATTAACAGATCATCGTCTGATCAAATTTACACAAGTTATCAAGAGATTAGGTCTAACCTGAGGTTAAGAAAGCAGGATTGATAAAATGGATATGTATGAAACTGGCCCGGAATCAAATCAAAAATCCCAAATCACAAAATCCTAAATCTCAAAATCACCTCTATCCCTGCAACGCAGCAGCTCCACTCACAATCTCCGTAAGTTCGGTAGTAATCGCCGCCTGACGGGCCCTGTTATAAGATATCTTAAGTGCTTTGAGTAATTCGTTGGCGTTTTCAGTTGCTTTATCCATGGCTGTCATGCGGGCACCATGTTCGGAGGCATTGGCATCTAATACCGCTTTGAACAATTGGGTATTCAAAATCTTTGGCATCAGCTCGGCAATCAATGCTTCTTTGGAAGGTTCAAAAATAAAATCGCTGGTTTTAGCACCTTCCTTTTTCTTAACCTTCGGAATAGGCAGGAATTGTTCAACAGTAAACCGTTGAGTAGCGGCATTCCTGAATTCGCTATAAACCAGTTCGACCTTGTCGAATTCTTTATTTTCAAAAGCCTTTACCGCTGCTTGCGCACAGGTCTGTACATTCTCGAAAGTCAGGTGCAGGAAAATATCTTTGTAGGTTGCATCCGCTTTGAACTTGTTCTTCGCGAAATGTTCATATCCTTTTTTACCAATACTCCATATGCTCACATTCCCTTTTGCCGCTTGGGCAGCATATTTTTCCTTTATAGTAGCTTTTGCCAGTTTTATAATATTCGCATTATAGGCTCCGCACAATCCCCGGTCGCTGGTAATAACAATCATCAACACTTTTTCTTCTGGTCTTTCAACTGAAAGACTGGAACTACCTTCTCCATCGCTTCCGCTTACAATATTGCTCAATACTTCCTGTAATTTTTTAGCATACGGACGCATTTGAACAATACCATCCTGGGCTTTACGCAGTTTAGCCGCGCTCACCATTTTCATCGCTTTGGTGATCTGCTGGGTATTTTGAACAGATTTGATACGATTACGAACCTCTTTTAATTGACCGGCCATTGTATTATTTATTTAAAGAAACTTCTCCAAGTCCAGACTCCCGACTCACTACTACCGACTACTTTTCCGGCCGCAAAGGTAGCCGAATGAGCTCAAAATTCCAGCGTGCTATGTAAAATTCCAGGGCAATTTTTTGAGCGATAGGAGCCATTCAACAGCTTGTTTATGCCTGACATTCTGTCTTTGCAATATCTTCATAAAGAAGCTATTAGCTATTAGCTGCTAGCTATTAGCTTCATCCGACAAATAAGTTAGCCCCGAATACTGATAATCTTTTTTCAATGCTTAAATAAATTTCGCAATGTTATTTCATATACAGAAGCAAGCTAAGAGCTAATAGCTTTCTTCCCTTACATTTGCATTCGTTATGGCAAAAGCAGCACCCCGAAAGAAAGAGCGGCCCGTTATTCTGATCACAAATGATGATGGTATTACAGCTCCCGGCATACGTAATTTAGTGGAAGCAGTAAAAGACCTTGGTAAAATAGTGGTGGTGGCACCCGATAAACCCCAGTCGGGCATGGGTCATGCAATTACAATTGGCCAACCCTTGCGCTTGATAGCCTCAAATGTTTTTGAAGGTATTGAATCGTATCAATGTACCGGTACGCCAGTAGACTGTGTAAAATTAGCGGTGGATAAGGTATTGCATCGTAAACCCGATCTATGTCTCAGCGGTATTAATCATGGCGCCAATCATTCCATAAACGTAATTTATTCAGGCACTATGTCGGCAGCGGTAGAAGCTGCTATTGAGAGTATTCCCTCAGTTGGTTTTTCGCTGTTGGATTATAGTATAGAAGCGGATTTTTCAGCGGCCCGTTCTTATGCCCGAATCATTGTACAGAAAATGCTAGCTACCCCGGCCGATAAACATTCTGTATTAAATGTAAATATCCCGGCTGTTCCCGAATCGTTAATAAAAGGGATTAAGATATGCCGGCAGGCTTATGCCAAATATGAAGAAGATTTTATTGAACGCAACGATCCGCATGGCCGAAAATACTTCTGGCTCACCGGAGAATTCGTTAATATGGATAAAGGAAAAGATACTGATGTATGGGCGCTTAAAAATAATTATGTTAGCGTAGTGCCCGTACAATTTGACCTGACGAATTACGTTCTTAAAGCCAAACTGGAAAAAACCTGGAAACGCTAATGCTTAAAAAAGACAACCTTAAATTCGGCTTATTGCTTGGATTTCTTGCGCCGCTTATCAGCATGGTAATTTACTATTTCGTACGTTTTAGTCAATTTTCCGTATCGGATGTATTGGGTTTGATGGCCCGGGAAAAAAACCAGATTACCGCTATTACTATTCCTTGTTTGTTATTGAATATCGTGCTCTTCACTATTTATGTGAATACGCATCGCGATCAAACAGCAAAGGGCATTTTTACAGTTACCCTGGTGTACGCGATCGGAGCATTATTGCTTAAGTTTTTGATCTGACGATAATGATACTGGATACTAGATGCCAGGGTACTGAATACCGATCGTAAATAATCAAGAGATTTTATTTAGAACGAAGCAAGCGTATCGCGAGAAGCGAATGGCGAGCAGCGGTATTTCCCTTACTTTGCAACTCAAACATAGTGACTGAATGCGTTACTACATCATTGCCGGTGAAGCGTCAGGTGATCTGCACGGCAGTAATCTTATTAAAGAATTAAAAAAGACGGATGCCTCGGCAACCATCCGTTGCTGGGGTGGCGACCTGATGCAATCTGCCGGTGGAGAACTGGTAAAACATTACCGCGAACTGGCATTTATGGGATTTGTAGAAGTACTGATGAATCTCCGCACAATTTTCCGCAATCTCGCTTTCTGTAAACAGGATATTCTTTCGCATAAACCAGATGCGCTTATACTGATCGATTACCCGGGGTTTAATCTGCGCATCGCCGGATGGGCAAAACAAAATGGATTTAAGGTTATCTATTATATCTCCCCCCAGGTTTGGGCATGGAAAGAGAACCGGGTAAAGAAAATGAAACTATGCATTGATCAAATGCTGGTGATACTTCCATTTGAAAAAGATTATTACAAAACAAAATGGAATTGGGAAGTTGAGTATGTAGGCCATCCTTTAGTGGAAGTGGTGGAAGAGTTCGGAGTTCGGAGTCACGAGTCGGGAGCCAATGAACAGTCAGGAGTCGGGAGTTCAGAGTCTGGAGTAAGCAACTCACCACTCACTACTCACCACCTGCCTACCGGACAGGCAGGCTCACGATTCATCGCACTTTTGCCAGGAAGCAGGAAGCAGGAAATACTGAAAAAGCTTCCGGTGATGCTGGATGTAACCAGGCATTTTCCCGATTTCCAATTTGTAGTAGCCAAAGCACCCGGATTGGAAGATAGCTTCTATGAAAATATGCTGGCTCCCTATAACAATGTTTCTTCGGTAAGCAATCAAACATATGCCTTATTGAATAAATCAACCGCGGCATTGGTTACAAGTGGCACCGCTACACTGGAAACCGCATTGTTTGGAGTTCCGGAAGTGGTATGCTATAAAGGAAACGCCATTTCTTATGAGATAGCAAAACGTGTAATCAGTATCAAATATATTTCGCTCGTCAATCTTATTATGGACAAACCCGTAGTAAAAGAATTGATACAACAGGACATGAATGTCGACAATCTAAAAAAAGAATTATCCTTACTATTGTATGATGATGCTAAAAAAGAGCAGTTGAAGAAAGATTATACAACGCTCAAACAACTACTCAGCAAAGGGGGGCATGCATCAGCGAACGCAGCCCGGCATATCCACCGTTTTCTTTCCCAAGTTACTTCTTAAATACTACGAGTTTAAAAAAGATAATGATCAGTGCGATCAGGAATAAAAAAATGGAAATGCGGTTGATCCCGTGCATGTATTTCATCCATTGAGTGTGCGGTGCATTAGGATCTCTTTTTTTAATGAAGAGGTATTCGGCTATTTGTCGCAAGACTCCCATATATAAAATGTTTCCTAAGTGAGGAGGATAAAATTACACTATTCTAACATTTCACCCTTTCAAAAAGTTTGCGCGAAATTAAGAAGCGATTCTTCTTTCTTTTACCGGGAAGGCGGGAAGACGGTAAAATAATTTAGGAACTAAAATCAGTAATATTCGACTAAAACCTTGTTTTGAATTATTAAAAACTTTTGCTGAGTGGGATCTAGCCGCTCTCCGCGAGGAGAGGGGTTGGGGTGAGGTGGCATTTCTGTCGTTCCAACTCTAATTGTATTTTTTTTATCTTTAACCACTATGAAGTTTACCTACGCTGTTTTGGTTATCATTTGCTTATCTGTACTGTCAAGCTGTGATAAAACAACTCCATATACGATCGATGCATCAGCTATTACCAGTAGGGATGCACTTGGTAACTCAATTGGATCCGTTGATAATACGGACTGGACAGAGGATATTAGTTGGAATGAAACTGAAAAAGCTCTCTTTCTCACCGATCCAATTGATATGACCGGTGCAGAAGTAGGCAATGTATCCGTAGAACCCGTTTATCCCAATCCATGCATATCAACTACCACATTGCAATTCACGGTGTCGAAAATAACCTGGATAAGAATCGCGATCGTTGATGAAAAACTGAATAAACTGGCATTTTTTAGTTTCAAAACAGAAATGGGACTGAATGCCTACCATATCCCTCTAGATCCGCTAAAATTTAAAGCTAACAATAACTATCGGTTATATTATTCTTTTGATGCACCAGGAAATGCGATGTATTATAAGGGGCATGGGGATGTGGCAGTGAGATAGTGAGTGGTGAGTAGTGAGTAGTGAGAAAATCCCTAAGTAATAGTATCTTGTTATTAATCAGAGACTCTCTCACTACTCACCACTCACTATTCACTCTCATGCTAGCGCCATCGACCATCCAATTACTTCGCTTTCATTTCTCCTTCTTTTTATTACCGGTTTATTTGTTCG
>Ga0157380_10002523_pt1 | contig 12352 bp, 10 predicted proteins | sample S35metaG_FD_119757 | JGI IMG/M metagenome (GOLD analysis project Ga0157380, IMG submission 119757) | Switchgrass rhizosphere microbial communities from Kellogg Biological Station, Michigan, USA - S3-5 metaG | ecosystem: Host-associated > Plants > Roots > Rhizosphere > Soil | place: USA...
AATTCTTGACAAGTCGTAAAGGCATTTCAGCTCCTTTACTCTTTCCTTGAGTTTTGTGTCAGCGCTATTCATCTGGCAAAGATATAAAAAGGCAGGAACGATAGAGGCATTCGCGTGATTCGAAAATATGCATCGATGGGTAGATTCTACCCACTGGGTATTTCTTAACCAATACAATTTACCAATCGACTATCTACTGCCCTTCAAAGCTGCTTTTGTCTGGCACGGATAATGCCAAGTTTGATGAAATCTACTGTTTATGGAAAGGAAAATGATAATAACGATTAATGATTATCAGCGATTATTAGGCTTAATAGAATTTGCCTCATTAACTGGAAAGATGCCAGGTATCATCTCGAATCTCTATCAAGGGTTGGTGAATGCTAAAATGCTCCCGCAGACCAACATCTCAAGTGATGTAGTTACCATGAATTCAAGAATTCTATTGAAAGATATTTTAAACGAGAGAGAAGCGGAAGTCACGATAACCTATCCTCAGGATGCTGACAACCGCGAAAGAAAAATTTCGATATTCTCATCGATTGGTATTGCCTTGCTCGGCAGAAAGGTCGGCGACGTCGTTTCGTGGACTACACCAAAAGGAATGGGTGAGTTTGAAATTTTAGAAGTCATCTATCAACCCGAGGCAGTGGGCGACTTTTCATTATGAAGGGAGAAATCAAATTTATCATCTTGTTGCTATTTCTATTTTATGGCTCATACGCCACGCTTGTTGTAAAAACAGATAACAAATCTCAAAGTGCATCACAGATGAGCGTGAAAAAATTGAAAAATGATCTCACAGAAAAAGATTTTGCTTTTATGAAAATGATATTGAATGAAGACGATGCTGATCTGAAAAATGGGAAATCCAGTTCTTCAAGTAGTGTGATCGTAAAAAATGGGAAAATAATTGGGAAGGGAAAGGGTTCGCTCGGCGATCCGCTATCACATGCCGAGTTGCAGGCCGTTAGCGATGCGCATAGTCACTTGGGTACGACGTCGATGAAGGGGTGTATATTTTATTCAACTGCTCAACCTTGCCCGATGTGCTTGTCATTACTTTATTTAACAAACGTGGATAAGATTGTCTATTTTATGCCATCTGATACAGCGAGTAGCACCGCAGTTCATTCCCTGAATCAGCGGGTCTACAATGAATTAATTCGCCATCCATCTGAACGGACGATTCCGGAGGTAAGGCTATTTCCAGAAGATTTGCATTGAGGATTTACTCTCACTGCTGAAACAGGACCCTTACGGTAAAATAATCTCACAACTAACACTTTACTAATGAAAAAATCGCCTGATATGAGCATGCTCGAATATTGTAAGATCATACTGGGGAAAATGAAATTTAGCAGAAAGCTCTTCCGCAAAGAATATCGTAAAACCTTCCAATATTTAGCACCAGCCGAACATCGCAAACTGAAACAATGGTTACGGCAGGGGGAACCTAAGACAGCGCCTTCAAAAACAACTGTCCTGAGAACGTCCGGCTGTTAACCCGGCGTTGAAAATTTCGATCAGCTATTTTTTTAATTTGACAATGTAAGGAAACTCAATATGAAGATCAGAATTCAATCATTCTCCTTTCACGCAAGTGACGAACTGATAGGTCTTGCTGAAAGCATACTTAACAAATTACATCAACACCAGGTAAAAGAAGCGCAAATGACCTTAACAATTGAGCCGAAGGGGCTGATTGAGAGCAAGGTATGCAGCATTAAGTTGGTTCTCTCTTGTTATGACCTGCTTGCAAGAAAGCAATGTCAATCATTCGAAGGGGCAATTTTAAAAGCCAGCGATGATCTGCAAAAATGTTTGATGCGCCGCGAAAATAACGCCGCCCCCTTTGATGTTTCAAATTCGACAGACTACGTCAACATCACTTGAACGCTCGGTGACGAAAATTGAAATATTGACTGTAGGGATTTAAGAACTATAGGGCCGCAGGTTTGTTCCCGTCGTGAAAGAACGGCAACTAGTTACGCCACACGGGTTGCATGCACTGATTCGTTTTTCAGGAAATCCCGGTAGGTGACTCGTAATCCTTCTTTCAAGTCGGTTTGGTGATAGAACCCAAGACTATGTAACCGGGATGAATCCATTAATTTTCGCGGCGTGCCATCGGGTTTGCTGCTATCAAGCGCGATCTTGCCGTTGAATTTAACCACGTCGGCGATGAGTTTTGCGAGTTCTAAGATTGTGATTTCTTCGCCTGTGCCAACATTAATAATATCGGGTTCATCATAATGTTCCATAAGGAAGACGCATGCTGCGCCGAGGTCGTCGGCAAACATAAATTCTCGAAGCGGCCTGCCTGTTCCCCAGATCACAACTTCGTCTGCATTACTTTCTTTTGCTTCGTGAAATCTACGAAGCAATGCAGGTAGCACGTGTGAATTTTCGGGATGGTAATTGTCGCCAATGCCGTACAAATTGGTTGGCATAACCGAGATAAAGCGGCATCCGTGTTGAGCGTGATGTGCCTGACACAGTTTTATACCGGCAATTTTGGCAATGGCATAGGCTTCATTTGTTGGTTCAAGATACCCCGCCAGCAAGCTTTCTTCCTGAATCGGCTGGGGAGCAAGTTTAGGATAAATACAAGACGAACCAAGAAATAGAAGTTTTTCAACCTTGTGTCTGAACGCCGTCTCGATCACATTATTTTGAATCTTCATGTTTTCGAGAAGGAATTCAACAGGGTAATTATTGTTTGCTAAAATGCCCCCAACCTTTGCTGCGGCCAGGAATACATATTCTGGCTGGTGTTCTGTAAAAAAATTATCCACAGCGTTTGCATCACGCAAATCCAATTCCGTAGAGTTCGCGAGGCAAAAATTTGTATGACCTGCCTTTACGAGAGTACGATATATAGCTGAGCCTACCAGACCTCGATGTCCAGCGATGTATATTTTCGAGTTTTTCTTCATTAAGTTAATAAGTCCAAGGGTCCATGTTTAGGATACAGGTTCTGTCACAAGATCGGCATTTGATTGTTGCCCACGCACACACGTTAACTAGGCTCAAATGACATGCCGGCGATCAGGGATACTTCATTTTTTAATAAACAATTTTGATTTTGAATTCGAATGCGTATCTGGTTTACCGTTTGCATTCCGCATTACCTTCCGAACGTGTGAAAATTCGTCCAGAAAATACCTTTTTGTTCACTGAGAGAGGATGTCGAAATTAAAAATGTTTTTGTGGAATTTGTAGCCTTACTCACCAAAAGTGTAGAAAAAACTACACCAAAAATTTCTGCGCAACTTCCAACCAGACATAAATTCTACGACATTCAAATGTAATGGAATCGTTGACATTTCAATGGGAGATATTATAATTTTTCTGAAAAAAGTAAAAGGGTTGAGATATTCCCAACCCTCTTAAGATTAAAGCCATCGTCATACATACAAGCGTTGTGCCAGCCAAACGTTAATTACTTTAATTGTTCAAAAGACACATAATTTGAAAATGGCGTCTCGCCAAACTCATAATTAATTTCTATTTCTTGTGTGGAAAATTTTACTTACGCCTTGGCTGCGATTCAACAACTAATAGTGTTAAACCACTTGCTGCTGGTTGAGGCCGATCCCTAACGCCGACCATTTTTCAATTTTGATCCTGGTCGTTAATGCTAGTTAAGCCTATAATTTGCGCGCCAAGCCAATTCAGCATTCAGTAAAAAAGTATTGCCATCTCTGGAGACTTGCCGACTAGCCTCATGGCATGAGTTTAGAACACCCTTTGTTTTCAGAATCGTAAATGCATTACACGACGCAACGAGCACCGTTTTTTATATTTTTCTTATTAGGTGCTTCATTTGCTTTTGGTCAGAAAAATAATTCGAAGCCTGAAATTGTTGGGCAAACGCCACTCCCCTTGGTTACCGCGGCGGGCACGCCTATAACCGTAAAGCTCACGAACCTTATCGTAAATGATGCTGATGCCTCGCCAGTTTATCCTGCAGGATTCACACTTGAGATTAATTCCGGAAACAATTATGGCGTGCAAGGCAATGTTGTGACACCCAATAATGGTTTTGTGGGCAGATTGTCGGTCCGTGTTCGTGTTAATGATGGAAAAAACAAAAGCGACTGGTTTGACCTTCAAATCGACGTCACGGGTTCGCAGAATGTTGCTCCAAAAATTACCGGGCAATCGGCTTTGACTATGAATGAAGGGGCAAACATTACGATCGAGCTGAGTCATTTGCAGGTCACTGATCCCGACAATAATTATCCCAACGGATTCACGCTAAAGCTCTTCAATGGTAATAACTATACCTTTAATGGAAACACAGTTACACCATCTCCTAATTTCTCAGGCACCCTGAAAGTACCGGTCACGGTAAACGACGGGCAAAATGAAAGCAATCGTTTTGAGTTAAAAATTGACGTGATCGAGAAACAAAATGTTGCTCCGAAAATTACCGGGCAATCGCCTTTGACTATGAATGAAGGGGCAAGCATTACTATCGAGCTGAGTCAGCTGCAGGTCACGGATCCTGACAATAGCTATCCCAATGGCTTCACGCTAAAACTCTTCAATGGTAATAACTATACCTTGAATGGAAACACAGTTACGCCATCTCCTAATTTCTCAGGCAACCTGAAAGTACCGGTCACGGTAAACGACGGGCAAAATGAAAGCAATCGTTTTGACTTAAAAATTGACGTGATCGAGAAACAAAATGTTGCTCCCAAAATTACCGGGCAATCGCCTTTGACTGTGAATGAAGGGGCAAGCATTACTATCGAGCTGAGTCAGTTGCAGGTCACGGATCCTGACAATAGCTATCCCAATGGCTTTACGCTAAAGCTCTTCAATGGTAAAAATTATACCTTGAATGGAAACACAGTTACACCATCTCCGAATTTCTCAGGCAATCTGAAAGTTCCAGTGACCGTAAACGACGGGCAAAATGAAAGCAATCGTTTTGACTTAAAAATCGATGTAATCAAGGGACAGAATGTAGCGCCGAAAATTACTGGGCAGGTACCATTAGGTGTGAACGAAGGAGCCAGCCTTACGATAGAGCTGGGGCACCTGGAAGTCACGGATCCTGACAATACTTATCCCAATGGGTTCACGCTAAAACTCTTCAATGGTAATAACTATACCTTGAATGGCAACACGGTTACACCATCTCCAAATTTCTCCGGCAACCTGAAAGTTCCAGTGACCGTCAACGACGGGCAAAACGAAAGCAATCGTTTTGACTTAAAAATCGATGTAATTAAATCGCAGAATGTAGCACCGAAAATTACAGGGCAATCGCCTTTAAGTGTTAATGAAGGATCCAGCCTGACGATAGAGTTAGCTCACCTGCAAGTCACCGATCCTGACAATAGCTATCCCATTGGATTCACGCTTAAACTCTTCCCTGGTAATAATTATAGTTTGAATGGAAACACAGTGACCGCATCTCCGAATTTCTCCGGGAGCCTAAAAGTTCCAGTAACGGTTAACGACGGTCAGAATGAAAGCAATCACTTTGAGTTAAAAATCGATGTAATTAAGAATGCTAACGTCATACCTCAAATTACCGGACAAGAAACGCTCACAATAAACGAAGATGAGACCATTACGCTACAATTGTCAATTTTAAAAGTAAGCGATCCTGACAATGTTTATCCAAAAGATTTTGCATTGAAAATTAGCGAGGGGCAAAACTACACGGTGTCTGGCCTTCTAATAAGTCCAGTGAAAAATTTTTCTGGAATTCTTTCTGTGCCCGTGAAGGTGCGCGATGGCAACAATGATAGTCAGCCGTTTCTTCTTCAAATAAATGTAAATCCTGTAAACGACGCTCCGATAATTACCGCCCAGACTTCCCTGAGGACACCCAAAAACAAAGTGATACCGATTGAGCTTTCTCAGTTGACCGTCGTTGACCCGGATAATAATTACCCTACTGGCTTCACCTTGAGGATCTCAAAGGGTAACAATTATTCCTCCGCGGGGAATATTGTGACGCCTTCGCCTGAATTTGTGGGAACATTAAATGTCGCAGTCAATGTGAACGACGGAGCCGCCAACAGTCCTGAGTATAAAATTAAAATAGAGGTATATGAACCAACTGTCAATAGTCCACCAGTAATTACTGGTCAAAAGGCAATAAGCATTGCTCAGAATACCTCAGTTACCATTCAATTATCTCACGTATTGGTATATGATCGTGATGATATTTATCCCGAGGGTTTCAGTCTAAAAATTCGTCCCGGCAATAACTACAGCACTAGTGGCGATATCCTTATACCGGCTCCGAATTTTACAAACGGCATGCTTTCCGTGATCATGACTGTAAATGATGGCACCGATGATAGCCCGCCGTTTGAACTTAAAATTCAGGTAGTTCCGCCGACTGCCACGCCTAAAATTAACGGCCAAAAAGAACTTGAGATGAAGGAAGATGGCACCCTTCAGCTAAGCCTTTCTGACTTAATCGTTGTTGATGCCGATGATCCTGATTATCCGAAGGGATTTTTGTTAATTGTTTTGCCAGGAAATAACGGGAGTTATACCCGAAATGAAAACTCTATTACGCCCGCCGCGAATTTGACTGGGTTTATTGAGGTCGGCGTCCGCGTAAGCGATGGAAATAGTGTAAGCGATGAATACAGGGTTTCAATTCTTATAAATCCGGTTAATGATCCTCCCGATATTTTGAATTTTGACAGCACAGCGATAAGATTTCAACCCGGAGGCGATCCAGTAACGATGTTTCAATCTCTGGAAATAAATGACATTGACAACGACCATTTGGTATTTGCAGAAATTGGATTTCGACAGATCAACTATAATTCGCAGAATGATGCGCTTTTGTTTAACAATGACAGTTCGAAAATCAGAGCAGTTCAGGACTCGACAGGAAATCTATTCCTGATCGGTTACGCAACCCTGGCTGAATATAAATACGCCCTTCAATCGATTCAATATCAATACCGCCTAACGCAAGATGAAGAGGGCAATCCCGCGCAAATCTTAGCAGGGCCGCGGTCAATTTATGTTAACATATATGACGGCCAATTATCAAGTCCTACCTACCAAAGGGAAATTAATATGGAAGTTAGTGTAGCCCTTGATATTGCGAACGCGTTTACGCCTAACGGAGATAATCAAAATGATACATGGCGTATTAACGTCTTGAATACTGACGATGTCGAGAAAGCGATCATCAAAGTATATGATCGCCGAGGGGTCTTGCTTTATGAGGCGAACGGTTTAAAAAAGGAATGGGATGGGTTTGTCAACGGGCAAGTATTGGCGCCCGATACCTATTATTACACCATAGATTTAAATCTTTCGTATATGAAGAAAACCTACAAGGGGGCTGTCACAATTTTGTACTGACTGCAAAGACACAATTTTGCCATGGGTGCTTTCGCGGCCAATACAGGTCGTCATTACTAATTGGGAGGTTGGTCGTATTATTTCTTCAATCCCTTAATGACCACGTTGCCCGTGCCGCCCTCAATGCATGGATAACCAAACTCACGTTCGATGGATTTTTTGTCGTTAATAGTCGAATAGAATTGATCCAGAAATTTCACGGTGGACTTCACGTAACCACGGTCCAGCAATGCGCACTTCGTATATACATTATAAATCTCTTCTTTCTTTTGATTAAAGAAGGCAAATGTCTCGTCAAACGAAGACATGTCCATGCAAAATCCCCGGTATCGTCGTTCCCTTGTTGACTTCATCAATAGCTCCGGTGCCGGCTTTGCGTAGGAAACCCCTACAATGCCTGCATGATCAAAGTCATACGGAACGGTAGAGGGAAGGCTCATGGTATCCGAAGCAATCAGCTTTATGTTTTGATAGTACTGGACAGACCAATCTGTATTTGCAATGAGATATTCGAACACTGCCACCTTTAAAAAATCATCCCGTTTCGTTTGCTCCGGCCTGACCAATTTATCTTCAATTATTATCGAATTATTTCGACTGGCCATTGCATCCTCTTCTTCCAGGAGAATTCCGTATTGGGGACTTGATTCTTTTCCATCCTCATCGTAGATCACGTTGACCAGTCGCGCTTTAAAACTTTTTTCCGTAATCAAATTGAAAAGTTTATAAACGAGATATTCATAGACGACAAATTTATCATCGGTACATGGAGTGACTAGTTTTAATTTGTTCTGATTTTCAAAAATTGAATTTTTTGTAGTTTCTTCTTTGGAGAAGTTCAGGAGGAGCGGAGGATACTTACAATTACCTTGCGTTCTACGAAAATGTCCCCGTGTTTTTACTCTTATTGGGATGGACACCTTAACGCTTTCAGTGGTCAGATAAGACAAAGTAATGGGGTGATATTGCATATCGTCGGATCTGTCCTTCATCAAATCTCGGACTTCTCCCGAAAACCGAAGATTAAGGACATCATCACTGCCGAAGAGACTCTCCGGAGAATTTTTAGGCCCCTGGCCATGGGCCATTGTGTTAAAGAGACAAGCAAGGGTCAACCATTGCATGGGATGGAGAATAATTTCCTTCAATGAAAAAGGCTCTCTACTTCTAATATGACAACGCATAACCATTTACGACAATTGAGATTGCTCTAACCTAATGTAATCAAATTTTGTGAGCCCTCCTTATAAGGTAATTTATTTGCTATATTTAATTATGGATAAATCCTCAATCTTCACCTTGTATTTCCTTCTTAGGTTAACGATCAATATAATAACCATGATTGTTTTGATCCGATATGTCTATTACAATACATACCAGAAGAAGGATTCATTCTTTACATTCTTCCTGCTCAATTTTATTGTGTTTCTGCTGGCGTATATGCTGGACAAGACGGGTGGATTCAATTCTATTGGTAGCGCTTTTGGTTTGCTTGCTGCCTTCTCCTTATTACGGTTCCGAACGGAAACCCTCACCATGAAAGATATGACTTACCTTTTCATTATCATGGCGCTGGCGCTGATAAACTCCGTAATGAAAGGGACATACCTTGAGATCATCCTCTTAAATGTTTTGATCATTGTAGCTGTGTATGTTGTAGATGGCAATCGTTTAATTCGAAATCAACAATCCAAAACGGTGGAGTACTATTCACTTGAGAATATCAGGCCTGATCAGCAGGGCCAACTAATCACAGAATTACGCGATCGAACAGGGCTGGATATCCAAAAGATCATCGTCGAGCACATCGACTTTGGTAAAGGCAAGGCAATCATAAAAATATATTTCTACTGAAATGCTCCGGTTGCTTTCCATTCTCCTTTTCTTCAGTGAGCTGATGTGGATTGACGCCAAAGCACAGAATTTAAATACTCCAAAACTTTTTCAAGTTGAAGACGCCCTGTCAATCCGGCTTGCATATTCATTTAAGGAAATTGTAAAAAGCACCAGCGACTCCGTCTACTTTCCCTCTGTGTTATATTACAGCAGTGATAAACAAAACTGGGATTCCGTAAAAATAGGTTTACGGGGGCGAGGCAAGTTCAGGCGAGAGAATTGTTTTTTTATTCCGATACGGATCAAAATTGATAAGGACGATGCCAAAGGAACGCTTTTCCAAGGCAATAGAAATCTAAAACTGGTGCTTCCCTGCCGAAACGGATCACAATATAACGACCTGTTGTTGAAGGAATACATGTGTTACCAGATGTATGAACCGTTGACACCATACACCTTTCACACAAGGCTGTTGAACGGAAGTGTGACCGACCTGGGAGGGAAACAAAGCAAAACGTATGAGGTGATGGCTTTTTTCATTGAAGACGATGACGCAGCCGCAAAACGATACGATGGTAAGGCGGTTGACACTAATTTGAGCCCTCATCAAATAAACGATACCAGTTCCTTAAGATTCGATTTTTTTGAATATATGATAGCAAATACGGATTGGTCAAGTTCCTTTCAACACAATAGTAAAACCATTCGAATCGGAAAGAAATTTGTTCCCATCGCATATGATTTTGATATGGCTGGTTTCGTCAATGCTCCTTATGCCGAGTATAATCCGGAGTTTCAAATCAAGAGTGTCCGGGAGCGGTTGTATCGCGGCTATTGCAGAGATGAAAATGTAGCCCAGTTTGTCAGGAAGGATTTTATCGAAACGATGCCATCGGTTTTTGAAGTGTTTACTCGCTACGAACCTAACTTTGACGCTAAGGAATTCACGAAGATGAAAAAATACATTCAGGATTTTTTTGATATTTTGAATGATGACAAACTATTCCGAAATAAGATCTTAGCTGGTTGCAGGACAGAATAATCGCTGGGCCCTGGGCGGAGGTTATTTTATTTGTCTCGGTTGAGAACAGTAAGCCAGCCTAAAGTCTCCAGGGCACAAAGGTAAACAAACAATTCCCTCAGCTCATCTACGAGGTAAAAATCGAAATTCAAAAGACCAAACTTTGCCAGTGAAATAACATTTTGAAAATTACGAACGACGAAAAGAAAGGACTATTTTTGGCAAATACGTTTCAGCGTCCACTTCGAAAATCCCTGCAGTTGGCGCTTTTTTTTCGTATGATTCTTTGGATTAGCCATTAACCCTCGATGTAGCTATGAAAAAATTTCTTTTTCTGGTGATGCTTACCACCAATCTCCAGGCGCAAGTGGATACGCCCGAGTCGCTACAAAAAGAACTGGAGAAAGCTCCGACGGAAGAAGCAAGGGTCGATTTGATGAACAAGCTATCGCATCTCTACTCACAACTTTCGTTGGAAAGCGCGGAACAACTTGCACATGAAGCTCTTGAGCGCGCTGAGGCAATTGACTATCAAAAGGGGATTGCAGCGAGCTATAATAATCTTGGTATTTGCCACGCAATTCGAGGCGACTACACACTCGGGCTTGATTATTTTATCACGGCGTTGCGTATCCGCGAAGAAGAAAACGATCAGCTCAATGTCTCGCATACCTTGAACAATATCTCACGCCTTTTTATTTATCAAAAAGACTTTGATAAGGCCTTGGAATATTCACAGAAGTCAATGGAAGTCCTCCAAAAGGTTGATGAGCCCCGCGCTTTTGGCACTGCGCATATTTCAATAGGATCGATTTACTTGAGCAAGAATGACAATGCGCAGGCTACCAAAATGTTTATGGAAGCAAAAGCGATTTTTGCTAAGAGCAATCTCAAGGTCGAAGAGGGTTGGGCTTTGATGAAAATTGCAAATGCCCTTGAATCGGAAGGGAAATTTGAAGAGGCGTTGGAGTCTTGCTTTTCGGCAATGAACCTGGTTGATTTGAAGAAAGACCTGTTCACAGCCATTGAAATGTATGAGACTATAGGAACAATATATTCCAAAATGGGCGATGAGAAAAAAGCCAGCAGTTATCTCCACGATGCCATCCGACTCGCCGATCAAGGCAATGACAGTAATGGAAGGATGAGCGCCCGACTGAACTTATCCAAAATGTTTAAGAAATTTAAGCAATATGATTCCGCCCTACATTACAATGAGGCGTACTTGGCGCTGCACGGCGAAATTTTCAATTCAGAAAGATCAGGACAACTGGCAGCACTAGAAAAAATTTATCAATCAGAAAAAAAGGATCGGTTGCTGGAATTAAAGAACCAGGAGATAAGATCACAATCTATCATTATCTCGATTATAAGCGCTTTGTTGCTTGTGTTAACGATCCTCGGTTTTATTATTTACAGATATTATCACGACAAGAAACAATCCATTGAAACGTTGGAAAATCTTAACAAGGAAATCTCCGAGAAGCACGAAGAAATTTTAACTCAATCGGAGGATTTAGCCAAAGCCAATAAGGAGATTCGACGAATGAATGAATCTCTTGAGTTGGAGGTTACACAAAGAACAAAAAAGATTGAAACTCAAAGTAGAATGTTAATTGAATATGCCTACTCCAACGCTCATAACGTTAGAGCGCCCCTGGCCCGTATTCTCGGGTTATCGATGCTTATGGCAAATGAAACATCAGAACTTCGAATAAAGGAATACAACGACCGCATGTATGAATCGGCCCTCGAACTGGACGTCGTTATCAGGGAAATGACCGTGCGACTCCAGGACGAAAGACATTGACAAATTCTCAACCAAAACGTGATTGGTTCAAGTCTTCTCCGAAGGAGTCCTTCGGACCAACGTGAGTATGTGCGCCCCCGTGCCTGGTTCAAGTCTTCCTGCGTCGGTATGTGCGCTGGCGAGACTTGGACCTATAATATTGCAAGTCTTATGACTTGCGTTTTAATAAAAATAGTCACAAAAGTTTCCCTCACACGCGGGAAGACGTTGCACCACCGTGGGCTGGTTCAAGTCTTCTCCGAAGGAGTCCTTCGGACCTACGTGGGTATGTGCGGTGGCGAGACTTGGACCTGTTATGTTGCAAGTCTTCTGACTTGCGTTTA
>Ga0157380_10002525_pt1 | contig 12350 bp, 5 predicted proteins | sample S35metaG_FD_119757 | JGI IMG/M metagenome (GOLD analysis project Ga0157380, IMG submission 119757) | Switchgrass rhizosphere microbial communities from Kellogg Biological Station, Michigan, USA - S3-5 metaG | ecosystem: Host-associated > Plants > Roots > Rhizosphere > Soil | place: USA: Michigan...
TACGTACCGGCGGCCGACTTCGGTGGGGGGGTGGCGGTCCGAGTCGGCGGCGTGGCAGCAGCGGACTACGACTTCGTCCACGCGATCACCGCCAGCGTTCCCCCCTTCGCGCTCGTGCTCGTCATTGCCATGTTCTGCCTGCTGGCAGCGCTGCTGGGCTCGGTGGTGTTGTCGCTGAAGGCGATCGCGATGAGCGCGCTCTCGGTCGCCGCCGCCTGCGGCGTCCTCGTCCTCGTCTTCCAGCTTGGATGGGGAACCGCCCTCGGCCTCGGTGCCAGCGACCGGATAGTCGCCTGGGTTCCCGTCCTGCTGTTCGCGGCGATGTTCGGGATCTCGACCGATTACGAGATCTTCATGGTGACGCGTATGCGCGAGGAGTGGCTGCGCTCCGGCGACAACCGCCGCGCGGTCCTGGTCGGCCTGCGTCGGATCAGCGGCGTCGTCACCGCCTCCGCCCTGGTGATGATCGTGATCTTCGCTGGCTTCGCGACCAGTCGCGTAGTGGCGCTGCAGCAGTTCGGCGTGGGGCTGGTCGCCGGGGTGTTCCTCGACGCGACCGTGATCCGGCTGGTCCTGGTGCCGTCGCTGATGGTCCTCATCGGGCGCTGGAACTGGACCTTCGCCGCGCCTGCCACGAGCCGCTCCCTGCCTAAGCCTGAGGAAGAGGCGGAGCCGTTCAAGGGAGTGGACGAAGGCGGTTGATCGGGGCCTTTATTTGGGTCGACGCTATGGCCGCCATATCGTCACTCCCGCAGCGCGACGAGCATCACCGGATGCAGCAGAAGACGAACCATCTCTCGGCCCCCTGGGTTCTCACCGCCCCCAGCGCAGAGGAGCTGCGGGAGCGAGCGCGTGCGCTGCTGGAGCGCCTCGACGAGACGCCCGCCCCCGAGCTCGCCATGATCTTCTCCACGCTGGCCACCGAGGCGATGCCACAGCCTCACCGCGCGGTGCTGCTCGGCGGTAGCCGCGACGACCTCCGGCGCGGCCTCGATGACCTCGCTGCGGGACGCCGCGGCGACGATCTGGTTAGCGGAGAGGCCCGCGACCCGGCTCGGGTCGCCTTTGTCTTCCCACCGCTGCGGGCCGAGTTCGAGGGGATGGTTACCGACCTGATCGCCGTCTCGCCCGCCTTCCGCGAGCAGATGCGCGCTTGCGAAACGGCGCTGGACCCGTTCGCCGAATGGTGCCTCGATGACGTCCTGCACGGGCGCCCCGGCGCCCCCAGCCTCTACCGCCTCGACGTCAGCCAGCACGCACTGTTCGCGACGTGCGTTTCGCTGGCGCGGCTTTGGGAAGGGTTCGGAGTGCGGCCAGAGGCGGTCCTCGGCCACAGCCTCGGCGAGGTTTCCGCGGCCGCGATCAGCGGCTCGCTGACCCTCGAGGAAGCGGCGCGGGTGACCAATACCTGGGGCCGCTCGGCGATGCGCTTCGAGAACCAGGGAGAGATGGGCTCGATCGCGCTGCCGGCCGCCGAGCTGGAGGAGCGGGTCGCGCCCTGGCGCGGGCGCCTCTGGATCTCGGCCCTCAACGGTCCCGGCTGGACCTCAGTCTCCGGCGAGAAGGAGGCGGTCGAAGAGCTGCTCGCGACACTCGCCGCCGACGGCGTCGCGGGGAGACCGATGGGGATCTCGGCGCCGGGCCACTCGCCAGCCGTGGCGGTGATCCACCAGTGGTTCGCGGAAGAGCTGCCTTCGATTTCGCCGCGACCCGGCACGATCCCGTTCTACTCGGGGGTCGTCGGCCGCGAGGTCGACCAGACCGGCCTCAACGCGCTCTACTGGAGCAGCAACCTGGGCCAGCGGGTCTACTTCGAGCCGGCGCTGCGCGCCCTCCTCGCCGACGGCTACAACGTGCTGCTCGAGGTCGGTCCGCGCCGCGTCCTCGCCGAGGTGCTCGCCGAAACCATCGCTGACGCGGGTGCCGACGCGATCGTCGTCGGGACCCTCGACCAGGCCGACCCCGGCTACCTGCTGCGGGCGCTGGCAGAGCTCTTCGTCAGCGGCGTCGACGTCGACTGGGAGGCGATCTGCGGCGAAGAGCCACTGATCCCGGCCGAGTTCTGGCCGGCGCAGCGCGGCGCGACCGGCGATGGAGCCGCCTTGGTGACGCTGCTCGCCGACGTACCCGAGGTCGAACGGGAAACCGTCGTCCTCGGCCTCGTCCGCGCCGAGGTGGCGCGGGTGGTCGGGCTCGCCTCGGCGGCCGAGATCGACCCCGGGCGCCCCTTTAAGGACCTCGGCTTCGACTCGCCGAAGGCAGTCGACCTGTGCAACCAGCTGATCGAGGTGACCGGCCTCGATCTCAGCACGACCGTCGCCTTCGACTACCCGACGCCGCGGGACGTCGCCTGCAAGCTCCTGCTCGTGCTCGACGGCGAGGAGGATGCCGCGACCGAGCCCACCGTCCCGAGCCCGGACGAGGAGGCCGTCGAGGCGATCGACGAACTCGACCTCGCCAGCCTGGTCAAGCTGAGCCGGCGCCAGCGGGACGAACTCGAGGAAGTCTCCCAGGAGGTCGGCCCCCTTAGCCGACCTCGACGGGCTGAGCTTCGGGCTGCTCGCCCTCGCCCTCTTTGATCCCCTCCCTCCCCTCGCCGCCCATCTTCTCGCAGAGGTATTTGGAGACGGCAAGCGGCGTCGGGTAGTCAAAGCCGAGCGTCGTCGGCAGCCTCATCCCGGTCAGCTGGCAGAGGCGGTTGTAGAGCTCGACCGCCGCCAGGGAGTCGAAGCCGAGGTCCTTGAAGGCGACCTCGGTGTCGATCGCCTCCGGCGAGTCATAGCCGAGCACCGCTGCGACCTCACTGCGCACGGTCTCCAGCACGACCTCGCCCCACTCCTCTTCCGGCAAGCTGGCCAGGCGCCGCGCCAGCGTGCGGCCGCCTGCGCGCTTGCGACGCACGGGCGCCCGCACGAGCTGGCGCAGAAGCGGCGGCAGGATCCCCGCCTGAGCGAGGGTGCGCAGGGCGGAGTGATCGAGGTGGACCGACACCGGCGCCGCCTCGTCGATCTCCGCCGCTGCGTCGAGCAGCTGCAGGCCCTCCTCGTCGCCGATCGGGATGATCCCCAGCCGTCCGAGCCGGACCAGCGCTGCCTCGTCGAGGGTGCCCCCCATCCCGGAGCTGTCCTCCAGGAGCCAGAGGCCCCAGGCCAGCGACTGGCCGGCCAGGCCTTCGCTCTGGCGGCGCTGGGCGAGCGCGTCGAGGAACGAGTTCGCCGCCGCGTAGTTGCCCTGGCCGGGGTTGCCGAACGTCGCCGCTGCCGAGGAGAAGAGGACGAACTGCTTCAGGTCGAGGCCCTTGGTCAGCTCGTGCAAGTGGAGTGCCGCATCGACCTTCGGCGCCAGTACGCGGTCGATTTGCTCGGCGTCGAGCAACTCGATTGCGGCGTCCTCGACGACGCCGGCGGCATGGATCACCGCGGTCAGCGGGTACTCCTTGGGGACAGTCGCGAGCGCCGCTTCGAGCTGGCTGCGGTCGGCGGCGTCGCAGGCGACGATCCGCGCGTCACAGCCTGCCTCAGCGAGTTCCGCCCGCAGGCGCCTTGCGCCCTCGGAATCGGGACCGCTGCGGCTCAGCAGCAGCAGGCGGCGGGCGCCCTGGGCCGCCAGGTGCCGGGCGACCAGCCCTCCCAACGCTCCGGTCCCGCCGGTGATCAGGGTCGTGCCCTCAGGGTCGGGCGGGCGCGGAATCGTCAGCACGACCTTGCCGACGTTGCGCCCGTCGCGCAGATAGCGGAACGCCTCCCGCCCGCGCCGCACGTCCCAGGTCACGATCGGGGGCGGGGTCAGGATGCCCGCTTCGAAGAAGCCGATCAGCTCCTCGAGGATCTCTGCGATCCGGTCGATCCCCGCGTCCTGGAGGTCGAAGGCGTGGTAGGTAACGCCGGCGTGCTCGGCGGCAACCGTGTCGGCGTCGCGAACATCGGCCTTCCCCATCTCCATGAAGCGTCCGCCCCGCGGCAGCAGATCAAGCGAGGCGTCGATGAAATCGCCGGCGAGCGCGTTGAGGACGACATCGACACCCTCGCCGCCGGTCGTCGCCAGCAGCTTCTCGCGGAACTCGAGGTCGCGCGAGGAGGCAATGTGGTCCTCGTCGATCCCCATCTCCCGCAGCGCCTCCCACTTGCCGGGACTAGCGGTCGCAAAGACCTCGACGCCGAGGTGGTTGGCGATCTGGATCGCCGCCACGCCGACGCCGCCGGCGCCGGCGTGGATCAGGACCCGCTCGCCGGGCTGCAGCTTTGCGAGGTCGACGAGCCCATAGAAAGCGGTGAGGAAGACGAGTGGGACCGACGCGGCGCGCGCGAACATCCAGTCGTCGGGCATCTTGATCAGCCAGCGCTCGTCCGCCACCGAGACCGGGCCGAAGGCATCGCCGATCAGTCCCATCACCCGGTCGCCGACCGCCAGGTTCTCGGTCGCCGGACCGACCTCAGTGACGATCCCTGCACCCTCGCCGCCAATCACCGCGACCCCGGGGTAGGCACCGAGCGAGAGTAGGACGTCGCGGAAGTTGAGGCCAGCGGCGTGGAGGGCGACCCGCACCTGCCTGCCTTCAAGCGGCTCGGCCATCATCGGGTTGGGCACCAACGAGAGGCTGTCCAGCGTCCCCTGCTCGCCCTTCGCCAGCTTCCAGGCCTCCTCCCCCTCGGGCGGGGTGAGGAAGGAGCCGGCCTCGATGCTAGCCAGCCGCGGGACGTAGACCGACCTCTGGCGGACGGCGAGCTGCGGCTCCCCGGCGGCAAGCAGGCCTTGCAGGTCGAGCTCGGCATCGCTCGCCGCTGGACCGAGGTCGAGCAGCACGATTCGCCCCAGGTACTCGGACTGGGCGCTGCGCAGTAGGCCCAGGGCCGCGGCCTGCGCCGGCTCCGGCACCTCACCCTCAGCCGCCTTCGCCGCACCCCGGGTGACGAACACGAAACGGGCGTCCGCGAGGAGCTGCTGCCCGACCATGGCCTGGACCCTCGCCAAGGTCTCACGGACCACGGTGTGGACGGCGGCCGCGGGATCCTCCCCGGCGACGGCATTGACCGCGACGAGGACGAAATCGGGCGCGGGCTCGCCGCTCTCGATAGCGGCGACGAGCGCGTCGAGGTCGGCATGGCGCTGCGCGAGCCCGGGCAGCTCGAGGTCGCCGAGCAGGGCCAGGCGGGCCGGACCCTCGGCCGGCGCCGGCGTCGCCAGGATCACCCAGTTGACCTTGTAGAGGGAGCTGTGGACCGTCTCGCCGGCGCCGCGCAGGGCGTCGACGTCGATCGGCCGCGCGATCAGGCCCTCGACGCTGAGCACCGAGGCACCCTCGTCATCGCAGGCCTCGAGCCGCAGGGCGTCGTCATCTCCGCGAGTGAGCCGGACCCGCAGCGCCGTGGTGCCGTGGTTGCGCAGCCGCACACCGCGGACCGAGAACGGCACCATCAGCTTCCCCTCTTCCCCGGCGAGGGCGGCATGCAGAGCCGCGTGCAGGGCCGAATCGAACAGCGCCGGGTGAGCACCGAAGCGCTCGGCTTCGCGCGCCTGCTGGTCGTCTAGCGCGACTTCCGCAAACAGCTCCTCGCCGCGGTGCCAGGCGGCATGCAGCCCCTGGAACGCAGGCCCGTAGTCGTAGCCGGCCTCGGCCAGGCGGTCGTAGAGAAACTCAATGTCGACCGGCTCCGCTTCCTCGGGGGGCCAATCCGACAGCGCCTCCTCGGCCTCTGCCCCGGCCCCGGCCGGAGCCGAGGAAAGGGTGCCGCTGGCGTGGCGCACCCAGGCGGCGTCACCGTCGTCCTGCGGACGCGAGTAGATCGCGATCTGGCGGGTCCCGTCCTCCTCGTGCTCGTCGACCACTACCTGGATCTGGACGGCGGCGTCCTCGGTCAGGATCAGCGGCGCCTCGAAGGCCAGCTCCTCGATCAACTCGGCACCGACCTGCCGGCCAGCCGCCAGGGCCAGCTCGATGAAGCCGGTACCGGGCAGGAGCACGACTCCCATCACCGCGTGATCGGCGAACCAGGGCTGGTCCTTCAGCGAGAGCCGACCGGTGAGGATCCAACCGTCGTCGTCGGCCCGGCGCACGGCGGCGCCGAGCAGTCCGTGCTCGGTTGGCACCTGGCCGACGAGGGCGACGTCGCCGACCATGCCCGGGTCCTCGAGCCAGTAGCGCTCGCGCTGGAAGGCGTAGGTCGGAAGCTCGACCAGACGTGGCTCGTGCGGCGCGAGGAAGGCTTCCCAGTCGACCGCGATGCCGTGGGCGTGGAGGGCAGCGAGGAAGGTCATGAACGAGACCGGCTCGTCCTCGTCCTTGGCGCGCAGGGTAGGCACCGCGAGGACGTCGGCTGCGACCTCGGGAGTGAGCGACTGTTGGGTCATCGCCGCCAGGACACCGTCGGGGCCGAGCTCGAGGAAGCGCGTCACCCCGATCCGCTCGAGGGCGGCGACGCCGTCGGCGTAGCGAACCGTGCAGCGGACGTGGCGGACCCAGTAGTCGGGCTGTGAGAGCTCCTCGCCGGCGAGCTCGCCGCTGACGTTGGAGACGATCGGGATCCGCGCCGGCCCGAACTCGAAGCTGGCCGCGATCGCGCCGAACTCCTCCAGCATCGGCTCCATCAGCGACGAGTGGAAAGCGTGGCTGACGCGGAGGCGGTTGGTGCGGCGGCCGCGCTCCTTCCAGACCTTCTCGAAGCGCTCGATCTCCGCCGCCGAACCCGAGACGACGCTCGCCAGCGGGGCGTTGAGGCCGGCGATCGCGAGCTCGCCCTCGAACTCTTCGATCGCCGTCGCGACTTCCTCCTCGGAGGCCTCGACCGCCAGCATCGCGCCGCCCTCGGGCAGCGCCCCCATCAGGCGCCCGCGGGCGGCGACCAGCGCCGCCGCGTCGGGCAGAGAGAGGATGCCCGCAACATGGGCGGCTGAGATCTCACCGATCGAATGGCCGATCAGCACGTCGGGCTTGACCCCGAGGTCCTCGAGCAGCCGGAAGAGCGCGACCTCGAGTGCGAACAGCGCTGGCTGCGCGAACTCGGTCACGTCGAGCAGCTCCGCCTCCGGGCTGCCTTCAGCGGCGAACATCACCTCTTTCAGCGGCCGCGTGAGGTGCGGATCGAGCGCGGCGCAGATCTCGTCGAGGGAGGCAGCGAAAGCCGGGAAGCCGTCATAGAGGCCCTGCCCCATACCGGCCCGCTGCGCACCCTGGCCGGTGAACAGAAACGCGGTCTTGCCCTCGCCGACGGTGTTGCGCACGACGCTGCTGCTGGGAGCGCCGATCCGGATCACGTCGAGCGCCCGCATCAGCTCGTCGCGGTCGGACGCAAGGCCCACGGCCCGGTGCTCGAGCTGAGCGCGCCCGCGTGCCAGCGAGAAGGCGAGGTCGGCCTGGTCGATCTCCGGGTTCGCCTGCAGGTGCGTGTGCAGCCGCTGGGCCTGCGCCTTCAGTGCCTCTTCGCTCTTCGCCGAGACCAGGAACGGGAGGGGACCGGTCCCGCCCTCGCGCTCACGCTCGGGCGCGCCCGAGGCAAGCTCGGCCGGCGCTTCTTCGAGGATCGCGTGCGAGTTGGTGCCGCTGATCCCGAACGAGGAGACCGCCGCCCGCCGCGGACTCTGCCCGCGCAGCCATGGCTCCGCCTCGCTCAGCAGCTTCGCGTCTCCCTTCGACCAGTCGACGTGAGGGGTCGGCTCGTCGAGGTGCAGCGTGCGCGGGAGGAACCCCTCGCGCATCGCCAGGATCATCTTGATGATCCCGGCGGCCCCCGCCGCGCAGACGGTGTGGCCGATGTTGGACTTGACCGAGCCTAGCTTCACCGGGCCGTCGCGACGGTCCTGTCCGTAGGTGGCAAGCAGCGCCTGGCCCTCGATCGGGTCGCCAAGCGCCGTTCCCGTCCCGTGCGCCTCGACCACCTCCACATCCGCCACGGTCAGGCCGGCATTGGCGAGCGCGTCGCGGATCACCCGTTCCTGCGCCGGACCGTTGGGGGCGCTGAGCCCGTTGCTGGCGCCGTCCTGGTTGACCGCGGTGCCGCGGACCAGGCCCAGGACCCGGTGCCCTCTCGCTTCCGCATCGGAGAGTCGCTCCAGGGCCAGCAGCGCCGCACCCTCGGCCCAACCCACGCCGTCGGCGCTGGCCGCAAAGGACTTGCAGCGCCCGTCCTCGGCGAGACCGCGCTGGCGGGAGAATGAGATGAACAGCTCCGGCGTCGCATAGATCGTCGCCCCACCGGCGAGCGCGAGGCTGCATTCGCCCTGGCGCAGGGCCTGGCAGGCAAGGTGGAGGGCGACCAGCGAGGACGAGCAGGCGGTGTCGATCGAGATCGTCGGCCCCTCGAGCCCGAAGGTATAGGCGACCCGGCCCGAGGCGACGCTGGTCGTCGTCCCGGTCAGGAGGTGACCCTCCAACTCCTCCGGGGTGTCGAAGTAGAGGCCGTAGTTGGTCGCCGCGATTCCGACAAAGACACCGGTGGCGCTGCCGCGCAGGCCTTCGGGGTCGATGCCGGCGCTCTCGAACGCCTCCCAGGCGGTTTCCAGCAGGACCCGCTGCTGAGGGTCCATCGCCAGCGCCTCGCGCGGGCCGATCGAGAAGAAGGGGGCGTCGAACATGTAGGGCTCGCGCATGAAGCCGCCCTCGTGAGCGTAGACCGTGCGCGGGTGCTCGGGGTCGGGATGAAAGAGCGTCTCCAGCGGCCAACCGCGATCGGTCGGGAACTCACATACGGCGTCGCCCTCGGCGGCAACCAGGTCCCAGAGCTCCTGCGGGCTCCGCACTCCACCCGGGAAGCGGCAGCTCATGCCGACGATCGCGATCGGCTCGCTCTGGCGCGAGCGCAGCCGCTCGTTCTCCCGCCGCAGGCTCTCGGACGTCTTCAGCGACTCACGCAGGGCCTCCGCAACGCGCTCCGGATCCGTCGTCTTGTCTTCCGTTGCCATTCGCCTCTCCCACTCGATTTGTGATCGCGGAGCATTGAAGTGACTGCTCCGGGGAGAGGCAAATTCCGGTCACGATCAAGCCTTCGCCGACCACCCAGCGGCCCTTCAGGGCGGGTCGACCGGCGCGCAGACAGCCGCGGAATGTCCCTGCGGCGAGGTCGAACGCGACGCTGGCGTCCTCGAACCCGAGCTTGTCGCCGGTGAGCGGGAACCAGAGCTTGAAGATCGCCTCCTTGGCGCTGAACAGGAGCCGATCCCAACAGACATCCGCCGCCTCCTTCCGGTGTCGCCGCGACCAGGCCCGCTCCTCGCCCGCGGCGATTGCCGCGAGGACGCCGGCCGGCAGCGGCTGGTTAGGCTCGGCGTCGATCGCGAGAGCGCCGACGTCCCTCATCCGCGCGACCGCAGCCGCACGGTACCCCTCGCAGTGGGTGATGCTGCCAACGACGCCGGCGGGCCACTGCGGCTCGCCGGCGGGGCCCGGAGGAATCGGGCTCGGGGGCAGGCCGAGGCGGAAGAGTGCAGCGTGGGCGCAGGCGCGAGCGGTCGTGTACTCGCGGCGCCGGGACGCCACCGCGCGCCGGATAGCCGCCAGCTCCGATGCCGCCAGCTCCGCCTCGAGCTCCCCCCTGGTGCTGACCGTGGCGACAACGCCCGGCGGCAGGATTTGCTCAACCACGCTCGCCACTACTCCCGGTGTCGAGAGAACCGCGGCGGGTACCCTCGCCGGTTTCCATCCGCTCAGACCAGCAGACGGAACGCCCCCGAGCTCTCGAAATAGCCCGGCACCGGCCCGTCCGGGGCGTTGCCAGCGGCCTCGATCCCGCCCTCGAGAAAGGCGGCAACCGCGGCAATCGTCTCCGCCGGGCTCTCCCAGAGGACGTTGTGCCCGTTAGGCACCGTCGTCACCGTCAGCCGCGCCCCCAGCTCCTCGCGGTAGCGCTGTTCGACCCCGAAGTTGACCAGCGAGACCTTGGTACGGACGATCAGCGTCGGCACTGGCGCGATCGGCGGCGCCGGCAGAGCCATCTCGCTCCAAGCGGTCACCGCGGCGCCGGGACAGAAGCTGAACCGGTAGCGCCCGTCGAGGCCCTGACTAACGTCGTCGCGGACGTAGCGCTCGGCCACCTCGCGTGGGGTCGCCGCCGCGTCGTCGCCGCCGAGCAGCGCGTTGACCGCACCCTCGGGGGTCTCGAAGCTCCAGTCGAGCCGATCCATTTCGGCACCCTGCAGAGCACGGTCGGCAGGGATCTGCAGTCCGGGCTCGAGCAGAACCAGGCACCCAGTCCGCTCGCCGGCGGCGGCGAGTGCGGCCGCGACCCGGCCGCCGAAGCTATGGCCGACCAGAGCGGCGCGCCGGATCCCGCGGGCGTCGAGAGTCTCGAGCAGATCGAACAGGTGGCGCTCGACGTTCCAGGGCGGCTCGCGCCCCGAATCGCCGTGACCGCGAAGGTCGACGGCGGTGACCGCGTGCCCGCGCTCCGCGAGGTGTTCTCCGAGCTCCGCGAAGACCCCCCCGTGCTGCCCGACCCCGTGGATGCAGACGACGCCCTCCTGCCTTGCCTCACCCCAGCTGCGCGTGTTGAGGATCATTTCTCCGATAGCCCTCCCCGACCGACGGTACGGCGACACTGGTCCACGTTCAAATCCACGCCTGACGGCGCCCGCGTTTTGACTCGCACGCGCGCCGGCGGTGAAGTCCCCAGCGCAAACGACCGCCAGGAGGACAGGCGCGATGAATCTCTGGGATCGGCTACTGCTGCCGAAGACGCTGTCGCAAGAGACGTGGCAGTGGGATGGAACTGCGTTCCAGCGGCGGACCTGGGGCGAGGGCATCGCCGAAGCGAGGCACGCGGCCGCCGGCCTATACAAACGCGGGGTGCGGCAGGGGGATGTCGTCGCCGCGGTGCTGACCAACGGTCCCGACGCGCTGCCGGCCGCCGGCGGCGCCTGGCTGCTCGGCGCCAAGCTCGCCTCGTTGCCGATCATCTCGCGGGGGATGGACGTTGCCCGCTACACGGCGCAGCTGCGTCGGCTCTGCTCCCTGCTCGACGCCAAGTGTCTGGTTGCCGAAGATCGGTTCCTCGCCTTCATGCCCCCCGACACCGAGATCGGCGTCGACATCGTCGGCTGCCGCAGCCTGCTCGAAACTCCGGGAACGAGGGACATCTCGCCGCCGCCGGAAGACGAGACGCTATTCATTCAGTTCTCCTCGGGGACGACCAGCGAACCGCGCGGGGTCGAGCTCACCGGCAGGGCGATCGACGCCCACCTCAGCGCCCTCTCGGAGAAGATGGGGGTCGATCCGGAGCGCGACTCGGGCTGCTCGTGGCTGCCGATGTCGCACGACATGGGCTTCTTCGGCTGTCTGATGATTGGCTGGTACAACGGCATCCCCGGCCTGGTCGGGACGCCCGAGCGGTTCCTTGGGGCGCCCCGCACCTGGTTTGACGACTGCGCCGACTTTGGCGCCACGATCACCGCCGCGCCGCCCTTCGCGCTCGACGTCGCCGCCCGCGTGGAGCGGGTGCGCTCGAGCGGCAAGCCGCTAAAGCTGCGCCTCTGCCTGGTCGGGGCCGAGGAGGTCCTCTGGCCGACGCTGGCCGAGGCGGCCCGCACGTTCGAACCGCGCGGCCTGGCGATGGAGGCCCTAACCCCGGCCTACGGACTCGCCGAGGCAACCCTGGCGGTCACGATCGACAACCTTGGCGCCGCGCCGGAATACCTCAACGTCGACGCGACCGCCCTCGCCGACGGCCGCGTCGAGCCGGTCGAGCCGGACCATCCGAGCGTCCGCCGCCTGGTCTCGACCGGCGACGAGCTGCGCGACGTCGCGGTCAGGATCGAACCCGAGAACGGCGAAATCGTGGTCAGGAGCACTGCTCTCGGAACGCGCTACTTCCGCAACCCCGAGCTGACCGCCGCCCGCTTCCGCGACGGCGAGCTCCACACCGGCGACATCGGCTTCGTTCACGAGGGGAGGTTGTTTGTCAGCGGGCGCAACGACGACCTGCTCACCACCCACGGCCGCAACGTCTACGTCCAGGACGTCGAGCGCACGCTCGCAGGCGAGAAGGGGATCCGCGAAGACAACTGCGCGATCGTGGACGTCCACGTCGCAGGTTCACGCCGAGTGGCGCTGGTGGCGGAGGTCATCGACCAAAAGCTCGATGCCGAGGCGCTGGCCGCGCGCCTTTACCGGCGTACGGTCGAAGCCTGCGGTCTCTCGATCAAGGACTTCGTCTTCCTCGACCGTGGGCTGTTTCCGAAGACCCCCAGCGGCAAGGCTCAACGCTACCGCTGTCGCGAGATCGCGGCCGACCCCGCAATGGGCATCCGGGTGAGCCTGAACGGGCGGACTGGATCGCCTCAGTGCTGAAAGTGAGGGACGTCCATAAGAGCTATGGGCCGGTCAAGGCATTGAACGGCGTCGACCTCGACGTGGGCCGGGGCGA
>Ga0157380_10002526_pt1 | contig 12348 bp, 9 predicted proteins | sample S35metaG_FD_119757 | JGI IMG/M metagenome (GOLD analysis project Ga0157380, IMG submission 119757) | Switchgrass rhizosphere microbial communities from Kellogg Biological Station, Michigan, USA - S3-5 metaG | ecosystem: Host-associated > Plants > Roots > Rhizosphere > Soil | place: USA: Michigan...
CTTTGACGATGCCCCAGTGATCAACGATGAGTGCATTGGTGATGATGGTGTCAACGACTGCCGCAGCATTGCGCTGTCCCTGTCCCATCCCATCTCGAATGGTTTTACCGCCGCCGAACTTCACCTCTTCGCCGTAGATGGTGTGATCGTGTTCGACTTGGATGAATAACTCGGTGTCGCCGAGACGTACGCGGTCGCCAGTGGTCGGCCCGTACATTTCGGCGTAGGCAAGACGATCGATTCGGGTCATGGGTAACTCTCAGTAAGATCCGTCACAGCTTGCCCATGACTTTCTGATTGAAGCCGTAGACGAGCCGGTCGCCGGCGAACGCCACGAGTTCCACTTCGCGCTGTTGTCCAGGCTCGAAGCGAACGGCGGTGCCCGATGCAATGTTGAGCCGGAATCCCTTCGTGGCATTGCGGTCGAACTGCAACGCGCTGTTGGTTTCGTAGAAATGATAATGCGAGCCCACTTGAATGGGCCGGTCGCCGGCATTCGCCACGCGCACGCGAATGGTCGGGCGGCCCGCGTTGAGTTCGATCTCGCCGGGTTCGGCAAGCACTTCGCCTGGAATCATTTCGGCTCTCCAACAGGCTCAGGGAATCGGGTGATGCACGGTCACCAGCTTGGTGCCATCGGGGAAAGTCGCTTCCACCTGCACGTCCGGAATCATTTCCGGCACGCCTTCCATGACCTCGTCGCGTGTCAGGATGGTCGTGCCGTAGCTCATGAGCTCGGCCACCGACTTCCCATCGCGGGCGCCTTCCATGATGGCGGCTGAGATCAGCGCGATCGATTCGGGATAGTTCAGTTTGAGTCCACGCGCTTTGCGCCGTTCCGCCACCAGTGCGGCAGTGAACAGCAGCAGCTTGTCTTTCTCTCGCGGCGTCAGCTCCATTCCAATTCTCCAGCAACTCGCATTCGTTTCGCTCGTATCGGCAACTCATCGATTGCCCGTCGGCAGATTCATCAAGTCGCCCAGATACGCGGCAGCACAGCCTCGCATCCTAGCAATCGCGGTCGGATCGCCTGCCACAGGCCGATGAAAATCCGCCTGACGAACTCCGCCTGATCGCCCAGGACGCGGCACATCAGAACACCATCGACCAGCGTCGCGGCAGCATTCGCCTGGTCGCCGATGACTTCGCGGGCCAGCGCCAAGATCGCCGGATCCGCAGGATACGCGAGCAGTGTGCCGATGGCATGATGCCCGGCCAGGTCGCACTTCGCACGCCTGGCAACGCTGGCGCCGTCGATCCGCAGGCGGTCCACGAACAGGGGGCGGCGGTCACGCCACAATTCCAGGTCCAATGCGAGCTGGCCGGCATCGAAATATTCGTTACGGGCCGGCAGGCCGAGACAGGGAATTTCCCAGCCGATGAATTTTGCCCCCTCGCTCAAGTCGATGCGGGTCGTCGTTCGAGCGTGCGCGCCGGGATAGAAAATGGTTTCCTGCGGCAGCCATTCTAGCGTCGCTGCACGCAGCGCTGCCGTTTGACGCTGTCGAGCCAGCCGCCCATCGCTGCGATAGAACTTGGTCGCGGCGGGGGTTGTCAGCAGCGAATGAGCTCCCCGCTCCACTTCGACCTGGATATCCAATTCATCGCTGCCAACAATGCCGCCGGGAGGATGCACCAAGTAGGTGTGACACGTGCCCGTCGGCTCCGGATAGAACGGGCGCTGGACACGTAATGGTCCATAGTGCTCGCGACGCGAGAGCCAGGTCTGATCGCCGCGAGCCGAGAATTGCAGGCGTAACCCGGCTTGCCAGCCAGAAGCTGGGATGCGATCGACTTCGAGAATGCGGGAGTCCACCGTGGTGCTGCTGAATCAGAGGTCGGATGAAGATTGGGGACAGTCGTCGCGGCCGCGACGACTGTCCCCAGTCGGCCCGATGATACCGAATCACACGGTGAGATGGTGCTTGACCAGATCGTCCGTCAGGCCGCCGATCTTGTCGGCAGCGACGACTCGCCCCTTGTCGATGATCCGGAACTCGCTGGCCACGCGGCGGGCGAATGGCAGCTTCTGTTCGACCAGGAGCACGGTGAGATTCGCTTCCTTGTTGAGCCGCAGGATGATGTCGCCGATTTCATGAACGATATTGGGTTGGATGCCTTCGGTGGGCTCATCGAGGATCAGCAGCTTTGGATCGAGCACCAGGGCGCGGCCGATCGCGAGTTGCTGTTGCTGTCCGCCCGACAAATCGCCTCCCCGCCGCCGCAACATTTTTTTCAGCACCGGAAACATCGTAAAAATGGACTCCGGAATCTCCTTCAGCTTGCGCCGTCCCGAAGTGAGTCCGATGCGAAGATTTTCTTCGACGGTCAGCTGCGAGAAAATTTCTCTGCCCTGTGGGACGAAGCCGATGCCGAGGCTGGCGCGACGGTCCGCTGCCAGACGTCGTAGATCCTGTCCGTCATACAACATCTCGCCCGACACCGTCGGCAGCAGTCCCATGATGCACTTGAGTAGCGTGGTCTTACCCATCCCGTTGCGACCCATCAGGCAGGTGCACGAGCCGGTAGGCACGGACAGGTTCACGTCCCACAGAATGTGGCTGCCGCTGTAGAACTGATTCAGGCTCTTGATATCGAGCATCGCTATTCGCCTAGATAGACCTCTTTGACACGCGGATTGCTCTGGACTTCGTCCATCGAGCCTTCCGCCAGCACATGCCCCTCATGCAGCACAGTCACCTTCTTCGCGATGGAGCGCACGAAGTTCATATCGTGCTCGACCACCATCACTGAATGCTTGCCGGCAAGCGATAACAACAGCTCTGCCGTACGTTCGACTTCCTGCGGCGTCATGCCGGCGACCGGTTCGTCGACGAGCAGCAATTGCGGATCCTGCATCAGCAGCATGCCGATCTCCAGCCATTGCTTCTGCCCGTGCGACAGCATTCCCGCTCGCATGTCGCGCCGATCCTGCAGTCGGATGGTCTCCAGTACTTCGTCCACTCGCGTGCGCTGTTCGCCATTCAGTGCGGAAAACAGCGTTGACCAGATCGCCTTGTCGCCAGCGACGGCGAGTTCCAGGTTCTCGACCACCGTGTGCTGTTCGAACACGGTCGGCTTCTGAAACTTGCGGCCAACGCCGGCGCCCGCGATTTCCGGCTCGGTCAACGTCAGCAGATCAGTAGTGGTGCCGAACCATGCCGAGCCGGAATTCGGCCGGGTCTTCCCGGTGATGACATCCATCATCGTCGTCTTGCCGGCGCCGTTCGGGCCGATGATGCAGCGAAGCTCGCCGACGTCGATGTACAACGTCAGCGCGTTGAGCGCTTTGAAACCGTCGAAGCTGACGCTGATGTCTTCGAGATAGAGGATCGTTCCGTGCGAAGCGTCGCCCGGCGGTGGACGTTCGCTCGCCGCCCCGGTGCCGAAGACTTTCTTCCAACCCTGGCGCAGCACCGTGGACGCGTTCATGCGGTCACCGTTTTACCCGGCGTAACCTTGTTTTTCACGAACCGCTCGCCCAGGCCCGTGACGCCCTTGGGCAGGAACAACGTGACAAGAACGAAGAGCGCACCCAACGCGTAGAGCCAGAACTCCGGGACCGCCGCGGTGAAATACGACTTCGCATAGTTCACGATCAACGCGCCGGCGACGGCGCCGTACAACGTGCCGCGTCCACCGACGGCGACCCAGATGACGATCTCGATGGAATTGATCGGCTGGAATTCGCTCGGATTGATGATGCCGACCTGCGGTACATACAGCGCTCCAGCAATGCCGGCGAGCACTGCGGAGAACGCGAAGATCCACAGTTTGTAGGATTCCACCCGATAACCGATGAAGCGCGTTCGCGTCTCAGCATCACGAATCGCCTGCACTACCCGCCCTGCTCGCGACAGCGTGATATAGCGGCACGCCAGATATCCCAGTGCCAACGCAACCGCCGACGCGACGAACAGGGAAATGCGAGTCGCCGGTGCATTGATCGAAGCACCGAGAATATCCTTGAAGTCTGTCAGGCCGTTGTTGCCTCCGAAGCCCATGTCGTTGCGGAAGAAGGCAAGCATCAGCGCATAGGTCAGCGCCTGCGTGATGATCGACAGGTAGACGCCGGTCACCCGCGACCTGAACGCCAGCCAGCCGAACACCATCGCCAGCACTCCGGGGACGACCACCGCCATGAGCATCGCGAACCAGAACATGTCGAAGCCGTGCCAGAACCAAGGCAGTTCCTTCCAGTTCAGGAACACCATGAAGTCGGGTAGCACCGGATCGCCATAGACGCCGCGAGTGCCGACCTGGCGCATCAGGTACATGCCCATCGCATAGCCGCCCAACGCGAAGAAGGCGGCGTGGCCCAGACTGAGAATGCCGCAGTATCCCCACACCAGGTCCACGGCAACGGCGAGCAAGGCATACGTCAGGTACTTGCCCATCAGCGTCATCGAATAGGTCGACAGGTTCAGCGCCGAACTCTCCGGCATCGAGTGCAACACCGGAACGCCGATGGCCAGCAAGGTGAGCAAGACGAAGAAGATGAGCGTGCCGCGATCGCCAGCAACGAGTTTCACCAGGAGATTGGGGCGCAGCAGTAGATTCGACTGTGTCATCGGCATCTCAGCCTTCCGCCGCGCGGCCTTTCTGTGGGAACAGTCCGCGAGGACGCCGCTGAATGAACATGATGAGCGCGATCAGCACGAAAATTTTCGCCAGCACGGCGCCCGCGAAAGGTTCCAGCAACTGATTCACCACGCCGAGAGACATGCCGCCGATCAATGTGCCCCACAGATTACCGACGCCACCGAAGACCACCACCATGAAGGAGTCGATGATGTACTGCTGTCCGAGATTGGGGCCGACGTTCGTGAGCTGGCTCAGGGCAACGCCTGCGACGCCCGCAATTCCCGATCCGAGCCCGAATGTCAGCGCATCCACCCACTCCGTACGCACACCCATCGACTTCGCCATCGACCGATTCTGAGCGACGGCGCGCACTTTCAAGCCGAGCGATGTCTTGCTGAGAACTGCCAGCAGGATAGCGAACACGATCATCATGAACAGCACCACGTACAGCCGGTTGTACGTGATCGAGAGAGCCTGGTTGACCTGCCACGATCCCGCCATCCACGACGGCGTTTCCACCGGGCGATTGTTGGCCGTGAACACGTCGCGAACGATCTGTTGCAGGATCAGGCTGATGCCGAACGTAGCAAGGAGTGTTTCCAGCGGACGACCATAGAGGAAGCGCACCACTCCCCGCTCGATTAGCACGCCGACGAAACCCGCGACCAGGAACGCCAGCGGTATCGCAATCAGAACCGATACTCCAATATGGTTCGGCATGACCTGCTGGATCACGTAAGTCGTATAGGCGCCGAGCATCATCAATTCGCCGTGTGCCATGTTGATCACGCCCATGACGCCGAACGTAATTGCCAAGCCGATGGCCGCGAGCACCAGCACCGAGCCCAGGCTCAGGCCGAAGAACAGCGTCTCGATGCTGGAGTAGAAGCGCCGCCAGGAATCGATCTTGCTGACGCCCTTCACCGCCGCGACGCGGACACGTTCGTCCGGCTCGACATAGTTGCCGTCGTCGCCCTTGCTGGTCAGGATCGTCAAGCGGTTGTAGACATCCGGGCTGAGGCTGCTTTCGAGATGCCCGATGGCAGCGAGACGCTTGTCTGCATCCGTGTCGTCGAGGTCGGCGAGAGCGAGTCCGTCGTCGATGGCAGTCTTGACGTCGTCGTCCTTCTCGACTTTGAGACGCTCGCGCAGGATCGCCGCGTTGTCGCCGTCCATGGAACGCAGCATCTCATTCACCGCCGCCAGGCGTACGCTGGCGTCCGGGTCGTTCAATGCAAATCCCGCCAAGGCGCTTTTCAGGATCTTGCGCAGCGCGTTATTGGTCGTGATCTTGGCCATGTCGTCCGCAGGCGCGTTGCCGGCGGGTTTCAGCGTGATGGCGTCGGTCAATGCCAGAGAATCTTCCCCTGAGCCAATGAATATTTTTTGGTCGGCCTTACGGTAGTACAGCTGCCCGTCGAGCATGGCCTGCAGCACCGGCTTAGCGCTGGCGTGGCGAGTCTGTGCGAGTTGCACGAGCGCGGCCTCGCGGGCTTTGAAATTTGTCGTAGTGAGGCCAGATAAGGCGGATTCGAAAGTTGCGGGCGCTTTTTCGGCTCGCGCGGTCGCGAAGCAGAAAACAACGAGCGCGAACGCAACCCATAAAAAAAGACGTGGAAAAAAAAGACGTAGCGTGCGGTACCACGCTACGTCTGGGACGCTTCCGTTCCATCCCTCCCCCGTTGGCCGGGGGAGGGCTGGCGACGAAAGCACAGGAGCTGCAGGAATCGCAGTCATTGCCACTCTCTCTCGGTTGGGCTCATGGCCCAGGGCTCATGACTGGTCCTCACTCGTACTTCTGGCCCGAACATTTCTTCGTGACCTTATTATAGTTACCGCACTTGAGCGTCACCCAGTCCGCTTCGATGTCCTTGCTGCCGGGCAGGAAGTCGGACCACGCGTCGCCAGGAACCAGGCCTTCCGTCTTCCATACCACGTCGAACTGACCGTCGGCGCGCACTTCGCCGATCAGCACTGGCTTGGTGAGATGATGGTTGGGCAGCATCTTGGCGGTACCGCCGGTGAGGTTGGGCGATTCGATGCCGATCATGGCATCCGCGACCTTGTCTACGTCCGTGGTCTTCGCCTTCTCCACCGCCTTTACCCACATGTTGAAGCCGATGACGTGCGCTTCCATCGGATCGTTGGTCACGCGCTTCGGGTTCTTGGTGTAGGTGCGCCACTTCTTGATGAACTCCTTGTTCGCCGGCGAGTCGACGCTCATGAAGTAGTTCCAGGCCGCGAGATGGCCGACCAGCGGCTTGGTGTCGATGCCCGAGAGTTCCTCTTCACCCACCGAGAAGGCAACGACCGGAATGTCTTCGGCCGAGATCTTCTGGTTGCCCAGTTCCTTGTAGAAAGGCACGTTGGCGTCGCCGTTGATCGTCGACACCACCGCCGTCTTCTTGCCCGCCGAGCCGAACTTCTTGATGTCGGCGACGATGCGCTGCCAGTCGGAATGGCCGAACGGCGTGTAGTTGATCATGATGTCTTCGTCTTTCACGCCCTTCGACTTGAGGTAGGCCTCGAGGATCTTGTTCGTGGTGCGAGGATAGACATAGTCGGTGCCGGCCAGCACCCAGCGCTTCACGCTGAGGTCTTTCATCAGGTAATCCACTGCGGGAATCGCCTGCTGGTTAGGAGCCGCGCCGGTATAGAACACGTTCTTGGACGACTCTTCGCCTTCGTACTGCACCGGATAGAACAGCAATCCATTGTTCTTCTCGAACACCGGCAGCACCGACTTGCGCGACACGGACGTCCAGCAACCGAAGGTCACTGCAACTTTTTCCTTGACCAGCAGCTGTTCTGCCTTCTCCGCGAACAGCGGCCAATTCGACGCCGGGTCGACGACGACAGCTTCGAGTTTCTTGCCAAGCACACCGCCTTTCTTGTTCTGTTCATCGATCAGCATCAACACCGTGTCTTTGAGGGTGGTTTCCGAAATGGCCATCGTGCCGGACAGAGAATGCAGCACGCCGATCTTGATTGTGTCCGCTGCCTGGGCCGCCGCCGCGCAAGCCAGAGATACGGTTGCTGCAATGGCCGATAGCCACGCCTTACCAGTTGTCTGTTTCATGATAGTTGTCCTTGGTTGGATCAGATCTGCACTTGCAGACCGAGACCGATCTGGGTGACTGCCGGGCTGACGGTGACGGGCGATGGCGAGTAGTCGACGTCGATATAGAACAGCGACACGCGCGCATTGAACGTCTTGATGATGTAGTTGACCTCGAGGTCGAGCGTCTTCTGGTCGACGTCGGTGGCGGTAGCGAAGTCGTAGGTGGTCTGGCCGTACTTGCCCAGCACCTGGAACTTGCCGATGCCGACCTGCTGCGGGAACAGGTACGCGCCGAGCACGTAGTAACCGTCGCTCGAGTCGTATGCGATCGATGCGCCCAGGTTGTTGCGGCGTGGCGATGGGTAGCCGCCCAGGCCATCGTACTTGGCATACTCGGCTTCGACGGTGACGACACCGGAATTGCTGAGCTTCTTCTCCATCAGGAAGTCCACCGAGTACGCGTTGTCACCCGACGCCGTCTGGCCGGCAATGCCCACGGCCAGCAGGTCCTTCTCGCCGTAATACGTGCCGTTCTGGTAGTAGCCCGCTTCCTGATCCCAGAAATCCAACTGCACGCGTGCGGCGTACAGCAGGTCCGAATCGTTCTTGGTCAATCCTTGCACGTCGAACACGCCGGCCGAGACCTTGGCGATGCCGAACTGCCCCCAGTAGGCGACGCCATCGTCGCGGCCTTCGGTTTCGAAGGGATAACCATCCTGTACGCCGTCGCGATAGATGCCCCAGTGGCTCGCGTAGTACGGGCCGGTCAGGTTGTCACGGTCGCTCGGCGGCAGGAAACGGCCCGCCCAGATGTTGAACTGGTCGGAGAACGCGAACTGCGCGACGGCATCGATGATGCGCATTTCTTCATCGTCCGAGTTGTACTCGGTATTGAGCATCAGGCTGATGTTGTCGGTGACCTTGCCGCTGACATAGATGCGGGCGCTCTTGAGATCGAAATCGTTGATGTCCTCGGAGGCACCGTCAACGCTCGTGTTGGTAAAGCTCGAACGCACGCCCGCGCCCACGGAGATAGGAGGCAGGGTGACTTCTGCAGCGAACACGCCGCCGGTCGAAACGACTAGCGCGGCGCCGATGGCGATTTGTAATGCAGGAGCACTGAGCGGTCGCGCTCGTGCAATGACTGATCTTGAGGTCATGAATTCTTTTTTCCTGTGGTGATTGCCAGGTCGAACGAAATGGGACTTCCCTGTGCGCGAAAAGTATTCGGACTGCCGGCCTGCGGATACGGGGCATTTGACGTACCCCACTGAGTCATTTGACGTATCCGGGGGAACTTTCTAGGGCCCGGCGCGCCATCTGGTCGATAGCTGTGCGATGATTGCGCCCGTCGCACTGGAACACAGCAAACACAGCCAGGGACGACGCATGACGACTCGCAGCGACGAGCGCCGATGGGGCCGACGGCCGCCTCCAGAGCGGGAAATCACAGCAGTTCCCTAGGCGCGTGCGCATGGCATGTCGCTTGCTTTATTTATTGACTGGACGGCCGGTTGACTGACTGATCGGCCGATGCATTCGTACCGTGACGACCAGAAAGGCCATGCAAGGGTGACGACAATGAAGTCGGGACTGTGCGCGGGCGCTGCGGAGCGTGGGGCTTGACGGCACCACAACGCATCGTTCGCGAGCGACGCCAATACAACCAGTGGGTCGCGAGCCAGACGCTCGAAGACTACGCGCTGCGATACACCGCCGGCCGCGCCCGCAAGTCTTCATTCCGTATCGGCAACACCGCGCTCGGCCCCATCGCCTTTCTCGCTTGCGAGGCGATCGGCGCCACGATCACGATTTCCTACGGCTTCACCAATGCCGCATGGGCCATCGCCGCCTTTACGCTGCTGATGTTCCTGATCGGCCTTCCCATCGCCTACTACGCGGCGCGGTATGGGGTCGACCTCGACCTGCTCACGCGCGGCGCCGGTTTCGGCTACATGGGATCGACCATCACGTCGCTGATCTATGCGTCGTTCACCTTCCTGCTGTTCGCATTCGAAGCCAGCATCATGTCGATGGCGCTACACCTGCTGTTCGGCATTCCTCTGGGCGTGGCGCACGTCATCAGTTCGCTCATCGTCATTCCCATCGCGATCTACGGCATCAGCCTGATCAGCCGGATGCAGCTGGCGACCCAGCCGATCTGGCTGGCCCTGCAGTTCGTGCCACTGATCTACATTGCGTGGAAGAACCCAGCCGAGCTGTCTCATTGGACGGCGTTCACGGGCAACCATGGCAACGTCAATGGCTCGCTCGACTGGGTGCTGTTCAGCATGGCGACATCGATCCTGCTGTCGCTGTTGCCGCAGATCGGCGAACAAGTCGACTACCTGCGATTTCTACCGCTGCGCAATCGCAAGAATCGACTCGGGTGGTGGACGGCGTTGATCGCAACGGGTCCGGGGTGGGTATTCATGGGCTCATTCAAGTTGCTGGCCGGCTCGTTCCTGGCCGTGCTGGCCATCGGGCACGGCATTTCGGTCGACCGGGCCGGCGAGCCCAGCGAGATGTACCTGCTCGCCTTCAAAGAGACCGTGCAATCGCCCACCTTCGCGCTGGTGCTCACCGGACTGTTCGTCATCGTGTGCCAGCTCAAGATCAACGTGACCAACGCGTACGCCGGCTCGATCGCCTGGTCCAACTTCTTCTCGCGCCTGACGCACAGCCATCCGGGACGCGTCGTCTGGCTGGTCTTCAACGTGCTGCTCGCGCTGCTGCTGATGGAGATCGGCATCTTCGGCGCCATCGAGAGCATCCTGCTGATCTATGCGAACTTCGCCGCCGGCTGGATCGGCGCCCTCGTCGCCGATCTCGTGATCAACAAGCCGCTCGGCCTCAGTCCCAAGTACATCGAATTCAAGCGGGCGCACTTGTACGACATCAATCCGGTGGGCGTGGGCGCACTGGCGGTATCCGTAATCACGTCGAGCCTGGCAATCATCGGAGCACTCGGACAGTTCGCGCAGGTGCTGTCTCCATTCGTCGCCTTGATGAGTGCGTTCGTCACCGCGCCGTTGATCGCCTGGGGAACCAAGGGCCGCTACTACCTGGCCCGCAAGCCCGGCGGCCTGCCCGAAGGCGCAGCGGAATTGAAATGCACGATCTGCGAGAACACATTCGAGCGCGCCGATGTAGCAATGTGCCCGGCTTACTCGGGCCCGATCTGTTCGCTGTGTTGCACGCTCGAAGCGCGCTGCCGGGACATGTGCAAGACGAACAGCCGCTTCACCGAACAGCTGCGGGATTTCCTCGGCGCGGTATTGCCGGGGCGCATCGCTACGTCTCTGAATACCCGCGCCGGTCATTTCGCCGGCATGTTGATCGTGTGCAACGTCGCAGTCGGACTGTTGCTGCTGCTCATCTATCATCAATACAACACGGCGCCGACAGCGGAGCGCGAAGTCATTCGCGGCACGTTGTGGATCGTCTACATGTGCCTGATGGTGCTGTCCGGTATCGTCGCCTGGTTGATCGTGCTGGCTCACGAAAGCCGGCGTACCGCGGAACGCGAATCAGCGCGGCAGACAGCCATGCTCATGGAGGAAATCGAGGCGCACAAACGTACCGACTCGGCGCTGCAGAAATCGAAGGAAGTCGCTGAGGCCGCCAACGTCGCCAAGACCCGCTACATCGTCGGCGTCAGTCACGAGATTCGCACGCCGCTCAACGCTATCTTCGGGTATGCGCAGCTGTTGGAACGCGGCGTCGCCGGCTCCGCGGACAATGCCGTGCGTGTCATTCGTCGCAGTGCCGAGCACCTGGCGAACCTGATCGATGGCCTGCTCGACATCTCCAAGATCGAGAACGGGCTGCTGCGGCTGAACCGGGACAAAGTGCACCTGGTCGAATTCCTCGACCAGAGCGTCGATATGTTCAAACTGCAGGCTTCGACCAAGGGCATCGAGTTCCGCTATCAACGGCCGCAACACCTGCCGGTCTATGTGCACACGGATGTGAAGCGGCTGCGTCAGATCCTGATCAACCTGCTGTCGAATGCGGTCAAGTACACGCACTCGGGGCACGCAAGCCTCACGGTGCGCTATCGCAGCCAGGTGGCGGAATTCGAGATTTCGGATACCGGCATCGGTATTCCCGCGGAGGAAATCGAGAAGATTTTCGAACCGTTCGAACGTGGTCGTGGCGCTAACGTGCGTGCGATTCCGGGCACTGGCTTGGGATTGACCATCACCAAGCTGCTGGTGCAGATCATGGGCGGAGAAATCCTGGCCCGCAGCACGCCGGGCGAAGGATCGACATTTACCGTCAAGCTACTGCTTTCCGAAGCTTCCGGCGTTCCGGCGCCTGCTCCCGCCGGCCAGATCACCGGCTATACGGGCCGCCGGCTCAGCGTCCTGTTGGTCGACGACGATCCGTCGCACCTGGACATCGTGCAGAAGTTGCTGCAGCCGCTGGATTTCACCGTCTACAGCGCACACGATGGCACTACCGGGCTGGCACTCGCCGCGCAGTGCCGCCCCGACCTGGCCATGATAGATATCTCCATGCCGGACATGACCGGCTGGGAAGTCGCCGCTTCCTTGCGCAAGATGGAAGGATTGGAACGCATGAGAATCTTGATGGTCTCGGCGAACGCACATGAGTACAGTCTCGGCGGCGCCGAGTATTCGCATGACGCATTCGTGATGAAACCCATCGAGATGCACTCCCTGCTGGAATGCGTGGGA
>Ga0157380_10002527_pt1 | contig 12348 bp, 8 predicted proteins | sample S35metaG_FD_119757 | JGI IMG/M metagenome (GOLD analysis project Ga0157380, IMG submission 119757) | Switchgrass rhizosphere microbial communities from Kellogg Biological Station, Michigan, USA - S3-5 metaG | ecosystem: Host-associated > Plants > Roots > Rhizosphere > Soil | place: USA: Michigan...
ACTTCTAACAACGTCACCGCGGCGCTGGTGGGCGCGGCCACGTCAACTCTTCCAGTCGAGGCGCTACCGAGAATTCCGCCCAGCCCGCCGAAGCGTCTTGTAGATCTTGAGGCAGAACTCTCGGGCTTCTTTACCTGCATCTGACCGTAAGCTGCACTCGCTTCGGACAACCTGCCCAGGCGAAAATTTGTATCACCGATTTTGGCGAGGATCAGATTTGCATTGAAGCTGGTGTCGCTCAAACTTGCTGCGGCAGAGGTCGCGGCGCTTGCGTCAGAACCGACCATACGCGCGGCGCTCCCGGCTGCGGCTCCCTGCTGCTGTTCCTGAACGGCAACGCCTGACAAGGCCTGATAGGCCTGCTGATAATGTTCGAGCGCGACCTTGTGCTGTCCTTGTCTCAGATAAAGGTCGCCAAGCTCGTTATGAGCAGAGCCGATGCCGCGATTATTCTTCGCGGTGACGTACAAATTGAGCGCCGTCTGCAGCTGAACCAAAGCTTCGGCTGTCTGCCCGCGTTTCAGCAGTTTCCGACCCTGCGCTAATGCGGTTGAGGCACGATCAGGCTGGGCGGCAGCCTGTGGCACGCCCACGTTTGGCGCAGCAGCAGTCACCCAGATGTTTGAGGCGACGCCATAGAAAAGACCCGCGCCCAGAAGGATTGCGATAGCTCCAGCATTTGTAGATTTCATAGCAAGACTTCTTTGGTTGTATTTGTTTATTTCCCAAGGTGAACGCTTCGCACAACCGAACTGTGACGATTACTTATGAACCAGATCAAGCACGGTCACGAGCGTCGCAGTGTTAGCAGAAGCGGACATCAGAATTAAAGAAGGCGCAGGCTCTTCTTTGCTCAAACCCAGTCCACGCTCGACAGCGTCCCGTTCCGACCCGGTCTGGGCTTTTCCAAACTTGGCCGTAGCAGAGATCTGCAGTGGCGCATCTACTCCTTTTTCAATTTTCATCCAGACTTCGGCGTCCGGACTGAAGGGACATTTGTTCTTCGCCTCTCCGCAGTAAGCCAGCAACTCATCCTCGAGCGGAATTCCCTGCAACGGATCGCGCGTGAAGACGAAATAGAGACGCTCGGTCCCAGCATACTCGTCAAAGACCAGCCAACGTAAGCGCTCTTCTGAAGCGGCGCTCGAAGGGATTTCGAACGGAATGTGCGAGCGGATGTAGTTTCCGCCTTCGTCGAGTTCACGGTTGGGATAAATCAACACCGGCGCTCCGCCGTTGGTCGTATTGAAAATGTAGAGATAACCGTCGGCGTTTGTCTCGAGCAAAACTCTTACGCGATCACCTTTGTGGAACGTACGCGAAGGATCGGCACGAACGGCGAGGCCCAGAGAGTCGCGCGTGAAAAGCGTCAATCCCAGACCGAGCTTCTGCGCGGTGGCTTTCCCCGGGGGATCGTTAGGTACCGCTGTGGATCCAGCTGAAACAGAAACTGTGGTCTTGGCGGCAACAGCCTTCGGTCTTCGCCGGCTGGGCCTGGGACTCTCTGTACTCTTGGAGCTCTTCTCGGCCGATTTTGGACGCGTGGTCAAGAACGCACCGCGGACATCCTCCTGCGGCTCCTGCGTCAGAGCTGGAACGGTCCCCATGACTGCGAAAACTACGGCAACCAGACCAACAAGAAATACTTTCAATCTCATATCAACGTTCTCCTTGAATCGGCAGATCTCCTGCGATTAGTTATGTTGAATACGAATTCGGAAAACAATTGGATTGCCTGCGCCGTCAGGGCGCGGGGCTTTTACGGCTACGAAAGGCTGCGATGCATCTTTGTCGTTTATCTCGATTGTCGGATCGGAGGTCTTATTCTTCGCCAAAAAGTCCGTGAGTTCCGCCTGCTGTGTTTCCCCAAGGGGGCTTCCGGTTGCTTCAGCGCCCAAAAATCCCGGCTCACTCAAGGGGGTTGGGGAGAAGATAATTGTGTAGTCTTCGGTCCCAGCCTTCTTGTCCAATCGCAGCCAGTGATCGATTCCGTCGGGGAAGCTAAAATCCGCTCCCTTTGAAACCTTGTTGCTGTCCAGTCCGGAAAGCCGCGCCGGTTTCGCGGTCAGGAATGCGGTTGGCTTGTTCTGCTCACCGGGTCCGACGATATACACATAGCCATCTTCCTTGAAAACGAAATGAAACTTAAACGACTGCTCAGAAGCGAGGGGCACCGCGCCGGCAGCACGCACCGGCTCGCCAAGCAGAGACTCTGGTAGAAGTTCGAGCCAATATTGAGCAATCTCTTTCGGGGACGTCGTTGTTGAATCCACTGCGCCGTCGGCCGCCGTTGTTTTCTCCGAACCTGTAGAGCTGCTTCCTGAAAACTTCTTAACAGCAAAAAATCCTCCAACTCCAACAACCAGCAAAACGACCAGACCAACAACCGCCAATATCACGCCGAGACCCTTTGACTTGACCGGCGCGTTCGCAGACGGGAAAGGGACCTGCATCTCAACATTCGGTCGCGGTTGTCGAGGAACAGTGACGATCGAAGGCGCATCCAAAACAGCACCTGCAGGACCCGCTGCGAACGGCCTGGGTATGTTGCCCGGTTGCGGTCGCGTTCCCGCGTCCTTCTGAGGTCCCGTGTTCGGTGAATCCAAGGTAAGGATTGTTGGAGCATCTACGTCAGCATTTGTCTCAACCGCTGGAGCCCCTCCGCCCGTGTGGGCTCGTGAATCTTCCACGTATGGAAGATCAGGCATCGTGCGATCGAAGGCGATCGAGGAATCTGTTGAATTGACTGCGGCTCGCAAGCTCGCTGCAAACTCGCCTGCGGTTGCGAATCTGTCCCCCCGATCTTTGGCGGTTGACCGCGTGATCGCATCGCCAAAAGCCCGCGGTACATTTGGAACCGCTTCGTATACGGGCGGCGGCACAACGGAAACATGCTCCCGGCGCAGCTCGTGCAGCGTCGTGCCCGTGTAAGGCCGTTTGCCGACAATCATCTCGTAAACAACGATTCCAAGACTGTAGATGTCCGCACGACCATCAATCTCCGAATCTCCGTCTCGCGGCAACTCGCCCCATTGCTCCGGCGACATGTAATGAGGAGTGCCGAGGACTTGTCCGGCCATCGTCAACGCAGTTTTGCTGGACCCATCTCCCCCAGCGATCTCGCGCATTTTCGCAATTCCCAGGTCGAGCAATTTCACGGTGCGCTCGCCAGCGGAACTGCCGATCATAATGTTGTCGGGTTTCAGATCACGATGAACGACACCCATCGCGTGTGCCGTATTAAGCACACTCATGATCGGCTCCAGCACTTCCAGAGCTTCCAGCGGTGCGTAACGGCCACGTCGCTTGATCTCTTCGCCCAAAGTCTGACCCTCTACATACTCCATCACCATGTAGACGGTGCCGTCGCCAGCTGTGCGTAGATCGTAAACCGTGACGGCGTTTGGATGACGGAAGCGTCGAGCTGCCTGACCTTCTCTTTGAAAACGGCGCAACCACTCCGAGTTTGTACGCACTTCTGGCGGCAGAATCTTTATCGCGACGCGATCGCCAAGCAGGATGTGACGCGCGAGATATACGGCACCCATACCGCCCTTGCCCAACAACGATTCCACTTGATACTGGCCATCTAGAACGGTGCCGACGATGGATGAAGGATCGTCTTCCAAAACCTCACCATGGACGGGACAAAAGCCCACGGTGTCTTCGTAGTTGGTTTTGCAGGTGGTGCAATACTTCATGAAGGGTCTACTCAGAACTACGGGCGGGTTCGCGGCTGGCGTGGCACCTAGGATCCTGCGCGAAATCCGATCCGGGCTGATTGGAGTTAGTCTAGCACATCAACGAAACCGACTATTACGCTTCGCAAATTGGTGTCGTGTCGGAATTGAAATCTGTAGGGGCGGCACTCCGTGGGCGCCCCACGTTTTGAAAATGGCGGCGCCCACGGAGGGACGCCCCTACAGCAAATTAAGACCCCCACCCAAATTGGCGGTCGTTAGAGGAAAGACACTCCGATCGCATAGAGCACAAAGTCAGCCGAGAAATGCGCAATCATCGCCGACTCGAGTCCGTGCTTGCGGTAAAGCACGCCAAACGAAATGGCCGCGATTCCATTCAGAAGCAGAGCCGCGACCACCACCAGGGGCGTAATCGGCATTATTAGGGACGCCGAAGGCAGATGTCCGAGTCCGAAAAGAACCGCCACAAGCAAATTAGCGATCCAGAACGGCATGGAGGTCAGTCTCGCCGATTCCCTGCGCGCGATCTTAGTAACAATCCAGGCAACGAGAGTCAGCAGGAATAGTCGCGTTAGAAGTTCCTCATAAATTCCGCCGTAGAAGCACGTAAGGATTCGCTTCCAGAAAGCAACTTTCGCGATGGCGACAAATGGAAGTTTCGGCAGCGTTGGAACGAGTGCGAGAACAATCAAAAGCAAAACGACACCGACGCCGATTCCCACGAGCAAACCGTCTCTCAAACTGGTTTTCCAGTCCGGACTGGTTCCACGCTTCTCCAGCCACGACTCCAGGAGCGGCGCTCCAAGCCCGAGCGTCCGTCCCAACCTCAGTCCGATGAAGACCATCAACGCGAGCAGGATGAGGTTCTGCACGATCCCGATCGCGACAATGATTGGAAACGGTAAGGATTGCTGAGGCGCAGCAGAAATCGTCGGGCCGAAAACTTCGACAGCAAGAGGAATGGCTGCGAGAGCGCCAACGATTCCGGCGATGAACAGCAACCAAAACAGGCGCCAGGGAAATGGCGGACTTTGGGGCGCGAAGTCAGACACAGTTAACTTACTTGTAGACGCGGCGTGCGTATTCTTCGACCATCCGGTCGCTATTGAACTCCGGAATTAGAGTCACCATCGAACGCTTCATCATCGCAATCCATTTGCGTGGCAGATCGTTTTGGTCGCGTTCATAGTAAGCAGGAATCACTTCCTCTTCCAGCACTCGATAGAGCGACTCAGCGTCGCTCAGATCGACTGCGGCTGGATCGCCACCTTCCGCTGTTCCGCCAATCGCAAACCCGTTCGTTCCGTCATAACCCTCAAGCCACCAGCCGTCGAGCACGGAGAAATTCAACCCACCGTTCATCGCAACTTTTTCTCCACTCGTTCCTGATGCTTCCAGCGGCCGTCGCGGCACGTTCAGCCAAACATCCACCGACTGTACCAACTGCCGCGCGATTTCCTGATCGTAATCCTGGATAAACACCGCACTGTTTTGGATCTTCGGATCGTATTTCCAAACAGCAATCTGTTGAAGGATTTGTTTCGCGCCCTGATCCTGCGGATGGGCTTTGCCGGCAAACACAAACTGCACCGGTCGATCGACATTGCTTATCAGACGGTGGATACGTTCCGGATCCGTCAACAATAAACTCCAGCGCTTGTAAGCAGCAATGCGTCGCGCAAAACCAATCGTCAGGGCCCGCGGATCAAACATTGTGCGTGCTGACTCGGTGTAGTCGCTGCTTTCACCGCGTTCTAGTCGCGCTTGATAGGAACGCTCGCGAATGAAGGCAACGAGCCGTTGCTTCAGGAGAATGTGTGCGGTCCACAGTTCCTGATCCGAAAGACGAGCAATAGCTTGTTCCCATACGGCACGTTTGCGAGTTTGTTCTGACCAATTCTCTCCCGCGTATTCCGTATAGAGCGTACGGATCAAAGGAGCAACCCAGGTCGGAGCGTGGACACCGTTTGTTACGTGCGTGATTGGAACCTCTTCAACCTTCTTCTCCGGCCAAAGTTTTTGCCACAACGCTCGCGACACTTCTCCGTGTTTGCGGCTAACGCCATTCGTCGAACGACACATACGAATTGCGAGAGGCGTCAGACCGTAGTTCTCTTTCGCGTTCGCCGCATCGACGCGACCGAGGGCGAGAAACTCTTCTTCGCTTAAGCCAAGCTCCTTGAAGTAACCGGAGCCGAAGCACTGTTTGATCAATGGAGCTTCAAATTCATCGTTGCCCGCGGCCACGGGGGTGTGCGTTGTGAAGACGCATTTCTCGCGAACGAGTTTGGCGGCGTCAGTGAATTTGATTTTCTGCGCACTAACGAGCTCGCGAGTCAGCTCCAGAGTGAGAAACGCCGAGTGACCTTCGTTAAGATGAAAAACGCCTGGTTCAAACTGAAGACTGCGCAACAGACGGATACCGCCGATGCCCAGCAGCATTTCCTGGACGATCCGGGTCTCGCGATCGCCACCGTACAAGTGGCCCGTGACGAGACGATCAATTTCTGAGTTTTCCGGGATGTTGGTGTCCATCAGATAAAGGACGACCTGGCCAACATTCGCACGCCATATCTGCGCCTGCACGTCGCGGTTGCGAATGGAGACCTTGATTCTTAGCGGCTTATCGTTGGCACCCATAACTTGCTGAAGCGGCAGTTCCTCAGGGCAGGTGTCGCCGTAGTGCTCTTCCTGCCAGCCATTGCGAGTAAAACGCTGGGTGAAATATCCGTAGCGATAGAGGAGGCCGACAGCAACAAGCGGGATGCCGACATCACTGGCTGATTTCAGATGGTCGCCGGCGAGCATGCCCAAACCACCGGAGTAAAGAGGCAGTGAATTGTGTACGCCATACTCCGCACAAAAATACGCGACCGGATTCTTTGTGCTGAAGTTGGTGCTCGTATCGCGGCTCCACGTCTCCTGTTTAGAGCGGGCCTCGATCATGTATTCATCGAAGCGCTCAGCGAGTTTGCGCACTCGCAGGATGTATGTGGGATCGGTCGCCATCTGCGCGAGCCGATATTCGGAGGTACGCCCAAGTAGCAGTCGCGGGTTGTGATCGCACTCTTCCCAAACCTTCGGATCCAGATCGTTGAAGGTTGCAGCGCCGTCGGGCGCCCAGCTCCACCAATAGTTCCATGAAAGACGTTCGAGTGATCGCAGGGATAGTGGAAGCTCCCTGTTTAGATCTGCGGTCGGTTTGTTTACTTCAGTGCTGGTTTCAATCATTCGTTTGAGTCGGGACGTTGGCGCGGATTCAAATTCTGAACTACGAAGACTTGATACTAAATTTCTGATTGGCGACAAACGTTCGCATGTCGCTCGCTTGAAAGAAAACGAGTCGGACGTGCGCAAAATCGTTTGTCATCAGGAACTCTTCAATGGCCCGGGAAGCGACACCAGCCGCTTCGTGCTTCGGATATCCGAAGGCTCCGGTTGAAATCGAGGGAAAGGCAATCGAAGAGAGTGAGCGACTGGTCGCAAGCATTAGGGAGTTCTTATAACACGCGGCGAGCAATTCGGGTTCATTGCCGCCGTGACGTCCATAGATCGGACCGACCGTGTGAATTACATGCTTTGACGGTAAATTTCCGGCGGTTGTGATCGCCGCCTCTCCCGCAGGAAGACCATGAGGGTATTTGGTGCGACGAAGTTCTCGACACTCCTCGAGAATTCGCGTTCCGCCAGCCCGGTGAATCGCGCCGTCAACTCCGCCTCCGCCAAGGAGAGTCGAATTAGCGGCGTTCACAATTGCGTCGACTTCTTGCTGAGTAATGTCTCCGACAACGACGGCGAGGCGGCCATCAAGAAACTCGTCTTTCAATTTCATCTTCACACGGAATTCAGTCTGAAACCCGTTTTACTCCTCGCCTCGCGGTTCAACCTTTACTTCTTCAAACATGTCCTGGCGTCGCAAAGCCTCCGCAACTCCCTTTGCCTTATGTTCCGTTAAGGGGTGTTCGGCATCGGCGCTGGCAATTTCGAAGATCCGATCGTCGAGCATGACTACGCCGAGGGAACCGAGTGTGACACCCGGCGTGATTTGAATCTCGTCCATGTTATGGATCTTGAAGTGTCCGGTCTGCTCGACCCAATCCTCTATGAATGGATCTCGCAGGGCATGTTCGGCTTCAGATTCCGAGAGGTAGGCCCCTTCAACAATGAGACAATATTCGCGCACGATGCCGCTCTACTAAGCGAGAACCACCAGGTCAGTGGCACTCGGACTCAACTTCACGATCTTATGTTGTGCGTTTTTTCTGTCACGGTCGGCAATTGCCGCGTGCTCGTGAACTCTACCATCGGGCCTCGTTCTCAGCAAAGCGAAGTCTCAAGTTTCGAGTTCCGAGTTCCGCGTTCCGGGTTTCGAGTTCGGGTTCCGGGTTTCAGATTCCAGGTTTCAAGTTCAGTAGGCACGACTAGATTTTTCCATTCGGTAGATGCCATTCCCGCAAGTCTATCGGCGCTGCCTTAATTAAGACTCGAAACCCGAAGTCGAAACTCGGAACTCGGAACCTGAAACTTGAGACTTGAGACTTGCAACGGAAAAACGCCGCCAGGTTTTGAAACCTGACGGCGTTTAGTCTACCCGGGTTGTTTAAGGGAACCTATGTTCTAGTTAATAAGCTTTCGCGTACTGATCGTTCAGCGCTTCTCGCAACTGTCGAAAGTAAGGATCAAAGCTTACGAAGCTCGAACCCTGAAAGAACGCTTTGCCACCCGTATCGTGGGCCAGGCGGTTGAGCGAACTCTGTCCATAGCTGGAAGCGAGGTGGCTGTGACTCGTCAAGCCCACGGAAGGAGCATAGAAGGTGTAAATCGCCACATCGCGTTTCTTTGCATGATCGATTGCTCGAAGTAAATCCAGAGTGTTGCCTGCCGCGCCCGAATCAAAGCCCCTCGAAGTGTCCAAACCATCCGAAATCAGCAGAAGAACATTTCTTCCCTTTCCTGATTCGAACTTGCGCAAACCTTCTATCACTTCGACGTAAGGATTGAACGCCGACGCACTGTTGCTCGACATGACTGTTCGAAGCGAGCCGGCGGCACGGTCAAGATCAGACGTGAAAGGCTGGCGCACCTGCAACGTACCTGTAGTGATGTAGCCAACCATTACGGTTGAACCGGCAGGCAGTGAGCGGATGAAATCGCGCGTCACATTGAGCTCGTTGCCCACCTGAGAAACAAGGTCGTCCTGGATCAGAATTGCAAGATTTACTGGGGTCAATACTCGCTGGTTCTTCTCTTTCCTGTCCGGATTTCGGGTTGCAGCTGCGGCAACTGCAACAGTCGCCAATGACAACGTCAATATCGCAAAAAACGAAACTAATCTCTTGTAAAGCATAATTCTTAACTCCCCAAATGCACTTTCTTTTCCGCTCACTTCGATGCTTGCGGAGCAGAAATGGATGGCCGGGGCGAGTGCTTCCCCATCTATCTGCCCAACTTGCGTTACCCTCGGCGCTCGGATAAATTATCCCCAATCCGGAACACGTGTTGGACACCAATCGGGTCTCTAGACTTAACAAAGTGACGCTGCACGTTTGTCCCTCGAATCCGGGTACCCTTCGCCAAAATCGCACACCGGAAAGGAATCAAACTTATGAAAGTCTATTCGACAGAAGCCATCCGCAACCTTGCGGTCATTGGACACGGCGACGCAGGGAAGACGCAGTTGATTAGTTCTCTTCTCTACGTCGCCGGCGAAACACCCCGCTGGGGCAAGGTAGACGAAGGCACCACGGTAACGGACCACGAAGAAGATTCCATCGCCCGCAAGATCACCCTCAATATTGGCCTCGCGCATTTAGATCATCAGGAAACCAAACTCAACTTCATAGACACGCCGGGATATGCGGCATTTGTGACTCATGCACGCCCCGCGCTCCGAGTCGCCGACTGCGCCGTTGCTGTTGTTGACGGTGTGAAGGGTGTCGAAGTGCAAACAGAGAAGACGTGGGCCTATGCAAATGAATTCATCGTCCCGCGCATAATGGTGATCACCAAACTTGATAAAGAGCATGCGGATTTCGGCTCAGCGCTCGAAAGCGCGCAAAAGACATTTAGTCGCGCAATTATTCCGTTCACATTGCCGATTGGAAAAGAGAAAGACTTTCGCGGTGTTGTCGATGTGGTGCACATGAAAGCTTACGAGCTGGGCGCCGACGGCAAGGCCAAAGAGATTGATATTCCCAGCGACGGGCGCGCGCTTGTAGAGAAGACTCGCGAGCGGCTGATTGAATTGGTCGCCGAGTCTGACGACGCCTTGATGGAAAAGTATTTCGAACAGGGAACGCTTGAGGAGTCAGACATTTTGCCGAACATCAACAAAGCAATTGCCCAGAGCAAGCTTTGTCCGGTGTTTGCCGTGTCGGGAAGCACACTAGTGGGATTGCGAGCGTTGCTCAATGGCATTGTTGATTACGCGCCAGATCCCGCCCATCACGAAGCGGAGTATGGCCGGCCGGTTGACGGTCGCCCGGATGCTGACCGAATTGCGCGGCGTTACAGCGACAGTGAACCTTTCTCCGCCTACTGTTTCCGCACGGTGGCCGATCCTTTTGCCGGACGTATCAATGTGATGAAAGTGATTAGCGGTCACTTGCAGGGCGATGCGACCGTCTTAAATGCCACTCATGGAACGATGGAACGGCTCGGCGCCTTGCACGCGATCCAGGGAAAGCAACTCGACAAGATCAATGAGGCGCACGCGGGCGACATTATTGCCTGCGTAAAACTGAAGGAAACGAAGACCGGCGACACGCTCTGCGACAAGCAGTCGCCAATCATTTACGACCCGGTCGAGTATCCGGAGGCGGCGATCGCTTTCGCGATCGAACCAAAGTCACGCCAGGACGAAGAAAAGATCAGCGTGGCGTTGCACAAAATTCTCGAAGAAGATCCCGCACTCCATTTCAGTCGCGATGCTCAAACGAAAGAGTTCCTGCTTTCTGGATCAGGACAACTGCACGTTGAAACGGTGGTGGAGAAACTCAAGAAGCGATACGGCGTCGAAGTGACGCTGCATCCTCCTAAGGTTCCCTACAAGGAAACGATCACGCAGCGAGCTGAAGTTCAGGGCCGTCACAAGAAGCAGACTGGTGGACGCGGGCAGTTTGGCGACTGCAAAGTTATCTTCGAGCCTTTGCCGCGCGGCGGTGGTTTTGTCTTTGAGGACAAAATCTTCGGCGGTTCGGTGCCGCAACAGTTTCGCCCTGCGATCGAAAAAGGGATCGTCGAGGCAGCGCAGTCAGGCGCGATTGCAGGTTACCCGCTCGTGGATTTCAAGGTGCAGTTGATCGACGGTTCGTATCACGACGTCGATTCAGACGAGCATTCCTTCCGGGCGGCAGGACGGAAGGCTTTTCGCGCAGCTATGGAGAAAGTTAAGCCGTCGATTCTTGAACCGATCATGGACGTTGAGATCGCGGCGCCGCAGGAAAACAGCGGCGACATTATGGGTGATTTGAACTCACGTCGCGGCCGTGTGCAGGGAATGGAAGCGAGCGGCAAGCAGCAGGTGATTAAGGCGCAGGTACCGATGTCGGAGATGTTGAACTATCAATCAACGCTGAATTCAATTACCGGCGCGCGGGGATCTTTCCACATGCAGTTCTCACATTACGATCCGGTTCCGGGAAACCTCTCGCACAAGATTGTCGAGCAGTCGCGCGCTGAAGGCAGGATTCGCGGTGGTGAGGAAGAAGAATGAAATAAGTCCAAAATCCAATGTTCAAGGTCCAAAGGCCATTGTCCGATGCGCAACGTCCGCTGGAGCCTCAAAACTCTCCAGCGGACGTTGGACTTTGGACTCTTGACTGTTACTACTCCTGCTCTATCTTCCTCATCCGCGCTCTCGGCTGGACTGGTTCTTCTTTCACTGTATAGCCACCAGGAACCTCGAAAAGAGACTTGTCAGGCTCCGTCCGACTAATGTTTGTCAGCTTGTAGGAATTCTCGCCGAAACGAGGGTCGCTGTGACGCGTCATCACCACGGTCTGAAGCTCTGGTGAATACCAGCGCTCGCTCACAATCTCGATTGGACGTTCGTTGCCAATCTCACCTGCCGGGATCGTTATTGTTGTACGTGTCCCCTCAGCTTCGACACCTTCAATGATCTGTTTGCCGAGTGATTCTTTCTGCGCATTCTTTTCATTCGTCCCGTGCCACTCCATCACCGTTGCGCCTTCGGGCGCGATCTTGACGGCCCCTTCGCGGGCGACCTTTTGTTCAATTTGAATGCGGTCGATCTTCTTCTCGAACAATTCCTGCTTCTCGCCATCCGGCATCGGCGTCTTGAATTGGTAGCTGAATTTCATAGGCGTCATCTTGCGCGCCGTTCGGTTTTTGACATCCAGGAAGTAATCAACCCCTGCAACCGGATCGCTGATGAAGATTGTTTGGCCCGGGCCATCTGTAGCCAGCGGTCCAATCGCCTTAAAGCTTTGTTCACGTCGTGTTCGGCCTTCACTGTCGCGATAGAGCGCAGCGGTCGACTTACGGACAATTCGGTTGCCGTCGCCGAGTGTCTGCGTACTCTCGGTTACCGATTGAGCTGAATAAGGAGAACCTTTGACGAGCTTGCCGTTGAAGCCCATCTCAGACGAAATGAAAACGAAATCTCCGGGCGGCGGCAACGGCGGCG
>Ga0157380_10002528_pt1 | contig 12347 bp, 7 predicted proteins | sample S35metaG_FD_119757 | JGI IMG/M metagenome (GOLD analysis project Ga0157380, IMG submission 119757) | Switchgrass rhizosphere microbial communities from Kellogg Biological Station, Michigan, USA - S3-5 metaG | ecosystem: Host-associated > Plants > Roots > Rhizosphere > Soil | place: USA: Michigan...
ACAGATCCTTCGTTGTTGAGAGAATTAGTGTATGGTGTTATTCAAAAGATAATGAAGGAATTTTACTGTAAAATCATAATCGAAAAATCATCCTCTTTTATTCCAGCTTATCCCCGGCCCACGCATCGTTTTGTTGAATAAGGATATATTCTTTCTCAGGACAATGTTGTTTTTTTGCCGGAAACCATTACCTGCTCGACAGGTATCTTTCCATAAAATACTTTCAGCGATGGCTTACCTAGTTTAAGAGTGACCGTACCAAAGCCAGTTGCTGTTGAAAGGAAAGAAGTAAAATCCCCCACTCTCGAATCTATAAACAATGTTTTGTCAACCGCATCGTAACGAATGCCGGTTAATCCTTCCAGGTAACCATAACTGGATAATGCACGAGCATACCAATGACCACATTCATATTCGTTGAATGGATTGCGGATACGACCATCATAACGGTTACGGGAAGTACGCAATACATGAAGCCCTTCCTTCACCTGACCGGTTAACATAAGATGCGCGGCCGCCTGGTGCTCGATACCGGTCCACACTTCATCACTGTAAACAAAAGGCAGAGAAAGTTTTCCTCCTTTTGGCCACGAACATAATAGTAAGCCACCTTCTTCTCCCAATGCAAAAGAGGGGCGCTGCGGATTGGCATGATCGCTCAGGTTTTCTTTTAAATTATATTTATAAACAGCGGCCAAATGACTTTTGATTTTTGATGAGGAAATTGGATCCTTTAGTCCACACATGCGTGCGATCCAGGCACCTAATACACCATCCGACAAACACCCTTTACCATATTGATATTTTGGACCCTCCTTCTGTAATAGGTCCTTCGCTTCCTGCGAATATTCACCACCAAATGATTTGGTAGAAGCCGGATCATTTGCATTCAGCCCGGTAGTCTGAATTTTCTGAATGAAATATTCGCCATCAAATAATTCCGCTTCCATAAATTTTCTACCCTTTTCCGCCAATGATTCATAAAGACTGACATCTTTACCGAGATATTTACCCATAAAACTTAAAGCATCTAATGCGCCAAGGTAGAAACTGGAATGCATTCCATCAGGTCCCCAGAATTCAATATCATAAGTATTGTGATGAGGTTCTTCAATAGCTCCTTTTTGGCGGGGGTCCCAGGTACGGATACAATAATCCATACTCGTTTTAACCATCGGATACATTTTTTTCATCCATTCATTATCTCCGCTAATACGCCATTCCCGATACACTTTCATTATTCCTCCTAATTGTCCGTCTGCCGCCGCATGAAAATTATGATCTGCAGGTTTGATAGGCAAAGTTGATCTGAAATTCTGATGTCCTTCTGCATTCTGGCTCTCGCAAAATTCTGTTGCCCGCAAACTTCTTTCCAACGCAGGAAACAGGTGTGCGAAAGCCTGCGCATAATTCCAGACATGCGTACAACTTCCATGACAACAACCCCAGGCATCTCCGCATCCTTCAAAACTCCATAACCTTCCATCAAACTGACGTTGTACAGTGGGTGATTTAAGTATGCTTAGATTAGATGCTACCACTTCTATTACTTCCGGTGGAAGCGTGCTGGCATAAAAAGCATCCTTGAACAAACTGGATTTTTTATACAGTTCCGCATACTGTTGTTGCCAATAACTGATGACTTCCGAAATGTTTGCAAAGCGACTGCTGTACCAGGGTTTATAATATGGGCCATCAAAATTTTTATCATATGGATCCAATCCCAATTCATCCGGCGAATTACAACAGCCATTTTGCGGATCACAATTCTCTTTACGAATACCCATATTCCCATGCTTCTGATCCGAGTCGGGTGAATACCAGGCCATTTGTACCCGAATAGTTTTAATAGCCTTTGAAGCTAATTTAAAAGGAACATAAAGAGATGCTCCCGGAGCTCCTTCTTTTACCGGCTCTACTTCTTTTATCGTTGCTTCTTTTATTGAATTCCATGCCATCGTTGTTGGATCAAACCAACCACCACGGAACCAGCAGTGGTCAACTTTGGTTGCGTCATCATCAGTATATATGGCAAAAGATCCTTTCAGGAATGTTTTTTCTTTTGTGCCCTGTTCGTTTAGAATAAATCCATTGGTTGTTGGAGTAATCGAGTTAACACCACCATCAACTCTCATAAAATTTTTCGAATTGAAAGAGAACACCGCGTCAATAGTGGTAGCACCGGTATTGGTAAATTTATATTCAATGGCACCAACCGGAAGACTGGAATTATCTTCGTCCGTTGGGATGAATGGGCTCCAACCAGTAACCCTAACCTGCAATGGAAGATCATTGTCGCTCAGATCCAGGATTCCAAACGGAAACTTTGCAATAAAAGATGCGTTGTGAAAATGCGGCAGACCTGTTGTAGCTCCACCCAATCCATTGCCGGCATCGCGCTGACCAAATTTTTTCCAATCGGGAACCGGTCCTTCTAACAGTTTGGCGCCGTTCTTTATTCCTTTAATAACGATTGCCGCGAATATACCGGGTTCATTAAAGATATCCGGACGATTTCTTACCGACATATGGGAAATAGCACCTGTGCCTTCCATGCAAAACATACCTGCGCCAATTCCCCCGATAGGGAAGGCAACCCGGTTGAGAAATTCACCTGTATAGGGACCGTTATAATTTCTTTTTTCTGTGGCAGCAACTTTTTCATCCTTTATGTCTCTTTCTATTATTGAGGATGATTCGAATATTGCAGAGGGCATGATACCCGCGGTTAATCCACCTACACTTAGGTTTTTTATGAATTTGCGGCGGTCAGGTTTGTTACTCATTTTATTTATTTATAAGATATAATCAACCTAAGACGCGTAAAGGTTAAATGCAATAAAAGGATATTCAATATTGATAGGGAAAGGGCAGAATAATTTCCTTTTCTAAAAATAGGATTTATTTTAAATTATCGTGATCCGGCTTAAATCGTACCTTTTATAGTACACATAATGATAGTCATATGAATACAGTGCTGATTCCGAAACTCCAATCTAAACAATTAGGTATTGAAGAAAGGATCGCAACCGGAAAGGCGTTAAGAAAAAAATTTCCGCATGCTAGACAAGCCATTTACAAACCTGCTGCAAATCGCGCCGACCCTATTTCAATTCTGGAAGAGCAGTGCAAAACGCGAATCCCTGAATTGGTTCCAATAAGATATGCAAGAATGCTTGGATCACCATTCGCTTTCCTTCGCGGTGCCGCAGCGATCATGACAGCCGACCTGGCAGCGAATGGGGAAACAACAGGTATACAGGTGCAAGCATGTGGTGATATGCATGTGTCCAACTTTGGGTTATTTGCATCTGCTGAAAGAAACCTGATATTTGGAATTAACGACTTTGATGAAACACTTCCCGGACCATGGGAATGGGATTTGAAAAGGTTGGTAACAAGTATTGTAAGCAGCGCGATATTTTTAGGTGCTAATAAGCGTGTATGTGAAGATGCTGTTCGGGCTACCGTTAAGTCGTATCGAAAAAGAATGAAACAATACGCTTATATGGGGAATATGGAGTTGTGGTATTCTACCATCAGTGAAAAAGATATATTGAAAACACTACCACCTGAACAAAAGAAGGTAATGAAAAAAATAACCGACAAGGCACGTACGCGAACCCATATGCAAGTACTCGAGAAACTAACTTCTATTGTTGATCAGAAACACCGGTTCCGCGATGATCCGCCTTTTATTGTTCATGAAACCCATACGCAAGCTGGACAACCGATCGACTGTGCATTGGCATTATTACTTGAATCTTATTCGCATTCAATTAGTGACGATCGTAAAAAGTTACTTGCCCATTACCAGATTACAGATGTTGTGAGAAAAGTAGTGGGAGTGGGCAGTGTCGGGAAGCGATATTGGATCGTTTATCTTACAGGAAACACTATTGAGGATCCTTTATTTCTGCAAGTGAAAGAAGCGCAGCCATCTGTTTTGGAACCATTTCTTGGCAAATCTGTATATAATAATTCCGGAGAACGAATAGTGCAGGGTCAAAAATTGATACAGGGTGCACCCGATATTTTTCTGGGATGGGGCGAGTTAGATGGAACACAGTTTTTTATCCGGCAATTGCGTGATATGAAGGGGGGCGTTGAATTTGATCCCACAAAAGTGAATTATGAGAATATACCTGCATATTGTTCCATGTGCGCGTGGGCACTGGCCCTGGCTCATGCAAAGTCGGGTGACGCTGCCATGATTTCAGGTTATCTTGGAAAAAACGAGGAATTAGTTGATGCTATGGTAAGCTTTGCATTCGCTTATGCCGATCAAACAGAAAAGGATCACCGTGCTCTAATAGCTGCTGGAAAAAGCGGACGAATAAAAGTCGATCCGGAAGTAGAAGGAACATAAGATTTACTGATCTCAAACCGGGCGATTTCAATAGAAATTGAGGAATGTGTGGCCACAATTTCTTATTCAGGGAAACCGATAAAAATTAATATTAACCGGATGTATTTTCGATTTGGTTCGGGTGACACATTATCCTTAATTTCAAGGAAAAATAACCAGTTTGCGGTAATTTTAGGAAATTCAAGTCAGTTGGTATATTCATTCAATTAACATTATAAAGCATGAAAAATTTAATTTTAGCAGCATTCATTGGCGTTACTCTCTTGTCTTGCGGACCTTCCACAAAAATTGTAAAAAGCTGGGTAGAGCCGGGTGCTACTGTTACCGTTACTCCCGAAACAAATACATTGGTGATTAGTCTGGTGAAAGATGAAACTTCAAGGCGGGTAATCGAAGATCAGTTAGTTAAAAAACTGGCTGGTAAAGCAACAGCTTCCTACACCGTTTTGAGTTCGGAAACACTTAAGCAAGCGAATGAAGAAGCACTGAATCAATTGGTAGCACAAGGCAAGTATACACATATATTGCTCATGCGTTTGGCGGATGTAGAAAAAGAAACCTCTTATGTGCCAGGTACTACCACTGGTTACTATGGTGGTTATGGAAGGTATTATGGGTATGGCGCCGGTATGTATGGTTCCCCTGGTTATTATACCACCGACAAAAATTATTTTGTAGAAACAATGGTGTATTCTACAACCCCTAATAAATTATTATGGACAGGAACCACAAAAACAGTGAATCCATCCAAAATAGAGAAAACCGTTAACGAAATCGCTACCGCGGTTTCTGAGCGCATGAAAAAAGATGGTTTTATTAAGTAAGTAATTAAGGTCGTTGATTTGTTTCGTTGGCTTATTAATCCAAACCAATATCATTTGGATTAATAAGCCAATGTTTTCAAGGAACTTCTCAATATCTATGAGTACAATGAACTTAAAAAAACGATCAGTACTATTTCTTGCTATTGTTATAGCTGTGATTGGTTTCAATTGTAATCAGGAAGAAAAAAATAAAGAAGCTATAGAACCAAGTACTACAGTCAGCGAACCCGTTACACCCCCAACCAGAAAATTGGTAGATAGTTCCAAACTTATTGGTGATTGGATACGGACGGATGCCCCTTACGAGATAAAAATTTCAGAAATGTTGGCTAATGGAGTAATGAAAGTTGGGTATTTTAATCCCAGATCGATTAATGTAAGTAAAGCATCATGGGCCCCGGCAAATGGGGCCATTAATATCTATATTGAATTGCGAGACGTAAACTATCCCGGTTCAAATTATAATTTAACGTACTTCACGGGAAACGATACACTGGTGGGTAAGTATTTCCAGGCAGTAGAAGGTGTTACTTATGATGTGGGATTCTCCAGAAAAAAATGATACTTAATTGACAAACTGAAAATTGAATAATAGTTCTGGTCGATTACGAATAATTAAACAAAGGTTCTTACACCTGACGCATTATACTCCAGCCGAAATTCTTTTGGAGTACAATCTTTTTTCTTTTTGAAGATGCGGTTAAAATTCGACATATTATTAAATCCGCAGCGATACGCAACCTCCCCGATACTATGTGTAGTTTCAATCAGCATTCTGGAAGCATGACCAAGCCGGATATCATTTAAAGTATCTACAAATGTTTTGCCGGTTCGCGCTTTAAAAAAGCGGCTGAATGCTACATCTGTCATCGACGCCAATTTTGAGGCTTCGGAGAGTGATAATTTTTTTTCAAAGTTTTTATTAAGATGACTCATTACATTTTCAATGCGACGGCTATTATAAGAAGAGCTTTCGGGATTTTGAAAGGCCATGTCGGATAAGGTTCTCATATCTCTTGAAGTGGACAGATCATGCAAAATGGATAATAATTCGAGCACTGAATCAAAACCATGTTTTTGAGTGAGTCCAATTAATCTTGGTGTAATTGCCTGAATGGTTTTTTTTGAAAATGATATACCCCGCACGGATTGTTGAAACATATTCCGGATGAGGCTCATTTGATTTCGTTGCAGAAACTTATCATCCAATAAATTTCTGTGGAACTGAATGGTAATTTCTTTTATTTCTTTGCTTTTACATTTATGATTAAACCAACCATGTTGCAGGTTTGGACCTACTAATACCAATTCCAGTTCTTCAATTTCTTCCATATGATCTCCAATCACTCGTTTAGCCGCCGCTGCATGCTGAATAAAGTTTAATTCAAACTCTTCGTGAAAATGCAAGGGAAAATCAAAATCTGATTTTACTCTGTTATGAATTGTAAAGCAATCGCTTTGTGTAAGCGGAGTAATTTCGCGCAGAAGTTTTTCTTTCATCGGCTAAAAACGGTTGTATCGCATTAAATATACATAAACCCGCTAAGAAAATACCAATCAACTACCTCATGGTGCTGAACCCTAAATGCCACGTTACTACTAGGTTTTAGCTGTTAATTGATGGTGGATAATATAAAATCTGAACAAAAAAATATATCCATTAGCTAAAAAAACATCGAAAATAAACAGTTTTTAAACTATAAATTTGGATCAAATAAGCTGCCATATGAGAAAATGCGGAATTCTGCAGTTGTCGCTACTGCTGCTATGTGCATTATTGACTTCTATTTCCTATGCACAGGGAAGAAAAATTACAGGAACAGTTACGGATGATAAGCAAGCGCCACTTATTGGGGCCACTATCACTGTAAAAGGAACCAAACAGTCAACTACCACGGATGTCAACGGAAAATTTTCCATTGAATTACCTCAGAACAAAAAAGCACTGGTTGTTTCCTATGTGGGAATGCAAACAGGAGAAATTGCGATTGGAACAAGTGATCTTGTTGTGGTAACCCTGACGCCTTTAACCGGCGCATTATCCGATGTGGTAGTAGTTGGATACGGAAGGGCCCGTCGTGCTAACCTTACCGGCGCGCAAACTTCACTATCCTCCAAGGAACTCGAGAGAACAGTCAATACCACCATCGAACAGGCCATTCAGGGTAAGGCTGCAGGAGTTTATGTTACTCAAAATACCGGTCAGCCTGGCGGTGGTATTTCAGTAAATATCCGCGGCGTCAGTTCCATTAACGGAAATACACAACCATTATATGTAATTGATGGAGTTCAGCAGCAAGGATCTGAAGTTAATTTTGGAGCCCAAAGTTCAACGAATAATTTGGCGGGTCTTAACCCGGCCGATATCGATGATATCCAGATTCTGCAAGGACCTTCTGCAACGGCGATCTATGGTTCACGCGCCACCAATGGTGTTATTATTATCACTACTAAGCGCGGTAAGACGGGAGAAGTAAAGTTGAATTATGGTTATCAATATAGCCTTCAAACACCTCCCCAACACCTGGCCGTAATGAATTTGCCGCAATATGCGCAAATGGTGAAGGAATTTCATGCAATAGCCGGTGGCACTACACCTGTAGAATTTCTGGATCCCACTTTATTAGGACCAGGAACAGATTGGCAGGACGAATTATTTAACGCCGCACCAATGAACAAACACCAGTTGAGTTTAAGCGGTGGTACAGGTGGTACAACCTATTATATGTCGGGAGAATACCTGGATCAGAAAGGGGTGGCAGAGGGTTCCGGATTTAAAAGATATGGTTTCCGTCTGAATCTTGATAACAAACCCAGGGAGTGGGTAACGTTTGGGGCCAACCTGAGTTATAATTTTACGAAGGAATCGCTTACTACAAGCCAGGAAAATATTATATCTAATGCCTTGCAGTTAACACCGCAGGTACCTGTAAAAAATTTAAATGGAACCTGGGGAGGTGGAGATGAAACCAACGGCGCCAACCAATTTGCTCCGGTTAATCCCATCGCAATTGCCAGTATGACCACGAATAATAATACCCGGAGACAATTCCTGGGAGGATTGAACCTGGGCCTGAACCTTGCGAAGGGTCTAACATTCCGGACAAGTTTTAATGCGAGTCTCGGCAACGGTAGTTCTACTTATTATGTTCCTACTTATGCTATCGGTTGGGCAATCAATGCCACCGCTTCTCTGGAAAGTGGTACAAACCAGGGCAATTATTGGAACTGGAACCAATTATTTGAATATAATAAGGAATACAAGGGTCATAACTTTGGATTAATGGCGAGCCACGAGGCACAGGAATCGAAATGGAAAAATGTATATGGTCGCCGCACAGGATTTCTTACTAATGATGTATTGGATCTGAATGCAGGAGATCCGACTACAGCGAGTAACTCAGGAGGATCTGGCCAATGGGCCATGGAGTCCTATCTCGGAAGATTGAATTATAATTATGATAATCGATATGTACTTACCGGTACCGTTCGTTGGGATGGTTCCTCAAATTTTGGTTCTGAAAGAAAATGGGGTTTTTTCCCATCGATATCGGCCGCATGGAGAATAAATAATGAGAAATTCTTCAATATTGGTTTCATCAGTGATTTAAAACTTCGTGTAGAAACCGGGTTAACGGGTAACCAGGGCAGCGGTGCGGCAATTTATTCCCCGCTCTCCACCGGGGCAACTTCCTGGGGTACGGGCTTTTTACCTGCTGTTTATCCTAACCCGATTTCCCAATGGGAAGAAACAAGAACAGACAATATTGGACTGAATATCGGTTTCTTTAAGAACAGGCTTACCATCGAAGGGGATTATTATATAAAAAATACTTCCAACCTGATTATGCCTTTGAGTTTACCAGGTTATATGGGTACCACCGGAACGGGTGCGGTAGGCTCTCCTTCAGTGAATGCCGGATCGTTGGAAACAAAAGGGTGGGGAGTAACTATCAACAGCGTAAATATTACTAATTCAGATTTTAAATGGGAGTCGAGCTTAAATATGTCTGGTTTCAAAACTGAAATTCTCGGACTTAACACTGACAATGGATTCTTTGAACGTGTTTCCTGGTGGTTGAATAACTGGACCCAGCGTTCATCTATTGGTTCTGCGCCTTGGATGTTCCGGGGTTATGTACAAGAAGGGCTTTTTCAGACACTCGATGAAATTCAAAAAAGCCCTGTACCTGTCGATAATACCGGAAACAGATTACCTATCAATCAACAAAACGGACTATGGGTTGGTGATGTTAAGTTTAAAGACGTAAATGGCGACGGTAAAATTACTGCAGCTGATCTTACTACAATTGGCAATCCATGGCCAAAACTTTTCGGCGGGTTTACCAATACGTTTACATATAAGGGAATTGAACTCAGCGTGCTGATTACGGGTACCTATGGAAACGATATTTACAATTATATCGCCCGCGCTAATTCAAATCCAAATAATATTAATCTTAGTCGCAACTTACTTATAGGTGCCATGGATTATGCAAAGCCAACCGTGGATGATGCCGGACTTCCCGTATTGGCGAATCCCGGAACTAAAGTTCCCCGCATATCATATGGACCAAATGGCAACTATGAACGTATTACCGATGTGTGGGTACAGGATGGATCTTACCTTAAGTTGAAAAACGTATCTGTATCTTATAGTGTTCCCAATAAACTGTTAGCCAAAACCAAAGTAATAAGAGGTATAAGGGCTACTATGAGTGGACAGAATCTTGCTACACTAACCAACTACAAAGGATATGATCCGGAAGTAGGTGCTTATGTGGGAAGAGATGCAAGTAGTAATAACCAGGCAATCGGTCTCGACTACGGCAGATACCCATTAACTCCCATGTATACATTTGCTATAAATGTGAACTTTTAAACTTACCTAAGATGAAGAAAATACAAACAATAAAATATTTGGTGCTGTTGGTTTTACCGGCCTTGCTGATTGCAACGGGTTGTAAAAAGAGTTTTTTGGAAAGGCCGCCTACAGATGCTATTGTGGACGCCAGCTTTTACAAAACAGATGAGCAGGTACTGGCTGCAACCGCCTTATTGTATAGTAAGGTTTGGTTCGATTACAATGATAAGGCGATGTACAACCTTGGTGATTTTCGCGCCGGCACAGCATTCTCTGCATGGAACGATCGGGGGAATGTATTATTTAATACAACCGGCGATAACGTAGATAATGTGGCTGCATGGAGAGCTTTCTTTATTGTAGTGGGTCAGTCGAACCTCGCAATAAATAATATTAATAAATATGCCGGGGCTGACGTAACAGATAAGGTTAAAAAAATTGCGCTTGCCGAGGCAAGATTTATGCGGGCCCTTGCTTATCGTTTCCTCGTAATGAACTGGGGACCTGTTCCCATCATTGAAAATAATATCGAGCAACTTAATGATACAACTATTAGCCGGAACACAGTATCAAGTGTATGGAGGTTTATAACAAGGGAGATGCGCGCAGTGGCAGAAGATCTTCCACTAACACCAATTAAGCCCGGAAGAATTACCCGCTGGTCGGCAGAGGGTATGCTCGCCCGTTTTTATCTCACAAGGGCAGGTGTAGAAGGCAGTGGTACCACAAGGAAACAGCAGTTTCTGGACAGTGCCAAATATTATTCGGAAAGAGTAATTACGTTGAGTGGACGTTCATTGGTGCCTAAATATGAGGATCTGTTTAAATATCCTTATGATAATAATTCTGAATCATTATTCGAACTCCAATGGGTATTTCAACCCGGATCATGGGGAGTTCAAAACAGTATGCCTGCATATCTGGCTTATAGTCCCGATATCGCCAATGGTGATGGTTGGGGCGGAGATAAAGGTGCTACCTGGTGGATAATGCAGAAATATAAAGGATTCGAACTTCAGACAGATGGGACATTAAAAGGCAGAACACTGGATCAGCGATTGAAAGCAACATTTATGATTCCTGGCGCTTTTTATTCTGAAATAACTCAGGTAACCGGTGGTGTTAAACAAAAACTTGTTTTTCCTTTTACTGGTACAGATCAGAATTTTCTTAACATTAAAAAATATGTGATTGGCAAGGCGGAAGATGTAGGCGGCCAGGCAGCATCGCAGAATTATCCCAACGATACTTATATGATGCGTTTGGCAGAACAGTATCTTATTTATGCCGAAGCTACTTTGGGTAATGCCGCATCTACTACTGATGCAAAAGCAATGGAATATTTTAATAAGGTTCATATGAGATCGGGATTGCCTGTTTTTGGCGGACCTCCCGATAACGAAGTTCTAACGTATGATGTAATCCTGAACGAACGGATGGTTGAGTTTGCAATGGAGGGAATGGGATGGTACGATCTGGTAAGTCTGCATTATTTCAATCCGGCAAAAGCGTATGCGATATTGAATGCACAGGATAGGGGACTGTTCTTTACCAAGCCGGATGTAATGCCAAATCCAACATCATGGACAATTACCAAAACATCCTGGTTCACCGAGCGGACGATAAATGCTAATGCTGGCAACTTTTTACTTCCCATTCCAAATGTGGAGATAAGTCAGGCGCCGAACTTAGGTAAACCACCCGTGGATTATCCATAAATTAAGTAAACAAACAAATTCTTTATAACTTATTTATATAGTCAAATGAAAAAAATCAATAAAATAGTAGCAATACTTTTTATGACGCTGGCGGTAGCGGGAGTGTACAATTCCTGTAGTAAAGACAATGATGACAGCGGAACACCCCGGGTAAGATATGTGCGGATAACAAGACCCGAGTCCTCTGATTCATTATTAGTAGGAGCCGGTCAGGGTCGACTGATCGCCATCGTTGGGGAACATCTGCAGAATACAAAAGAAATCTGGTTCAATGATCAACAAGCTAGATTAACCCCAACTTATATTACCAGCACCTCCATCCTGGTATCTGTTCCCACACCTATTCCTCTCAACATTACAAATAAGTTGAAGATCATCTTTAAAGATGGTTCAGAACTGTTGCACGACTTTGTTGTGGAGATCAGTGAACCCTGGGTAAGTGGAATGGTATGTGAATTTGTAAATACCGGTGAAGTAGCTACCATACGGGGAGATTTCTTTTATGAACCTCTCACCGTAACATTTACAGGTGGTGTTGTGGGGCAATTGGTTACTGTCGACGACCAGCAGCT
>Ga0157380_10002530_pt1 | contig 12346 bp, 7 predicted proteins | sample S35metaG_FD_119757 | JGI IMG/M metagenome (GOLD analysis project Ga0157380, IMG submission 119757) | Switchgrass rhizosphere microbial communities from Kellogg Biological Station, Michigan, USA - S3-5 metaG | ecosystem: Host-associated > Plants > Roots > Rhizosphere > Soil | place: USA: Michigan...
GAGCTTCTTCCGACCCATTCCGAAGTCGGTGGTGACGCGGACCGACCGAAGCCTTCTGATGGAACGCACGGAAGTGCTTTGCCGGCGATGCGGCGGGCACCTCGGCCACCTGTTCGAAGACGGCCCGAAACCGACCGGCCTTCGCTATTGCATGAATGGGCTCGCCCTGAGCTTCCGGCAAGCTTGAGCGCCGCATGCTGATTGCCCTGCTCGCCTTCGTAGGCGGCATGCTGACCATCGTCAGCCCCTGCATCCTGCCCGTGCTGCCGTTCGTCTTCGCGCGTGCCGACCGCAGCTTCACGCGTGGCGCGCTCCCGCTGCTCGCAGGCATGGCCCTGACCTTCGCGGTCGTCGCCACGCTCGCCGCCGTGGGCGGAGCATGGGCTGTCCGCGCCAACGAGGTCGGCCGGTGGGCTGCTCTGCTGCTGCTTGCCCTGTTCGGGCTGGCGCTCGTTTTTCCCTCGCTATCGGATCGGGCGACGCGTCCGTTGGTGGCGCTTGGATCAAGGCTGTCGGAGCGCGGCGATCAGGAATCGATCTGGTCCTCGCTCGTGCTCGGCGTGGCGACGGGGTTGCTGTGGGCGCCATGTGCCGGGCCGATCCTGGGGATCATCTTCACGGCCGCTGCGATTCAGGGCGCGACTCTCGGCACGACGCTGCTGCTGCTCGCCTACGCACTTGGCGCGGCGACATCGCTCGCACTCGCCTTGCTTGTGGGCGGAAGGGTCTACCAGCGGATGAAAAGCTCGCTGCATGCGACCGAGTGGGTCCGCCGCGGACTCGGCGCGCTCGTCATCGCCGGCGTTCTGGCGATCGCGCTCGGCCTCGACACGAGGGTGCTGGCAAAGCTGTCGAGCGCGCAGACCAACGCTCTGGAATCCGGCATCGCGCAGAAGCTCGGGCTTGGCGGCTCGCAGCAGACGGAAGCGAAGGTCGGCGCCGGTGGACGGCTCGATCTCCCGGTCGAAGGCCGGCTGCCCTCGCTCGATCAGCTCGGTCCGTGGATCAACAGCGCGGAGCTCAAGCCCGAGCAGCTCAAGGGAAAGGTCGTGCTGATCGACTTCTGGACCTACAGCTGCATCAACTGCATCCGCTCGATCCCTTATGTCCGGGCGTGGCACGAGGCCTATGCCGACGACGGGCTGGTGGTGATCGGAATCCACGCCCCGGAGTTCGCGTTCGAGCGCAATCCTGAGAATGTCCGCAAAGCCGTCGCCGACCTGGGCATCCAGTACCCCGTGGCGCTGGACAATGATCTGATCGTCTGGACGGCCCTGAAGAACAATTACTGGCCCGCGCATTACTTCTTCGATGCGCAAGGACGCCAGCGCTACCATCATTTCGGCGAGGGCAATTACGCACGCTCCGAGATGGTGATCCGCCAGCTGCTCGCGGAAGCCGGGCGCGCGCCCAAATCCGCCAGCATGGCAAAAGGGATTACACGAGGAGCGGAGATACCGGCGGCGATCGCAAGCATCCGGTCGCCGGAAACCTACATCGGCTATTGGCGCGCCGACCGGTTCGTCTCACCGGGCGGACAGGTGCGCGACGCAGCCAAGACTTATGCGACAGCGCCGCTAGAGCTCAACGAATGGGCGCTCGAAGGCAGTTGGACGGTCAAGCAGCAGAGCGGGGTGCTTAACTCGGCTCCCGGAGCAATCGCTTACCGCTTCCATTCTCGCGATCTTCATCTGGTCCTGTCAGCTCCGAAGCCCGCGCGATTCCGCGTCACGGTCGACGGCAAAGCACCCGGAACTGACGCAGGCGCCGACGTTAAGCCCGACGGAACCGGCGTGGTGACGAATGAGCGCCTTTACCAGCTCATCCGGCAGCGCGGAGAAGTGCGCGACCGCACGTTCCGCATCGAGTTCCTGGACCCCGGCGCAGAGGCGTTTGCCTTTACGTTCGGCTGATCAGCGCTCGTTGTCCCAGATCATCGAGATGATCTTCCACCCCTCGTCGGGATGGCGGAACAGCTGGATCGAGTTGATGCCGCGACGTTCCACGCTGGAAGCATCAGGCGCGGTTCGCGCTTCGTAATTGCTCCACACGTGCGCCATGTTGCCGAACACGTCGATGCGCCGCTTTGTCTCCACTTCGTAGAACGGATTGGCGCTGAAGAAGAGCGTAGTGTTCTCGGCATATTCGGCGAGGCCCATCATCTTCATCGCAGGCCGTTCCTGCTCGTCGACCCAGGTCCGCACCTGACGCGCTTCGGGAAGGAAGCTGTTGCGCTGCCGCGACCAGTCGCGCGGTCCAGCGGGACCGGAGATCATCGCGTACATTTCGTCGATCACTTTGCCGATTTGCTCTTCGTCGCTCATGCCTTCGCCTCATTCACCCGGAACATCGCAAGCGCCCCCAGCGCCATGACCACCGCCGCGACCAGCATCGTCCAGATCGGCTCGTCCGGGAAGGCGGCCTTCATGATCGAGCCCATCACGGTCGCCACGAGAAGCTGGGGTACGACAATGAAGACGTTGAAAAGACCCATGTAGATGCCGAGTTTCCGCTGCGGCAGGTTCGACGCGAGGATCGCATAGGGCATGGCAAGGATCGACGCCCAGGCGATGCCCACGCCAACCTCCGAAAGCACGAGCCATTGCGGATCGCGGATGAGCAGGAAGCTCGCATAAGCTGCTGCTCCGGCGAGCAGGCAGATCATGTGGGTGCGGGCCTTGCCGATGCGGCTGCTGAGCCAGGGAAGCAGCGTCAGCGCGGCGATCGCCGCGACGCCGTTGTAGATCGCGAACAGAGTGCCGACGCGGTTGCCCGCATCCTGGTAGCCGGAGCTTGCGGGATCGGCCGACCCAAAGAAATATTGGGCAACGACCGGCGTGGTGTAGATCCACATGATGAAGAGCGCGGACCAGCTGAAGAACTGAACCAGCGCCAACTTCTTCATGATCGGCGGCATCCCGGAGAAATCGCCGACGATATGCGCGAGCATGTTGGTCGTGCTCCCGCGGCGCGCAAGCGAGATGCCGGTGATGCTGGCGAGCCCGTAGGCGATCAGCAGTCCGCCGAGCAGGTACATCTCCTTTTCGAGCGACCATTGCTCAACTCCCAGAATGACGAGGACGCCTGCCGCAATCCATGCGAGGCTGGATCCGAAGCTGCGGGACGCGAGCGCGCGAAGTGTGGTTTCACCGTCCGGATGATCGGTGCTTTCGCCGAACTCAGCCATTTCCTCGGGCGAGTATTCCCTGGTGGTGACGACGGTCCAGAGCACCGCGAGGAAGAGCGCCGCGCCGCCGATCCAGAAGGCGTAGCGGACCGTGTTCGGGATGCCGCCGCCGGGAGCGAAGTTCGACACGCCCCACATCTCGAGCGCGGGCGGAATCAGCGATCCGAGGACAGCGCCGGCGCCGATAAAGGCGGTCTGCACCGCGTAGCCGGCAGTGTGCTGGTCCTTGCGCAGCATGTCGCCGACGAATGCCCGAAACGGCTCCATCGAAATATTGAGGCTGGCATCCAGCATCCACAGCAGCATCGCCGCGAAAAGGAGCGCCGGCGCGAGCGGCATCAAGAACAACGATAAGGCGGCGAGCACCGCACCCAGGACAAAATACGGACGTCTCCGCCCGAGGCGGCCGAGCCAAGTCCTGTCCGACATGTGTCCGATAATCGGCTGGACGAGCAATCCGGTCAGCGGCGCTGCTACCCACAGCGCCGGCAGGTCGTCGAGGCTTGAGCCCAGCGACTGGAAGATGCGCGACATGTTCGCGTTCTGAAGCGCGAAGCCGATCTGTATGCCGAAGAAGCCGAAGGAAATATTCCACAGACCGGCGATGCCCTGCCGGGGTTTTTCACTGCCGCGCATCGTCTCTCCCTCCCGCGCCCACGCGCAAGCTGGCAGAACAAATGCTGTTGGACAAATAGGGCCGGTCAGGCCGGGCGGCTGGACTCGCGGACAACCAGCTTGACGGGCAGAAGCTCCGACCGCGCCGACCCATATTCTACCGCTTCGACGGCCGCCTCCACCAACGCCTCGCCAGCTTTGCGGCTGTCTTGCCGGACGGTGCTCAGCGGCGGGCTGGAAAGGCTCGCTGCGGGGATGTCGTCGAACCCGACAATCGCGATTTCGTCGGGGATCGAGCGGTCGAGGTTCTGAAGCACGTGCATCGCGCCGATGGCAGTCACGTCGCACGCGGCAAAAACGGCATCGAATTGCGCGCCGCGCCGGAGCAGATCCTCGACTGCTTCCCGGCCCGCCTGCTCGCTCGGCTCCGCGTCGACCTGGAGGCGCTCGTCGGGCTCGATGCCCGCGGCGCGCAAGGCGCGGCAATAGCCCCGCCAGCGGTCATGAAATTCCTGAAAGCCCGGGTCGTCCATGCCGATGAAGGCGATCGAGCGCCTGCCGCTCTGGAGCAGATGTTCGGTAGCATCGAAGCCGCCCTGTTCATTGTCGGAACCGACCGTCGCTCCCATCGATGATGCGCCGGTCGATCCCCAGCGCACGAAATGGGTGCCGCGCTCCACCAGTCGTTTGAGCACCGGCTCCGACTGGAAATAGTCCCCGTAGCCCATGAGGATGATTCCGTCGGCCTTGTGCGTGTCCGCATAATCGACGTGCCAGTCCGACGAGAGCTGCTGGAAAGAGATGAGCAGGTCGTAGCCCATGTCGGCGCATTTGCGGACCATCGCGCCGAGCATCGACAGATAGAAGGGGTTGATCAGATTGCCGTCGGCCGTCGTCTCTTCGAACAGCAAGGCGAGGGTGCGGGATTTGCTGCGCCTCAGGCCCGAGGCATTCTTGTCGACCTTGTAGTTGAGCTGCTCGGCGGCGGCGAGGACGCGCGCGCGCGTTTCGGCGCTGACGGACGGGCTATTGTTAAGCGCGCGCGAGACTGTCGGCTGCGAAACGCCGGCAAGCGCAGCAATGTCGAATGAGGTCGGCCGCCTCTGCATCGTCTCCCCTCACGGGAAGTTAAGCCTCCTGAATACGTATGTATAGCCGCCGGACCCATTCCGCCCGCCGAAACCTCTGATATCCCTCAGCATCTGGAGAGGGCGTTCGCGCCCGACAGGAAGTCGTCGCGGCCGTAAGGCCGTGAATCAGGGGGTTACATCGATGAGCAATTTTTCTTCGCGCTGGCGTCTGGCTGCCGCAGCGAGCCCGTTCGCGCTTGCACTGAGCTTGGCTGCCGCGCCTGCCGCCGCGCAGACCACGGAGCCCGTTGATCCGGCTGCGACGACGGCCGCGCAAGAGTCACCGACTGCCGAGGAGCAGGCGGAGGAAGCCACGCCTGCCGACGGTGCGATCATCGTCACCGGATTCCGCGCGGCCCTTCAGAATGCGGTCAACACGAAGAAAAGGTCGGACCTGATCGTTGAATCCATCTCGGCGGAAGACATCGGCAAGCTGCCCGACGCGTCCATCGCCGAATCGATTTCCCGCCTGCCGGGCCTGACGTCGCAGCGCCTATCCGGCCGCAGCAACGTCATCTCCATCCGCGGCTTCTCGCCGGACTTCTCGTCGACCCTGCTGAACGGGCGCGAGCAGACTTCGACCGGCGACAACCGCGCCGTCGAGTACGACCAGTACCCGGCTGAAATCATAAACCAGGTCAACGTCTACAAGACGCCGATGGCGAGCCTGATTGGCCAGGGCCTTTCCGGTACCGTTGACCTGCGCACGATCCGTCCGCTCGATATCACGCGGCCGATCATCTCGATCGGCGCTCGCGGCGTTTACACGGACGGCAAGCGCTTGAACCCGGATGTCGATCGCACCGGCTGGCGGGTCAATGCGATGTTCGTGGACAAGTTCGCGAACGACACGATGGGTATCGCGCTCGCGGCAAGCTACCTGAACGAGCCGTTCCAGACCGAAGAGTTCAACTCCTGGGGCTACGGCACGATCAGCGAGTGCAATCCGCACTACAGCGCAGTCGTCGCCACCGGCGGATCGGATTGCGGCGGCGGCATTCGCCGCGCCTTTACTCCGGCATATCAGGCCGCGGCCGGCAAGCTCGTGATCGGCGGCGAGAAGTCTTACAACACTTCGACGAACCTCAAGCGCCTGGGCCTGATGGGCACGCTGCAGTGGCGCCCGATGCCGAACTTCACATCGACGCTCGACGGCTTCTATTCGAACTTCAAGGACGATTCGATCAAGCGCGGCATCGAAGCCCCGCTGGTCTTCGGCGACAGCTCTGAATTCCTGCTGCCGAACTACACCGTCGAAGGCGACCTGATCACTCAGGGCCAATTCGCCAATATCGACCCCGTCGTCCGCAACGACGTCTTCGAGCGTCACGCCAAGCTTTACGCGATCGGCTGGAACAACGAGTGGCACAACGACGACGGCTGGCGGGCGGCCTTGGACATCGCTTACTCCAAGACTGACCGCAATGAGCTTAGCCTCGAAAGCAATTCGGGCACCGGCCGTGGCCTCGGTGTAGGCGCGACGGACACGATCGGCTTCGACATGGGAAGCGACGGCGCCACGTTCACGCATACGCTGGATTATTCGGACTACGACCTGATCCTGCTGACTTCGCCGCGCGGCTGGGGCGGCACGCAGATCGCGGTCGACGGGACGAGCATCCTCAATGGCCAGGACGGCTATTACAACAACCGCATCATCGACGATAAGCTGTGGCAGGTCCGCGCCGATGTCGGGAAGGAATTCGACACCAGCTGGCTGAGCGGCATCCAGGCCGGCGTCAATTATACGCACCGCTCCAAGGATCTCGTTCCGGACGAGTTCTTCGTCGGGCTCGCCGCGAATACGAACGGAACGGTCAGCATCCCGGTGCCGCAAGAGTTCCGCTTGGGGACGGCCAATACCTTCTTCGGTTTTGGGCCGATGATTGCCTACGATCCGCTCGATCTGATCGATGCCGGCGTCTACAAGCTCGTGCCGAACCCGTACGGCGACGTCGTCGTGAAGAGCTACTCGATCGACGAGAAGCTGCTCACTCCGTACGTCCAGGCGAATATTCGGGCCGACCTCGGGTCGACGCAGCTCACCGGCAACTTCGGTGTGCAGGCGATCTTCACGGAGCAGCATTCAGTCGGCGCCAGCGCAGTGTTCCTTGGAACGAACCCGAACGGCTCTCCGAACGTCGGCGCTCAGGTGAACGACGACAAGGTCGACTACGTCGACGTGCTGCCGAGCCTGAACCTGTCGTTCCGCATGCCGAGCGATTTCGTGATCCGCTTTGCGGCGGCGCGCGAGATCATCCGGTCGAGGCTCGACGATCTGCGTAACTCGATGAACAATAGTTATACGTTCACGACCGACCCCGTGAGCGGCAATCCGGTCGCGTTCGTGACGGGCACCGCCGGCAACCCGGACCTGCGGCCGTGGCGTGCAAATGCGCTCGATCTCACGTTCGAGAAATATTGGGGCACCAAGGGCTATGTCGCGGCGCAGTTCTTCTGGAAGAAGCTGAAGAGCTACGTTTACAACCAGGACGTGCTCATCCCGACGAGCGAGCTCGCTCTTTCACCGGCTATGGTCGGGAATGTGCTCGTTCCGTTTGCGCCATTCGCGCAGATCAACGTCCCCATCAACGGTACCGGCGGCAACCTCTACGGCGTCGAATTGGCCGGCACTCTGCCGTTAGAAACCTTCACGCCGGTGCTCGAAGGATTTGGTGTGACGGGCGGCGTCAGCTACACCAAGTCGAAGATCCACCCGACGCCCACGCAGCCGACGTCGGCGCTGCCCGGCTATTCGAAGTGGGTGGTCAACGCGACGGCCTATTACGAGCGCTACGGCTTCAACGTTCGCGGAAGCGTCAGGCACCGGTCGAGCTTCATCGGCGAGGTGTCCGGCTTCGCCGCAAACCGCGTGCGCCGGAATGCCAAGGGCGAGACCATCATCGACGGGCAGATCGGCTACGATTTCCAGCCGGAGAGCTGGCTGGCAGGCCTTTCCATCTATCTGCAGGGCCAGAATCTGACGGACGAGCCGTTCGTCACCACGGTTCCGGACGAGTCGGACCTGATCATCGACCACCAGCAGTTTGGCCGGCGGTTCCTCCTGGGGGCGAGTTACAAGTTCGGCGCCCGGGCGGCTCCGGCGGCACCGCCTCCGCCTCCTCCGCCTCCGCCTGCCCCTCCGGCGACGCAGACGTGCGCGGACGGATCGGTGGTCCTGGCGACGGAAGCTTGCCCGGTCCCGCCGCCTCCACCTCCGCCGCCCCCGCCGGCGCCGGAACGCGGTTGATCTTGGGGGGCTCCGGTGGCGGTTGCACGCCGCCGGAGCCCGCACGATGAGAGATCGAGATGAGTGAACTAACTCAGCTTCGGATCGTCATCGTGGGCGGCGGAACGGCCGGCTGGATGACCGCCGCCGCGCTCGGGAGGTTCTGCGAAGGCGCGTCCGTCACCCTGGTCGAATCCGACGAGATCGGAACGGTCGGCGTAGGCGAAGCGACCATTCCGCACATCGTGACCTTCAATCAGGCGCTGGGGATCGACGAAGCCGAGTTCCTCGCCGCAACGGGCGCGACCTACAAGCTCGGCATCGCCTTCGAGGGTTGGGGTGCGCCGGACGAAGCCTACGTCCACGCGTTCGGACAGGTAGGCCGCGGGATCGGCCTCTTGCCGTTTCACCATTATTGGCTGCGCGCGCGATCGCTGGGCATGGCTAAGCCGTTCGGCCATTACCTTCTCAACACGATCATTCTTGCCGGCGACCGGTTCGCGCATATCGTCCGAGAGCCGGACAGCCCGCTGCCGCCGGTCCCCTACGCGTTCCACTTCGATGCATCGCTCTATGCGCGCTTCCTCCGGGGCTTCGCGGAGAAGCGCGGTGTCACCCGCCAGGAAGGCCGAATAGTCGCGGTGAATCGGCATCCCACGAGCGGCGACGTCGCGTCCGTGACGCTAGCCAATGGGACGCAGGTCGACGGAGAGCTGTTCATCGATTGCTCCGGCTTTCGCGGCTTGCTGATCGAGCAGGAGCTGGAGGCCGGGTTCGAGGATTGGTCGCACTGGCTTCCGTGCGATCGAGCGACCGCGGTCCCATGCGGCGTCATCACGCCGGTCACCCCCTACACACGGGCAATCGCTCACAAGGCCGGGTGGCAGTGGCGCATTCCGCTTCAGCATAGGATCGGCAACGGTCACGTCTATTGCTCGCGTCACATCAGCGAGGACGAAGCGACGTCGGTCCTGCTCGCAAATCTCGACGGGGAGCAAATGGCCGATCCGCGCACGCTTCGCTTTGCTACTGGGCGCCGGCGAAAGGCGTGGGTTCGCAACGTCGTCGCAATCGGTCTTTCGTCCGGGTTCATCGAGCCGCTGGAATCGACCAGCATTCATCTTATTCAAACGGCGGTGAACCGGCTTCTGGAACTGCTTCCCCGTGGCGAGATCAGCGAGTTTGCACGCGAAAGCTACAACACGCGCGCAGCGCTCGAGATGGAGCGGCTGCGCGACTTCATCACCCTTCACTACCATGCGAACGGGCGCGTAGGCGAAGCCTTCTGGGACGAGCTTCGCGCCATGGAGATCCCGGACACGCTGCATCAACGGATCGAACTCTTCCGTGAGACGGGCGGGGTCTTTCCGAGCCTGGACGAGCTGTTCGACCTGCGCGGGTGGGTTCAGGTGATGATCGGTCAGGGCATCATGCCTCGACGCTGGCATCCGCTCGCGGACACTCTGGAGGAGAGCCGGCTGCGTCATTTCCTCGAAATGACCGAGCAGGCTTATGTGCAGGAGGCATCCCGCCTTCCCGACCATGGCGGGTACGTAAAGCGGTTCGCGCCGATGCCGCGCCAGGCTGCAGCAGGAGCGAGTGCGTGAAGACGAGTTTGCGTCTTTTGTTTGCGGCTGCCGCGTGCGTGACGGGATCCGCCGCCGCGGCGCAGGATTATCGCGCCCGGTTGCCGGAAGACGAGGTCATCTATTTTCTGCTCCCCGATCGCTTCGAAAACGGCGATGCGTCGAACGACAAGGGCGGACTTCGCGGCGACCGGCTCGCCACCGGTTTCGACCCTATGCACAAAGGTTTCTTCCACGGCGGCGACCTGAAGGGACTGACGAAGCGGCTCGATTACATCCAGGGTCTTGGAGCGACGGCAGTCTGGCTTTCGCCCATCTTCAAGAACAAGCCCGTGCAGGGTCCGAAGGGACAGGAGAGCGCGGGCTATCACGGCTATTGGGTGACCGACTTCACGCGCGTCGATCCGCACCTCGGGACCGACGCGGACTTCAAGGCCTTCGTCGACGCGGCGCATGCGAAGGGCATGAAGGTCTACATGGACATCATCGCCAATCACACGGCAGACGTCCTTTATCCGAAGGAATGCGAAGGGCAGTCGCAATGCCTCTATCGCAGCATTGCGGATTATCCGTACCAGCGGCGCGGAGGAATTGGTGGAGGGGCCATCAATGATGGCTTCGATGGCAGCAATTTCGGGAAGCTGACCGACCCAAACTACGCCTATACGATGACAGTGAAGCCGGCTGAGCGGAACGTGAAGGTCCCGGCCTGGCTCAACGAGCCGATCTATTACCACAACCGCGGTGACACGACGTTCCGCGGCGAGTCCAGCATGATGGGCGACTTCGTTGGCCTCGACGATTTGTTCACCGAGCATCCGCGTGTCGTGGAAGGGATGATCGAGATCTACGGGTCGTGGATCGATCGCTTCGGAGTCGACGGATTCAGGATCGATACGGCGCGCCATGTGAACGCCGAATTCTGGGAGAAGTTCGTGCCTGCGATGATCGAGCGGGCGCGGGCGAAGGGCATTCCGAACTTCCACATCTTCGGCGAAGTTGCAGACGACACTGGCCAGCCGGGCAAGCTCGCCAAGCACACGCGCCGTGACAAGCTGCCGAGCGTGCTCGATTTCGCGTTCGGAGTGATGGCGATCAAGACTGTCACGGGCGAGTGGGGCACCGAGGTGTGGCGGGAGTTCTTCGCGCAGGACATCCTGTATGAAGGCGGAGAGCATGCCGCGCTGCGTCTGCCGACCTTTCTCGGAAATCATGACGCCGGCCGCTTCTCGACCTTCATGCGCAAGGCGTTTCCGAAAGCTAGCGATGATGAAATGCTGAAGCGCGTTGCGCTTGGCCATGTCCTTCTAATGACCGCGCGCGGCGTGCCGACAATCTATTACGGCGATGAGCAGGGATTCCTCGGTGACGGCAATGACCAGGACGCACGCGAGGACATGTTCGCGTCGCGTGTTGCGGTCTACAACGACAATGATCTGATCGCGTCGAATGCTACCACGGCGCAGCCGAATTTCGGTACCGATCATTCGCTCTACAAATTGATCGGAGAGCTTTCCACGATGCGCAAGGAAAGCGCCGCGCTACGCATGGGAAGCACGGTTTTCAGGGCAGGCGCGGACGGCCCGGGTATTCTCGCTTTCTCGCGGATTCTCGGCGACCGCGAGGTGCTGGTCGTGGCGAACACGTCCGCTAAGTCGATCGAGCAGAATGTCGTCGTCGAAACGCGCTCGCAACACTTCACCGCTCTTCTCGGCAATTGTCCGGCGACCGCGTCGGCGCCCGGCACCATGCGCATCAGTCTTCCCGCTTTCGGCTATGCGGTTTGCGATGCCCGCTGATCAGGTGGGGGGAGATGTGCGCGTCGTCTCAAACCTGCCTTGGTGGCGCGGCGCGGTAATCTACCAAATCTATCCGCGAAGCTTCGCGGATTCGAACGGCGATGGCATCGGCGATCTTCCGGGAATTACGGAGAAGCTCGACTACGTACGCAGCCTCGGCGTCGATTGCATTTGGCTTTCACCATTTTTCACCTCGCCGATGCGCGACTTCGGTTACGACGTTGCGGATTATTGCGGCGTCGATCCGGTGTTCGGCACTGCGGCGGATTTTGACGCGCTAATTGCCCGCGCGCATTCGCTCGGCCTGAAGGTCATCATCGACCAGGTCTATTCGCACAGTTCCGACAAGCACCCCTGGTTCCAGGAAAGCCGCTCGAGCCGCGATAATCCGAAAGCGGACTGGTACGTCTGGGCCGACGCGAAGCCGGACGGATCGCCGCCCAACAACTGGCAGTCCGTTTTCGGCGGACCCGCCTGGACCTGGGACGCGCGGCGGGGCCAATATTATCTGCACAATTTCCTCAAGGAGCAGCCCGACCTCAACCTGCACAATCGTGACGTGCAGGATGCCTTGCTAGAGGCGGCGCGCTTCTGGCTGGACAGGGGCGTCGATGGGTTCCGCATCGACGCGATCAACTTCGCGATGCACGACCCTGAGCTGCGCGATAATCCGCCGGCGCCGAGCGGGGGCAAGCGAACGCGGCCGTTCGATTTCCAGCAGCATCTCTACAACCAGTCCCACCCGGATATCGTGAAGTTCCTGGAACGCCTGCGCGAGCTCACCGACAGTTATGGTCAGC